>Ga0209363_1001192_pt1 | contig 12076 bp, 8 predicted proteins | sample WorMetexBAHAMAS3_FD_187385 | JGI IMG/M metagenome (GOLD analysis project Ga0209363, IMG submission 187385) | Marine gutless worms symbiont microbial communities from Max Planck institute for Marine Microbiology, Germany - Inanidrilus exumae... | ecosystem: Host-associated > Annelida > Digestive... | reverse complement strand
TTGCCGGATCAATAGCCATTTGGCTATTATTACGGTGACCGTAATAATAGCGTATGCGGCAGATGTAGCTATAGTTCCGGTTGCCGGATCAATAGCCAGTTGGCTATTTTTACGGTGGCCGGATCAATATCACCTGCCTATGGGTATAGCATTAGGTAAAACGCCGGCTAAATCCCAAAATGCCTTAATCGTAAACCTGTGATCATTACCTATAACCGCTAAATTGCCATACCCGCACGGCTGCATTTTGCCAACTGATAATTCTAGATTGGAAATCTCGCAGCAGTACGTGAAAAATTACTAGTGGTAGATGACATCAACGTCTATGATCCCATACCTTGTCTCTGCCGTGTTTTATCTATGCTGGATATCAAGTGGCACGGTCTATTGTATGTTTAAAGCATTAGGCAATGCAAATACAGTATAATACAAAAATGAATATGATGTTAGCAGCAAAATTTTTCAGACATCAAAATGGCGAAGAAGTTTATTGAGAAGTTTTTTCAGCAAAATACATATCTGCTGAAATTTGCAAGCCAGACTATGGTGTCACAGTACAGCGACGGGAAAATCCGCGGGAAAAAGCAAAAATTACGTATCTGCCTATGGTTAGGGTTGGGGTTAGAGCCGTCACTCACTAGTAAGAACGTCATAGATCGGCAGTCTGCTGCTAGCACTATACTTTACCAAATTTCATGACAGCACATATTGCAATAGTTAGGTCCATCCTAAAACATGACCGGGCCCAGCTCAGAAAATGCTTCTGTATGTCCAGCACATCATCTAACTCACACCATGACTAACCCTGGCTTATCCCAATCCACAGAATTATTACGTCCCTAAACCTAACTACACCCGTGTGTTTTTGGCCCTTTTGAGTAATGAATTCTCACCAATGGTGACAGATATGAGGAGTCTAATAATGTTCTTATTGAGCTGAATAAGCCACTACAGAATCATATTCAGAACTGGAATTAAACTCTTACAGTTATTTCTACTGGGAAAAGTAGTGTTGTTATGACCACTGAACTTTTACCGCCATCTCGGTGGTTGGCTACCACCGAACAAACACCGCCATGGCGATGTTTTACAGTGTTCTTGGTGGTCTTTCTGGGCGCTGTTTCCTGAAAACTGTCCCACAGTCACTATTCCACAGAGCAGCGATGGTCATCTAAATGCAGCGACATTTGATCCAGCGTGAACGTACGGTGAGTTGAGTCAGCGACACTGCCAGTCCTCCCTCGCACGTCCGCTTCCCCACTCGCAAACGACAGCACTGCCGGGACAGCAGGGACAGTCTAGGCACTGTTCTTAGTGAGACAGTTGCGACAGTCTCACTTAGTGCACCCCCTACCGTCGCATGTAGTGAGCAGTTAGTGCATTCCAGGACAGCCGGAATGATCTCAGAGCTCGAAGCTGCGACATCCACCTGTTTCCGTTTCCGATTAACAACCCTAGCCTTGACACCCACCGATACTCGGCACAGGCACCACAGTGGCATGTCAAAAAACCGCCACCGACCGAGTTGCAAATTCCTGCCACCATAACAACACTAGGGAGAAGTACAATTAGCAAATCCCTAATGCTTATTGTAGTCCATTAATGAGGGATTAGATTTCACCCGGCCATGCCAGACCTGTCTGTTGATGAGTAGTTACTGAAAAACAGAAGTAAATTAAAAATTTCCAGACGTATCCATTACTTTTGTAACATTTACTGCCTTTACGTCAGAAAAGAAAATACAGCATTTATGTTAATTACAGAATTTAGTTTCTTTGTGTTTAGTAGCTGATTGATTGCCATTGCTGAGTTTGTTGTTGTGACTGATAGGAACGAACCATGGCCGACGCTGGAGAATTTGAAAGCACCACATCTGGTGCATCAGACACATATCCACTGCAGTGTTCTGCCCTTCGTAAGAATGGTTTCGTTGTACTTAAAGGCAAAGCGTGCAAGATTGTTGACATGTCCACATCGAAGACTGGCAAGCATGGACATGCCAAGGTTTCATTTTGTGCAAAACTGTATTCGTTGACTTTATTACTTGCAGTAAATGGCAATGTAAGGTAGCATTGTACAAGCTGCTTCTTCATGTTTGCTTCATATAGAATGCAGTTTCTTTTTGTTGGTCTTAGCTGAGAGCCTGAATAATACGACTGACATGAAATTTATTACCCGTGTTTAGTGCTGTTATGAGTATGACCATCGAACTTTCACCGCCATCACAGTGGTTGGCTACCGTCGAACCAACACCGCCATTTCAGGTGTTTTACAGTGTTCTTTGTGGTCTTTCTGGGTGCTGTTTCCTGAAAACTGCCCCGCACTATTGCGCAGAGAAGTGATAGTCATCTAAATGCTGCATCTTTGATCCCACATGAATTCACGGCAAGTGATTAACGCACTCGGCCGCCATGTGCAGTAGAGGGTGACACGCTGAGTAGCCGGGGTTCGACTCGGCCCGGGCTCATCCGCCTACCAAAGAGAGACCAGATAATCCCGGGCAGGAAACAGAGGGTGTCCTCTATAAACTTTGACCGTCGCAGGCACCTAGATCTAGCAGTGTCAAGTCTGTCTGTGGAAAACAAACGCTCGTGGGAGACCGAGGTTACCGGCACACTGAGTCAGCAGCGTGCGACGCCGGCAATGTTTGCATAATTCACTTGGTTGTCGGCCCACCAATGCAGAGGGCACACAGTGCGGGAAATGGGGGATCACTGAGGAACATGTTTAACACGCGGCATGGCAGCTCGATTAGCAACAGCGGCGTTGGTTGATGTGTGCATTGTGATTAAGCATGAGGGGAAGGGAACAGGGCAGATTGACCGGCAATGCATGGTGCATACTGCCTGCCCAAAAAGGCTAGGCAGCATATCACAGATAAATAAACTACATGTCCAAGTTTAAAGCACAACAGAAGCAGCCAGTGGCTATCAGGATATTGATTATCAACCCTAGCTTTGACACTGACCAATAGTTGCCACCGGCACTGGCACTGCGGTGGCATGTCAAAAACACCGCTACCGACCAAGTTGCAAATTCCTTCCACCATAACAACACTACCCATGCTGATGGCAGTCACATGGGCAGTGTTCAGCGCGGCATTTATGTGTTTGTTGGTTGGTTGGTTAATTGGTTCGTTTGTTTGTTTTTCCACACAATATCCAAAAAACCAATGCAGCTAGGATCACCAAACTTGACGTAGACATTATCCACCATGAGTCCTGGAAACGAATTTATTTTGGGGTTAATAGGTTATGAGGCACAAAAACTGCCAACATGGATGAGTTTTTGCACACTTGCTTCTTCTAGTTACTCTATCCATTTTCTATTCATCTCTATAATGATTGTGTTGCGCATGATGATTAACCATGCACACTATTACAAATTTACAGAAAATGTAGGCAGATGAACACCAGTTTGTGGCCATTTTCATCCAGATACCTCATTGATTTCCTTTCTCCAATTATTGTAAATCTGTGTGGGTCATGGCACTCTTGTGAGTGCTGGCTTTTAGTTCTGTGTCCATCGTTGTATAAAATTTGATACAGTGTGTGTCTTATCTTTGTGTTCCACATGTCTGGACTATCTCAGCCTAATCGAGCCCACATGATAGTGATGAGTGTGATAACAAGTATTATGAAACATGAAACTTGCTGTGCTACATTTGAAAACGTTTTGGTACTACCTGTAGACTTATTAAAAAATTAGAAAAAGTACCTAATACCTATACCAAATTCCTTACGAATATCTACAATTATTGTTGCTATTATTTTGTTTTTGATAAAATATGAATGTGTAGATGTAGCATGCACATTGATCTACAGCCATTCAAGTGTGCTAAGGTTGTCATTTAGTCAGTCAGTATGGTGTAGGTTCATCTAGTCGGTCTGGATGTTTTTACTGGCAAAAAGTATGAAGATATCTGTCCGTCAACACACAGTATGCAAGTTCCAAATGTTGATCGCTCAGAATATGAGGTATGACGTGGTTGATTTGCTCAAATTTATTGGATGTTGAAAATTGCGTTTATAATTTTGTTTAATGGATACACATCAATGCAGTTGATTGTAAGGAAAAGCATAATGCATACTAAAAGCATAACTAACTAACTGCTAGCAATTCATGCATCCAACTGAGAACGTTTAAGTGCAGAATGGGCGTTAGTGTTTCGGACCCATCTTACAATGCTTTTTACCTGTATGATGTTTTGACTTCAGCAGTCACCAGTGCAGGGTGTTCCAGAAAAATGAACAAAATTTAATGCAACGTAACTTTGCAACAGAGAGTCATACAGTGTCATACGGTTTTTACTGCATGACGCTATGCTAGCGCGGTATATGCTGTCGTCATGTGTCCGTCTGTCACAAGTCGGCACTGTTCCAAAATGGCTAAATGCAGGATCAAGGAAACAATGCCATACGATAGCCCGGAGATATGATTGCTGGCATCTAAATGACCACGCCGCTTTTAGGGGTGGTTTGCATTCATCAGTAGGCTATTATTTGATACATTCTACCTGTGTGCAAAATTTGATGATTCTAGCTTCCAGAAATATTGTTGGGGCCATGAAATTTAAACTGGGTCACATGACCCTGACCACTCCCCTTTTATGGGTTATCTGTTGTCAGTATGTTGGGACTTGACATAGCCTACCTGTGTACGTTTGACCACTATAGCTTCAGCCGTATCAGAGATATGGTTGGTGCCCACCAAAATTTAAATGGTTCGCTTAACCTGACCATGCCCCTTTCAGTAATGATTTGTCATCCGTGGTCACTTAGTACTTGCTACGATCAACCTGCCTACCAAATTTGAACTCTATGTCCATCCACGACGAAGTTATGAAAGGCGATAGATACAAATGTAGAAAATGGGGTGGCTTGGGGTCGTTAGGGTTTACTCAAGGTCACTGAAAATAATGCCATTCGATAGAGCATATGCGAGTTCCTATTAGCGTTCCATAGTAACCATGTCCTATCTTGCATCGTGTTTGCGATATAGTGAGATTGGTTGAAAATCGTTGATTTGAACCTACTCCACCTCTATTTGGTGCTCCCGTTGGTCGTGACCCCGTTGGAATATCGGGTAGATCTTTGTTGCAGGATACTGACATAGTTACTATGGAACGCTAATAGTTCTTTGTACGAGATCAGTCAGCATATACCACTTCCGTTGTCTTGCTGGAAATATAGCAAACATTCCGTCAACCATCTATCCAGTCTTTTCCAGTTTATGACGTTTTTATTACAGGTCATCTACCGTGTTGTTGCCATCAACTGCCATATTTACATGCAGGTGACATAGTTGATTACATGTAACCACTTCCTGCTATTTGACAAAGAATATGCATTGATCGGTAGATAATCCTTGCCAAGCATTTTTGCTAACAACATAATTCACGGGCACATGGTTCAATATTTAGAAAGTGCAACTGCAAAACTTGGCACATTTTTTTTCTGGAACAACATGTAGAATATGACATCATATGCACATGTCTTATACTGTGTTATATTTGTTCCATGCTGAACCAGTGGGATTGTGCATGAGCTTTCTGTCTACACCATGACCTTTATAGGTTTCATTGGTGTCAAAATTTGAATTGCTGGCAGGAATGGGTAGGATTGTTCGTGTACATGGAACGTTCATGATACAGTGCACTTAGGTAGTTAATAAAAGTACAATCTGCTTATGTAGGTGGTTGATATATCGGAGGATAACTTTTTCTCACTGATTGGTGATGACTGTGCTACACGTGATGATCTCAAGCTGACTGAGAACTGTAATCCGAACTCGGCTGAAGCTGTACGCGAGCTGCTGAAGACTGCTGAGGCTAATGGGGAACGTGTCCTTGTACGTGTCTTATCGGTCATGCATTTAAAAAAATAAAACTTGTTGACTTCATGTCTTTTGTTTATACTTTGCAGATTTTTCAAATGACATGGGTTTTTGTACGTAAGATGTCCACTGTCTTTTAAGGGATGAAGTGCCATCACATTGTAACGTACCTATGCATGAGTGCATTGCACCTGCCGCAGGCGACTGTGGACGAATGCATCCGCTGCAGCACAGGGTGTTCGTTCGTTCGTTCTCTGCGGGCAGGGGTCTAGCCTACTCCGGACCCCAGTGCTGAGACCATATAGTGGTCCAGTGCGCTTGCCCAGGGAGAGGAAGGGAAATGGTAGGTGTGTGCTAGCGACGTGCGGGGAAGGTGGGTTAAGTACGAGTGAGCAGCTTGTCGACTATTTCTATAGCACACCCCTTCTAGACGTGGCCTACTATCTGGCTTAGCCCTGACTGGCGCTGTATATTACGAGCCAAGTCTATTTACTTCGACTCACGCCGGCGCAGGAGCGGCGGCAGGCAGACTTGACACTGCTAGATCAAGGTGCTTGCAGCGGTCAGTCGTCACAGTTTATAGAGGACACCGTCGAACCCTCTTTTTCCTGCCCGGAATTTTCTCCTTGTTCATCATGCGCGTATGAATTATTAGAAATAATTTTTTGGCAGTAAAGCATCTTACTCATTACGAACTCTTAAGTGCATGAACTAGCGCATACATTTGTGCTAGTTTTACAAATTTTTAAGAATTAAGAATTCTCATTATTATTATTATTATTATTAGATTGCCCGTTCTATGAACAGTCGATCTTATGTTTTGCTTGCGATTTTTGACATAATAGCTGCTAATGACTACTAGAAATCAGGTGTGGTCTAATATAATGAGTGACCGCTAACCGCCCCAAGTACCCATTTTTGTAAATTTTGAGGCTTCTGTCCTTTTTCCCAACTCACTTTTTCCGACGTCGGCAAACTGACATTTTTGAAACTTCCACATGACATGGCTTTACTCGCAGAAGAAGCACTGCCGATTTCCCAAAAGTGCCCCCAAATTTCGCCCAATCTTGCGTCTAATCGCAACATTATGCGCCGTCACACTCCTAATGTGGAAGGAAAATAGAAAATTGAAAACAATATTGTTCATCGGTGATTATTAACCTATATGTTCACCAAATTTGGTAGCGGTCGGTTAAATATTGACGGACATCGACGCAGTAGTTTATGTGTGGGGTGGTAAAATTTTGCAATTTTTGACATAATAGCACGCTATATCTCGGTAAATGTACAAGATAGTCCTATCATTGCTGCGAATGACTACTTGAAATCATGTGTGGTCTAATAATGGTGACATTGCCAATGACCCTGCGTGACCCCTAACCACCGCAAGTACCCATTTTTGTAAATTTTGAGGCCTCTGTCTTTTTTCTCAACTCACGTTCTCTGACGTCTGTCAACCGACATTTTCGAGACTGTTCCACATGACGTGGCTTTAGCCGCAAAGGAAGTGCTGCTATGCCGATTTCCTGAAAGTGCCCCCTAACAAAAATGAGGGGCAAAACCCCCAAATTTCACATCTAATTGCAACATATTATGCGCCGTTACTCGTAATGTGGAAAGAAAACGGAAAATCGAAAACAACATTGTTCGTCAGTGATTATTAGCCTATATATTCAACAAATTTGGTAGGGCTTGGTTAAACCGGTGTCTGGACATTCTGTTGTTCATACATCGAATTGTCACGATCAAAACTGCACAAGACGGGCGATCTTCAGCTTGGGAATTGACACGTTAATTGTCAACATTCTAGTTATTATTGTTATTATTATTATGCCAGTTTTGATTTGAATGAACCTCTTTTAAAAAGTGCTGCTGTTATTACTCTTAGTTTTTAATTAACTAGCTTATTTCATTTGTTCACGATGCTCAAGTATTTTTATGCTGCTTGATTGCAGGCTACAGTGTGGAAGGCTCTTGGTGACGAGGTGGTGAAAGAGTTAAAGGCTGGCAAAGCTAACTAATGTGCCACTTCAGTGTGCAAAGTATTGTTGGTATTGTACGGTGTTTCGGATGACAGATCCACCGCCACATCCGCCGATTTGTTAAATTCCTCACCTGTGTTGTAGGGAATTAACAATTTGACTTATATACGGATCCGTGCGTACGTTTGTACGGTTGTTGCAAGATTTTCAGTCCAGTGCGTATTGACATCGTGCGCCGGTATAGTGTATCCAAATAGCGTGCTGCTTCTGTAAATGGTACTGTACACATTCTTGTTAATGTGTCATCGCCGTTTGCATGGTATTACAAACACTACACTGACTGCAATTATTTTTTTATAACACAAGCATTTTTGTGAATACTGTATCGCCTGATTTGGTGGAGTACCAATTATGAATAAAACTGATTTTTGCAGTTGCATTGGTGAAGTCAATTGTAGAGTGGTGCATTAAGATCTCCTGTGTTTATGAAGTCCCTAGCCTTAAGTTTCAGTCATTTAATTAAAAAGAGCCCGCCTTTTTTACTCGTTTTTTCATCATATGTTTTCTTTTATGCAATAATAGGTTGTTTCTTGCACAAAATAAAACAGTTGCATCAATATTGTTACAATGTGTGCCAAAGTAATGCATATCATATAAGTCGCTGCAAATATTGATCATAATATGGATCTCATACGAGAAGTTTTTACCACAGTCCATTGTTTTATGTCTTGGGAAAGTTCGAGAACTTTAGTAAAATGTGCCATACACAGTGAATATAACATTATTATTCATTATTCTGTTGTTTTTATTTGCTGATGTTGGATGCCAACTGTGTGCTTCTTTCCTGACAGTGGAAATAAACTTGGTTAGGATATAGTTATTCGTAACTCTTATGAGACCATCAGCCGTGTATATTTGTATATTTATACAAGATCTTTCTGCAGACAAACGTTATAAATAGTTATTGTTATAAATGTCAACATATGATAATCTTTATTAAGTTTTCATACTAACACCTCTGTGCCTGTAGTACACTAGCATTTAACTGACAAAAATCAACAGAAAACGTCTTTATTGCCATCTGTTGAGTACCGGTATGCAGTCATTATATCTAGAGAATGCTGTATAAATAACAAATAAAATAATAAATAACAACAGTATTTATACAGTGCTATGAAGTCTGAGGATACTTATCTCTTGTAGCAAAAGATGCCATACTAAAACAGTACAAAGTAACCTGTTAGCACCGGATAACAATAGTCATTTAACAGCCTGATGCTGTTCCTGACACCCATTCGTGTCAAGCACCGAAGGGAAATGCAGAAATGAGAATGAATTAACAGTGCATTTACTGTGTAGCAGTACTCAATAAAAAGCTTGATATGTAAAAATGAACTGCAAGATATATTTGCTCTTACCAACAGATGCTAAATGTCACCTACATAATACATGTACACCAGGCCCAGATTCAGCATGGCACAGGCCCTAGGCAAAAAAATCTAAAGTTCAGTGATTCCAGCTACTGGTAACTTGCAATGCATAAAACATTATTCATTGATTGGCTAACGTATGTTCAAAATATTTTGCAGCAGTCCTTCGTAGGCCGTAGGCATTGCCTATAGTGTATGCCATAATATGATGCGATGTATACTCCCGTAATATTTCACTTATATCATCAGTTATATGAAGAATATCTCACTGATATAAACACATACCTCACAAACACTAACAGTTGTTCCAACAGTGCTTTGCAACCTTTTCTTAACTAAGGCATCCATTCAGCATGCAGTACGTACAACTGTACTATAAATATTATTTGTTAGTAAGACTCGCCTATTACACTGAATGATATTAGTGCAGAAAACTGCAGCATTTATTTTCTACATACCGTAAAACTTCTAATAGAAGCCACCAGCTTCTATTAGAACAACTGACCTGGACCCCGGACAGTATTCGAGACCCGGCTTCTATTATAAGTTTTACGGTAGTCTAGTAATTACTGGTATATTTTCCATGTGTAAATGTGTATCGGTGAGAAAACGGAATGTGCCTGAACCAATGTCAGTAAATTTTTTACAGACATCTGGTTGTGGTGTCCTTAGTGAAGATGAATGTGCAAAATTGTCTGCATAGGAGGTGGCAGGATTATAGACACACACATACTTCTATTTTGGAATAGATTACACAGCACACCTGGTATACCATCACTGCCTTCCTATTTGGAAAGCAATGTTGTAAAAAAGACTATTGTTGACCAGCAGTGGACATAAAACCAGGGCGCCCACTTGCAGCAGCAGCTGCTGTTGCAGTAGCAGCTGTACGCTGCTTCAACATTGTCCAGTCGAAAACATAATCGTAACTGTAGTTAAGTGTGCGAAACAAGAGGCGAAATAGCTGTCTCAGATACATGTAATCAGGAGCCTCATCAAAACGCAGACCACGGCAGTAGTTGAGATACATAGAGTACTCAGCTGGAAAACCTTTGCACAGAACTTCAATTGGTGTAGACATTTTCTTTTCACTAATTTTCTCATATTTCTGTTTCTTTGTGGCAGCTTTGAGGTTCTGCCAAGGAAGTGAACCTCTGTTGAAGTACATAAGCACATATCCAAGTGATTCCATGTCATCACGTCGACTCTGTTCAATACCAAGATGTGCATTGATGCTGGCGTAACGTGCTGTACCAGTCAAGTTCTTATCTTCTCGATATGGAATGTGCTGGCGAGAGTGTGTATCTCGATATTTCTTGGCCAGTCCAAAATCAATAATGAACAGCTTGTTGCAATGACGGCCAATACCCATAATGAAATTATCTGGCTTAATATCACGATGTATAAAGTTTTTGCTATGAACACACTCAATACGTCCGATCATCTGATCAGCAAGCATAAGGACTGTTTTCATCGTGAAACGTCGCGAGCAGAAATTAAACAGATCTTCAAGGCTTGGTCCCAAGAGTTCCATAACTAGGACATTGTAGTCTCGCACCTGGCCGTACCACCGGACGTGCGGAATTCCAACTCCTCCTTGGAGTATTTTGTATAGTTTGCTTTCGTACAACAGTTGCGGATGACGAGCCTTCATCGGCTCCAGTTTAACAGCTACTTCCTCCCCATTTGTCACGTTTATACCTAAATATATGTCACCGAATGAACCACTGCCGATTTTTCTTACTAAACGATACTGCGCCTTCGACGGATCGCCAACAATAAATTCCTGTTGTTTAGCATTCGACTTATCACTCGACGAATCCATCTTCCTGTTATCAGCAACAAGCAGTGGGTGGCGTGTGCCTTGGTGTGCGAGCCGTCAACGGCATGCCACCCACGAACTAATGCACACTGATAATGTCAATAATAGCCCAAGTAGCCGCGTTGCATGGTTGCAGTACCGATTTGCATCAAGTTGTTGTTTCCTCCAAGCCCAAACGGCCGATTACCGACCATGTCCCAATCCCATATCTTCGTCAATCGTTGTATAATACCGTTGGAATTAGTCCGACCGTCGCAGAGCCTCGGCCGAAGACGGATTTGACACAGGCGACGGAAGCGTGGCTATCCCACTTTTTGGTCCATGCGACAGGCTGTGAGTGACCACAGCTATATCTGGCCCGTCCAGTTTTGAGCCCAGTATAGTCCAGTCCTGGAATTTTCTAGGCTATGATATGGGAGGCGGACACAATGATGCAGGTGCTAATGCCGAAATTTGCAAAAAGTAGCTCAGATTTTATCTGTATGCGAAAAAAATCGCTGCGGCCGGGACTCCGCCCCGGACCCAATAGTAACTGCTGGTTGTCTTTGTATTTAAACATCACTGGCGTACGACAGAGTCCTGGGAAAATGCTTTTGGGGTTCTGGAAAGTCCTATAAATTTTGTAACCAAGAGATTGGATTGGGAACCCTGTGGTTGCTTGCTTAAAATTTTTAAAGAATTTTCGGTGTCACAGCTTCCAATTAAAGACACTCGTATATGGTATGTTTATCAGTTTCATACGAGTCAAGTATTAAAAGCTGTAATTTCACAATGTGCTGGGAAACAGTGAACAGTCTGACACGAGGCAACCGCACCCACACAAGTGTAAGGGGGGAACCGCGGGTCCCAATTTTAATCCTTGGTTTCCTGGGGGCCCAGTTCGAGCCCGACGACAGCGTTTCCGTCGACGGCGCTGGCGCCGCGATGCCGAGTTTATCGCCGGCAGCCGGACACGCTGTCGCGACGACGGTGGACACCGCCAACCCCAGAACCGCGCGAACAAGGTG
>Ga0209363_1001191_pt1 | contig 12076 bp, 12 predicted proteins | sample WorMetexBAHAMAS3_FD_187385 | JGI IMG/M metagenome (GOLD analysis project Ga0209363, IMG submission 187385) | Marine gutless worms symbiont microbial communities from Max Planck institute for Marine Microbiology, Germany - Inanidrilus exumae... | ecosystem: Host-associated > Annelida > Digestive... | reverse complement strand
GAGTCTGCATTCATCAAATGAACCGGGTGAACTCTCGCAATGGCTTTGCCATGATGACAGCACCATAAATATCATCCTGGTTATTATTATTATTATTATTATTATCCTCAGACCATATCGGCACTTTTCCTTTTCACTTCAAGCCCTGATAATGGGTGAAGCTAGGCACTTCAAATTTAGTATGCAGATTGATATTTACGAATATTTACGCATGATGGATTACCTCTGAAGGGGATGTTCTTGGTCACGTGACCTTTGTAATTTTGGGAGATCACTTATAATATCTCGGAAACGGTACAAGATAGAGACATAGTTGCTGGGAATACTAATAGCAAGTCATATGTGGCCTATCGAAATGCACCAGTACCAATGACCTTGAGTGACCTTAAAGGTCACTGCTCTTTGAAACCTTCTAAATTGTATACCTCTGGAAATACGATTAGGTTTACACATGAATCAGTATGCGCACGTGACTTGTAATGTCAACTGCCTTTTCGAAACTGAAGGACTTCTGAAGGTCACAAGCAGTGACTTACCTTGTAAAAGTGGTGATATCTCGGAAACGGATCCCAACTGTCTCAGTATGTGCAAAGCCTCATTATCGCTGTAGTTTCTGACCAACTGTCCCGTACACGCTCAATTTCGATCCGAACTGTCTCAGTATGTGCAAAGTTTAGCTTCAGTAGCCTCATTATCGCTGTAGTTTCTGCCCAACTGTCCCAGTACACGCTCAATTTTGATCCCAACTGTCTCAGTATCGCCGAGTACTACGAGGACATTGAACGGAGATGATGTTACCGGTATGCAGGAATGGAGGTTGGGTACAGTGTAGACTTAATCCAAAGAAATCTGGAAATATTTCAATAGTAAATCAAAATTACGAACCGGTATTGGTGACGTTAAAACTGTTGGTATTGACGGAGGTGTTTCAGTTGTAAATGCTGATAGAGATAAAGCTATTTCTCTGGGGTGTTCACACAGGAATCAGAGGAAAAATTTATGAGTTGCCCTATCGTCGTTACACGGTTGCATGTGACGAGGTGTCTTTCAGTGAGGACGTAATACTAGATAAACGTAAGCCAGGCCCTGACTCAGTACATCCTCGTATTCTATATGAGGTGCGACCTGAAATAGTTACTACGCTGCGTATGATATTTGAAAATTCATTCAATAGTGGCTTAATCCCGCGAAATTTGTCAATACTGTAGGTCGGACGACGGCACGTTTATGCGCGTTAGGCAGACGACAGTCTGCCATTTGTGCAACACCTCACTCGCCGAACAGTGCTTAGATGGAGCCATTCTGAGTATATGGTGGACTTCATCAGTCGTCACTGGCTCGAACAGTGACAGACGAGACGTCGAAGTGTGTGTGTTGAGCACTGGTGAAGGCGCCCTAGCCGTAGCAGCACGGATCGAGCTCACTTTGAGTTCAAATATGTCTAATTAGCAAGAGACTTGTTTGTTTGAAATTTGGACCTGTATATACTTATGAGGCAGCAAATCCAAACTTCTCGACCAGTCATAGTAGGAGTATGAATTTCACTTCCGGAATTACCAGCAGGAAAGCTCTCACTGTCCCCGTCCTCTAAAACTTCAGTTCTTTTACCCCGCAACACCGCTAAAACAGCCACTAGGTAATCTGAATCCAAATAATTGGTTACCTCCTCCATAAACACTACCGTACTAAATTTTCTAGACAGGACTTATTTGATAATAACAGCAATGACGATGTGTATGTTACTATCAATGTGGTATCACTAAGCTACTACAAACTTCAGTTTTATCAACATGTCATTTTAGAAACACTGAAACGTCAAATAAGAAATGTAAAAGATAAAGGATTGCCTCTAAAGCAGTTTAGTGGGGTATCATTGACATGTGTTTGTCTGTCTGTTAGCAGAATGTTACTGATGACTTCCATGACATTTGGAGAATAGACCGATACGACATAAGCATAACTTTCTATTTGACGGCAGTGACATTGTTACCACCACTTCTGAACGTGGAGACAGCTATCACCAGGCACAACCACGTTTTTTAGACATGACACTGTGCCGATTTCAGTGACGCATGACAGAGGTATGCACTGTACTGAGTGCCCTCCAGTTGAACTTTGTGCTAATCAGCAGCTGCTGCACGACTTCTGATTAAATGCATTATGTAACAATGAGTGCTGTGAACAGACCATCAAATGTTTGGTTATGCTGACTCAGTTGACTGTACTGAAAGATATTTCTCGGAGATTAGTTGTACTGTTAATGATCTCTGTTATATGATACAAATATAGTAAACGTCAGAGCAATGAGTACAAAATACTATCTCATTCTGCACATATTTTTTTCCAAACAGAAAAGACACCACTGCATGTGTGAACAGGAAAGAATTAGACGTCCATTTCTTCAAAACAAGTCAGCCGCGTAAGCAACAAAAACGAATTACAAGTAGATTCACACTGCAAAGCAGAGAGTATTAACTTCACTTTGGACGAGTTCATGAAACTTTGGTGAAATTAAGCTCGTAACATTGTGTACTTTTTCGCAAAACAAGCAATCGTTTATAATCATTATACAGATTGACCTGTGTTAGCCAGCACCACCAGTTAGGAACTATAGAATTTTGTTAGAGGAAAGTTTTACTGCCTGCATGCCATTGCTGACGGCAATTAGTGCATTCTGATTAAGGAAGATGACACTACAGTTCTCTCAACAGCGTTAACCTACACAGTCTCTGGACTGTACCTCTTCGCAAAGGCTGTTAACAATATTATTGAAAATGTGCATATGTCCAATTTTTTTACCAACAACGCAAAACTGAAGTAACAGGCTAAATGGCTGCTGTTTAGATTATGGATGAAATAAATAAGACAAAAGGCATAAATACACACACAAAATGTCATTACCAAATACTAACAAAAAGAAAATATAAGTATAGATAATGTATAAAAAATAACAAATTTACAGCACACTGTATGTTCAGAATTTAGTATGTTCAGTATTTAGTGAACAATCAGGACTGTGATTCTGTGAATGTTAAACACAATACTTAGGACGGCAGCTGACTGTATGCACTGTCAATAAGACTTGTATTTGTTTGTACACTGGTTTCACTGGCACATCAGCTTATGAGATTACTATCACCACTGTCATATCTAATGTCATGACGGGCAGCCAGTAGTGTGTTCTTCATTAGCATTGCTATTGTCATTGGCCCAACACCTCCCGGCACTGGTGTAATGTATGCTGCCTTCTGCTTGACACCTGTCAGTATAAACAGTTATGAAGTACTCTTATAATGTACTATCACATTATCAGTCGGACATATATATAAACACATATACCAATACTCGTTTCTGTTTAACATACTCCTCATCACTTGAGTTACTCCAGGGCGGGCTGCAGGGGCGCTGGCACAATGGTTTCAAGGGGGTCGACGGACTCACTATAATTTTTAGGACGACACTTCGACAGAGTCAACCTAATAAAGCCAGTCTCGAATGTGCGTCCGTCCCGTACGTCCGTCCGTCCAAAAAAAGTTTCTGCGATTTCAATGAAATTTGGCGTGTAGGTAGAGGTCAATGTGTGATGCACGAAGGTATGCAGTATGACCCAATCCAAGAACAAGGTCACAAGGTCAAGAGCCCTTCAGAGTTGGAAATCCGACTGTTTTCTAAAGCTATCTCTGGCAACTGACCACAGATTCTTAAAACAGGGCACAATATCTAAATTTGAGCGGGCCAGATTATTGATATTCGGCCTTGTTTTTGTGTCACATGACTTAGGTTGGCACAAACGTCAGTTGAGAAGAGTCGACCGTCAGTCCCCGTGCGGGGCTAATTTTTTATTATACTCGGTTCTTGACCTAAAATTTTAGGCACAAAATAATTTTCCACTGATAATTTATGTTTAAAGGTTTGTTGCGAGGTTGGTTTTATGCTAATGCTGTGTTCTCTGACGAGGAGAACGCAATCCAGTGTACCTAGGCTCACAAGTTGTAACACTGTTGTTAAGGAGTTTATTTCACTTAACTCTTAAATAAAGCACGATTTTTGGTGCATCATGCAAATACAGTTCATCATTCATGCAGATGGCGCAATGCACTTTTTAATGTGCCGTTTTGATTTCAAATTATTTGATTTGCAAAACAAACTGCTATGATATCCTAGCCTTGCATTGTCTTAGCTACAGCAGTACAACTTAATGTTATCCAATCTTGCATGCATATACGTTTAACCTAATGCATCATATTTATAGCAACATGTAGGTCTAAACAGCATATACCCGACAATTTTGAGAAGATTGCCTGGACCCCGTAAAATTCAAGACGTGCCGGCGCCCCTGGTGGACAACGGTCCCCAAAACATAACTTTTTCGAAGCAAATGGAGGAGGTTTATAAGTAGCACTGAAGGAAACTGAAGCACTGATGTCAACACACAAAATAGTCATCCTTTCTTGCCAATATTCACCAACTGATTCCCGATGAAGGTACGCCACATTACACTGGCTCCCAGATACCGATACCCATACGTAAACATACAAATTTCACAAAGTGAGCACATCAACAGTCTGTCATGACTATGATAAAACATTATACACCATGTCCAGAAAAATGTCCATTATATTTTTGCCCGTAACTTTGCTAAATGCTGACCGATTATCATAATTCCTTCACTGACAGATTGAGCAGTAAATTTCTAGCAATATCTCATGCAGACACTGTATTTTGTGTCTCGTAATTGTTTTCTGCACCTTAGACTTTCTGACCCCAAAATAAATGAGTTTCCAGGACTCATGGTGGAACATTTCTCTGTCAAGTTTGGTGATCCTAGCTTTAGTGGTTTTTGAGATATCATGCAGATAAACAGACAGACAGACGCTGGTGAAAACCATACCCCGGAACATTTTCATGCTTGAAACAGAAATGAAGAAAAAAATTACTAATAAGTATGTAGTTTTACAAAGTGCAACCTGCAAAGTCCACATCGCCGATAACATGCCATTTTCCAGTCAGCGAATCTTGGACCTCGTTAATGCCAACATCAATGACGACAGCATCCTCCTTCACCATGTCTGCAGTGATCAGGCCCGCAATCCCGGTAGCAACCACCAGAATATCGGCATTCTGTGTAAATAACCTCAGCTGGTCATTTGGAGTGTATCGATGACAAATAGTCGTCGTTGCATCACCTATCATCAACAAATATTACCAAGCAAGTTTACTTCACAATGCTGAGCAATGTCCCAGGTCCACCAGACTAATGCTGCTCACTTTCCAACGCAGTATTCCAACCCCGAGTTAACGTGAAGCACAATACAAGACACTTTCTGTACTAGTCATACTGACAAAACACATCCAACAGTTTCACAGCCTCATTCCAGGCAAACTTAAGTTAGTTGCGTACGTGCAATGTTAGGGGGGGGGGCGGATGGGTCCGGACCCCCACTTTTTGGAGTGGGAGGAGAGACCCACCACTTTATAAGTACACCAAGTCAGAAATTTTGCTTGGTCCCCCACTTTTCATACCAAAGTTACGCCACTGGTTAGTTGGCTGCCCCGTTAATTTTTTCCACAACTTATTCCAAAGATGTGCATCCTTCTTTCATACACTACCACAATCCCACCATCTCTTCTTCATGTGTCTCCTGTATATAACTTCTTCCACCTCCATTGTGAATTTGTCATACAACACTTGATCCATTCAGTATTACCTTTACATTCAACATGTCCAAACACAACACGTGCATGGAAAAACCACTAACAATGATGGTTAAGATACATAATATAGAAATAACAAACTTAAGTAAATACGGGTAGTATATTTAGAGTATAGCATTATTGTTTTTCTCATTGTTGTTCCATAGAAATCAATTTCTTTATCTACACTGTAAGTCAAACAAAGGAGCCATTAGATTCCTGCTCTATCGTCGATTTTGCCAAGTAATGTACTATTTGAAAAGTTCTTTCACTCAGCATCAGATTTGTAACAAAGTTGTCATTAATATCTCATCATACCTTAAATGAAACTCTCCGTGACCTTGTGAAATATTTATGTCAGCAAACAAGCAACAATCTGAAACAGGTATTGTGATTAACGATAAATCACAATCTAGTGTAACTGTGCAGCTGAGGTAACGTGGGATCTTCAGTGATTACTTAACTACTAATTTTCTGCTGAGTCTGCCAGTGAAAGAATGTTTGAAATCAGTGACTATTCAGCGAAGTCACAGGCAAGAAGGATGCTCTCACACAGTCTAGTCCCCGGAGCCAGCCGCTAAGGCGTTAGCGGCTGGCTTGACCGCTTAACGGCTGGCTTTACGACTTGAGTCGTTAAGCCGCTAACTACCGGCTGGCAGCGGCTGGACCTCTTATCGGCTGGCTAAGCAGCTTGAGTCACTAACTGTATGACACTCACTACAACTTAATCGGTCATTTGCACTTGCCTCTTACCGCTGTATTTCCCAGGTTATGTGAGACAGAAAGCTTTCAAATAGCAAAAGTGACATACAATGTCAACGATAATGGTTACATTTGATAGGCCACATACGATTTCCTATTAGTCTTCCATTACAACTATGTCTCTATCTTCCACCGTTTCCAAGATATTATCATTTATCTCCCAAAATTTAGGTTACGTGACCCCAAACCCATCCCTTTTTGATGTAGTCTATCACACATGCACTGGTACTCCTCTGTATCAAACAGCACACGAAAATTTGAAATGCAAAACTTCAAAACTGGCAAAATTTTAAAAACGGGTCACGTGACCCTGACCAAGCCCATGAGGTGGTAGTATGTCATCCCAAGACTAACTAACTGATTGGTATATTATACCTGCATGCAAAATTTAACAGCTCTCGTTTCAGCCGTTCTGGAGATATGATTGCGAACGTAAAATTTAAAATGTCTACGTGACCATGATTACGCCAATTTTATGGGTGGTTTGTCATCTGAAAGCTTGAACTTGATATATTCTACTTATGTGCAAAATTTGACAACTGTAGCTTCAGCCGTTCCAGACATATCATTGGGGGCCCTAAAATTAAAAATGGGTCACAATTACATGACACTGACTGACCACGCCCCTTTAAGGGTCATTTGTCATCCGTAGGCTTGGACCTAATATAGCCTACCCGTGTACGAAATTTGACTACTGTATATATCTGCAGCCATTCCTGAGATATAGCTGGTGCCCACCAAAATGTAAATGGTTCACGTGACCTGACCGCGCCCTTTCAGGGATGTTATGTCATTCATGGGCTAGCACTTGCTACAATCAACCATACGCCAAATTTGAAGTCTCTATGACCACCCGCTACAAAGATATGAATTATGAAAGGCGATAAAAATGTGGAAAATGGTGTGGTTTGAGGTACTTAGGATCACTCAAGGTCACTGAAAATATCGCCATTCGATAGAGCACACAGAAGTTCCTATTAGCGTTCCATTGTAACTAGGTCGTTAGCTTTCACCGTTTCTGGGATATAGCGAAATACTGGTCGAAAATCGCCAACCTGAACTTACCCCACTTCTATTTGGCGTCTCCGTTGGGGGTGACCCTTTGGAATTTCGCCAAGATTTTTTTGGCATCAGCAAACTACAGTGTGAGTCAAAAACAATACACTTGACTTTTGACCATAACTTCGGCAGATGTAGACCGATTTACAAAATTTTTTCACTGTCAGATTGCCGAGGAAACTCTCTATGTAACTATTACAAACATTTATCATTAAGCCGCTAAGCCGCCGTTAGCTTAGCGGCTTATACACTTAACGGCGGCTGAGCTGGCTAGCCGTTAGCTTAGCGACTGACTGCGGCTTGAAGCTTAGCGGCTGGCGGCGGCGGCTTACGGCGGCGGCTCTGGGGACTATCACACACCATGTGGTTGCTGACAGATGAACAACCGGTCTGACATCTTATGTATGGCAGTCAGCAGCTGTTGTTATTTTAGTAGGCTCATCAATTCTGCTTTTTGTATCAATAAATATTAAAAAATATCTGACTGCTTTGGACTAATCTGAGCGTTAACTAACACCATCAGCAAATGTATGAAGGTATTTTCACTGGAGAGGAGGGGAATTGGTAGGTGTGTGCAGTGTGTATGGTGGAGGAAGGAACAGTAGGCATGAGCAGCTTGTCAGGAATTTCTAAGCGTGTCCCCTCTAGCTCTAGGTGTGGCTACTGTCTGGCTAAGCCAGGACTGGCACTTATTCAGTGCCAGCCATGACTGGCACTTCTACAGCACCTAGCCAGGGGACTTAGCCTCATCTGCCTGCTTGAGCTCTCACATCAGCGCAACTGACACCTTGACGCTGCAAATCAAAGCATCATCAACGGTCACAATTTATAGAGCACATCGTCGAACCCTCATATCTGCCCGCGATTAACTCCCTGTTCATCATGTGTATAGGAATTATTAGAAATAATTCTTAGTCGGCGGATGCGCCGGGCTGAGGCGTGAACCTCGGCCACTGAGCATGTCACACTCTACTGCATATGGCGGCCGAGTGCTCTGACGACTCGGCCACATAGGCAAGTCTTCCGAGATATTATCACTTATTTCCGAAAATTTAAAGAGGTCACGCAACTCCGAACACATCCCTTTTGGGAGTAATATATCATGCATGCACTCATACTCCTCTGTATCAATCTGTACACGAAATTTGAAGTGTCTAGCTTCGCCAATTACAAAGACATGATTGGGGCAATATTTAAGAAACGGGTCACGTGACTCTGACAACGAACCTTTAAAGGGTGGTTTGTCACCGTAGGCTAGAATTTGTTCTATCTGCATGCAAAATATGACGATTCTAGCTTCAGCCGTTCCAAAGATATCACTGGGACGTCAAAATTTAGAGAGGGTCACGTGACCCTGGCCACGCCCCTTTTAAGGGTGATTTGTTATCCTTATGCTGGGACATGACATAGCCTACATGTGTGCAAAATTTGGCCACTGTAGCTTTAGACATTCGGAGACATGGTTAGTGCCCACCAAAATTTGAATGGTGCACGTGACCTGACCACGCCCCTTTCAGGGATAGTTTGTCATCCATGTGCTAGCACTTGCTACAACCAACCTATCTACCAAATTTGAAGTCTCTATCTCTACCCACTACAAAAATATGAAAGGCGATACAAAAGAGCAAAAGTGGGGTGGTTTGGGGGCAGTTAGGGGTCACTGGAAATAGTGCCATTTGACAGAGTGCATATGAGTTCCTATTAGTGATCCATAGTAACTCCTTATGTCGTACCGTTTCTGAGATATAGATAGTGACATGTTGGTCAAAATCGCCAATTTGAACCAACCCCACCTCTATTTGGCATACCTGTAGGGTAGGGGTGACCCCATTGGATTCTGCCGAGATTTTTGACATCAGAAAACTAGTCACTGTGGCATTGTTTACGTGATCCTACGTTTAGCCATTGTGGTACAGTGCCAGCTTGTGACAGACGGATGGACAGACAGACATACGCCGACAGCATATACTGTGCTGGCACAGCGTCGCACGGTAAAAAACTGATAAAAAAGCTTAAATACCGACAGACATAATTGACACACTCACATGCCTCTGTTTCACCAGCTCCATCTGCATGCAAAAGAAGTGCAATTGGGAGGCCAACGTTCTTTGAGCGACCACAGACAACAGCATTCTTTCCTAATGTCTGTATACCTACATATGTATTATGTACAAGCACTTTAGTTAACAAAGCATTATGCATATACAGTAGACAATAATGTAAAGGCACATTACATAGTACATAGTTTGCTTTAGCGGAATCACGGAATGATGTAGCGGAATCACGGCATCGACTACGGTCCGGTTCCTGCCCACGCCTGATCGTTCCTCGAACTCGGCTCAGCACCATTGGCAATCGATCATTTCGTGTGACTGTCGCGCAAGCATGGAACAGTCTTCCTACCAACGTCACTGCATCAACTTCTCTACCGTCTTTCAAGAGACAACTGAAAACATTTTTATTTACCAAATCTTTCCCATCACTTTAAATTGCTTTCTCATATTTGTGTACCGTGTCCTAGAAGCTACTTAGCTATGCCACGTTAATCAGTACGTTCTACTACTACTACTACTACTACTACTACTACTACTACTACTTTGCTTAAAAGTGTTAACAGTAATCAAAAATATAGGCAGAACTTTCACTAAACTATAACAGCTGTTAGAAAATATATAAACCCCATAGCTCATGGGATTTGTTAGTTTCCATAAGACAACGGTTCAGCGGTGTGCAATCTCACTCGTTAAATGAATTTTGTTTCTATAACAGTATAAAATGCAAAGTGGACAGTTCTGTGGATAGTTAATCACTTTGTTTTACTGCATAAAATATTCTGCATTCAAACATTTCAAGACAATCTAAACACTAACACAATACTGTAAAAGCTGTAAAAATATGCAGCTGTAAATGACACATAAAGATGACATTGGCTACATTCCACAATTAAAACTGCAACAATCAAAAAGGTGATATTACTTTTGCAGCCTACCCCTACAGTGGCATATATGCTCCAGATTTGGATAAAATTCTGAACGAGGAATCATTCATCTATGCAAATTTGGGTGATGAAGAGTTCAGGAGTTTGGTGTGATGAAGGGTCAAATTTTACCATGTGAGTGTGTGAAGCACTAACCACAGTAATACAGCAACCACAATACTGCACATATAATATATCATCTTAATGGCTGTATTGTGTGGAATGCCCATAATACAGTATTCAGCTCGAAGCGCTCGAGAAATTTTCGCGTTTTCGGAAAAAAGGACCCCTTACGGTAAAATTTTCAAAATTCTGTTCCAAAACTTTTCATCGCTCAATGATCGACGTGTTGTGTTCGAATTTCGTGAAATTTGGCCGACGCAGAAAATTTGAGGACGTTTCTTGTACGAAGTGTATAGGTCAGGGGAATGACTTTCAATTGATTCCGATGGTAAAATGGAAACTAGACATCCCACAGAGAGATCACTGGGTAGTGAATTTCCGGTGATCTGTAAATATTGCAGAGTTATGGAGGCCGGGAGTCTAAAAACGCCAAAACGTGCCGTGAAGTGAATTCAATATTCAGCTGAAGCTAAGCTTAGCTTCGAGCAAAATAATAAACAGAAACAAACCAGTTCGCTTAATGATCTCAAGAACAGCTGCAGGAGTAGCTGGTACCAGTGCCTGCTGGTCGACGCATACCCTCCCTATGTTAGCAACGTGAAATCCATCAACGTCTTTCCGTGGCGTCACTGCGTTACACACTTGCCGTTCATTTATATGAGCTGGGAGCGGCAGCTGGATGAGTACACCGTCAACGCCAGCATCAGCATTCAGTCTATGCACTTGTGCTAGCAGTTCATCTTCACTGATGGATGCCGGCAGATGCAGAGTCTTGCTTTTTATGCCTGGTTCAAAAAACATCTCAACAATGCACAGATATGAAGTGCAAGGACAGTCATGCTAATGACAACTACATATATTAGCCCCATGTGGGACTGACGGTCGACTCTTCACAACTGATGTTGTTTCTGCCAAGTTCAAAGTCACGTGGCACAAAAACTAGGACAAATCTAAAAAATCCAGCCAGATCAAATTTAGATAATTGTGCCCAAGTTTAACCCTTCCGCTGCCAGACCGAAAAAATATAATACAGCCGAAAACAGTGGAAAACAGCCAATACCGCAGGTAACATTATATCATATACCACGGTTATAAGTATAGCCTACCTAGCGTCACCGGATTTATCCGGCACTCTGAGATTATTATTTATTTCCTCCGCCGGAAATAGCCGGCGTGCATCATCATCATCATCATCATCATATTCGTTTATTTGTAGCATGGCAGAACGCATGCCATAACAATAGAAATGTAAAAAAAATGTACATATCACATATCACATGAAATAAAAAATACAATAACGTCATCAATAGTGTCCTGAACTGTTCCATAAGTAAGTTTGCTAGGTTACATATAACACGGTAGGAGCAGAGAGCTGTATCTAGGCCTAGTATGCGTTTTTATATAACATGTGAGTGATGAAGTTTTTGTCTGACAGGTGTGTAGTATGATCAGGTAATTGCA
>Ga0209363_1001190_pt1 | contig 12078 bp, 7 predicted proteins | sample WorMetexBAHAMAS3_FD_187385 | JGI IMG/M metagenome (GOLD analysis project Ga0209363, IMG submission 187385) | Marine gutless worms symbiont microbial communities from Max Planck institute for Marine Microbiology, Germany - Inanidrilus exumae... | ecosystem: Host-associated > Annelida > Digestive... | reverse complement strand
CGGTTTGCAGACGTCGGAAAAAGTGAGTTGGGAAAAAAAGAAGAAAGAAACATGCGCAAAACATAAGATCGACCGTTCACAGAACGGGCGATCTAATAAGAACATTGTCTGAAGCATTCAGGGATTGCCACAAAGAATACACCAATTTACGAATATTGAGGTCAGTACTTTTGGAATTTCTTTCAATGCTTTGACATTGCTGGTTGGATGACAGGAACCATGTGACCTGTAAAGGTTTGCTTCCTGAAAAATGAGAGGAGAAAAATAAGGGTTAACTGGCTAACCTGAAAACGGCATTAAAACAGCGGCAGTGGTTGCCATGCATGAACCATGAAAACTTCATAACAAATTTACAAGGGGATATGCGCCTACCAGACACTAATTCCACTACTAATTCACATTTTTGTGAAACTAGCTATTAACATTAGATTAGACTAATAAAGTAAAGTAAAGAAAACGTTGATTTATATAGCACATCGTCGTAAACCACCTCTAATGCACTCATTAATGGCAAGTGTTAGAGGTATCACACAGTTTTACCTGCCACCCACACGTTTATCCACGAATGGAATGAACCATCCTGCCTTTACTCCATAAGCATTCACCAGATGGCCCCACCCGAGCGAGGTAGCACACATCCGATTACAGCGCACTACTCATTTATTAACCTCGAAATGATGAAAGGCCGAGTTGCCTGACCTTGTAGCAAACGGTTTACCCACATAAGTGGTCACCCATCACATGCAGGTCGAGCATAGGACATGGAAAGTTCACCGGTCACAGACCGACGTTCTACTACTGTGCCACTCAACCAACACTTCAAATAGTTCAATAGTTAATAATAGTTCAAAACTCATAATTTTCCCGGCAGCAGTGAAGGGGAAATTTAGCAGAGAAAGGTGGATCTCAAAGGTATGCTCTCCCCTGCCAAATTCTGTACAGATCAGTGCAACTCACTGCTTCTGCATGCACAAAAGAACTCGACCAAAGTAAATGTAACATGTTCGTTTGCCATGTGATCAATACTGCCTGTAACAGTTGCAGACATTCCATTTACACTGTCTTATTTCATCCCACACCATACTCTCTTCAAACACTCAAAACAAGATACATTTCACAGCAGTCCAGTAACAGTTACTGAGACAACCTGCATTTCAAGAACATCTCAAATATTCCACTTTTTTGCTAACTTCCAGTTTTTTTGCTAACTTGATAATAATACTAATAACAGCATGCGTGGCATTACAGATACATTTCTAAGCAAAAATTATACATCACATCCCAGATCATAAACCGTTAAAAACTGCAAGAAAAAAACACAGATCTCACAATTTTTGGTCTAAATGGCGGTGGAATTCGTTTCTCCTCCAGTGCAGTCCAGTCAATCTTGTTATTGAAGAATGCATGAACAAGTATTGCACGTTCACCTCCATGTGATTGGACACAGCCAAGTCGCTTGGCTGGGTTTTTGGTCATGAACTGCACATAACAGTAACAAACACATTCATTCAACAATTTGATATGAAACACTGATAAAAAAACAAAAATTATAGGTAGATACCACTAAACACAATAACCTGATGAAGTGGATATCATTTGCCCTGTCCCATTTAGACGCCATCTAAAATATATGAAACTAGATGGAAAGTACTCTCAGAGAGTAGAACTCCCGGCGAAAGCAAAATTTGGGGAGTTTTGTCACCAACACTTGGCAACACTTCTTGGCAACACTTGCCACACCTACTATTACAAGTACAAAATGTAAACAATCGCCAGTTTACATATTTTTATGACCGTTACTTTCGGATCCCTTTCCCCTAGGAACCTTCGCATAAAATTTGGTACAAATCCGTCCACAATCTTTTTTGTTATTGTGGTCACAGACACACACAAAGACAGACACACAAACCAACGCCGGTAAAAACATAATCCCTCGCTTTCATGGGAATACTATATACTAAGTTTGCTTCAATGAAAATCAGTTAAGTGGATAAACTGGCATTGGTGCTAAGATATTTTAAGACCCACACTTTGTCAACAGTTGTCAGATTTATTCCATGTAAATGGATACTGTGACTAATGAATGATATGCACTTGACCACCATTAGCATGTAACGTACATGGCATGGGAAGCACTACATTTGTCGCGTGCTAAATAAATGATCCAACTGGACATGGCTGACCATCATCATAATTAGGGCCCACAGTTTTCCGCGAGCCGCGGAATTTCGAGCCGAGCCGCGGAATTTGGCCGTTGCCGCAGAATTTCCGTGTTTCCGCGGAATTTCACAGAATCCCACGTAAACACGGAAATTGCGTGGCAACGGCCAAATTCCGTAAGTCTGTATTGCTGTTGTAATTGTGACACGCAGTCCCTTCAGACAGCTACACAGGCCTGTTGACTTCAGTGACGCATTTTCACGTTCAGTTTGCTTACTTACTTAAGTTTTTACTTACTGGACCTTTGTAGATGAAGATGACCGCTGATTCATGAGTCTGTTAGTCTAGTATATAAATGGGCCAAAGTCGGCACAGTGTAGTCTATAATGGGCGGCCACGGTAAGCCGCGGAATTCCAAGAATTTGCCGCGGTGAGCCGCGGAATTTGGCAAACGGCGCCGCGGAATTTTGCAAAATTTGCCGCGGAAAATTGTGGGCCCTAATCATAATGACTGCATGAGACTGGAGTAAATATCAAGTTGTATGGAGGCAGGCATGATGCAACAGCTGCAGTGCCTTTGGTCTGCTGTGTCGATACAATTGTCAGTCTGTGGTCCAATGTGTCTCAGCACCTGCAGATGCTGTAAGGAGGTCACAATGACTGTTTTGGATGGGGCAACTCATTGGCCCAGTCTCACACAGTGATGAGTGTAATGAACTTAGTGTAGTCTGTTTTAATGCCACGTGATATGCCTGACGTGTAATTGTTATAACCAGCGATACGAAGAGGCCATAAATAACACTGACGTCAGCAGCTTGCAGCAATGTATAGAATTCATTCACTATCTAGAACAAAATGAAAGAAAGATTTTTCGCACCAATGCCATGTTTACTGCCAGACAAGCTGCTAAAATCAAAAACTAAATAAATTAGCCCCGTACGGGACTGGCAGTCGACTCTTCGCAATTGACATTCCTGCCAACTTCAAAGTCACATGACACAAAAAAACTAGACCAAATCTTAAAAAATCTGGCCAAATCTAATGTAGATATTGTGCCCTAGTTTAGGAATCAATGGTCAGTTGCCAGCTCCCATTTTAAATGGCGCAGGAGATAGCTTTTAAAAATGGCCGAATTTCCAACTTTAAAGGGCTTGCGACCTTGACGTTGGATCGGGCCATACTGAATCATGCATCACTCATCGACCGCTACCTACATGCCAAATTTCACGGAAATCAAAAAAACTTTTCTGGACGGACGGATGTACGCACAGACAGACGGACCTTTGAGACCGGTTTATTAAGTCGACTCCGTCAAAGAATCGACCTGAAAACACCAGAAATATCAATGCCAGAAACTGAAATTCAACAAAAGCAATTTAACAGGAACAGAAGTACCAATGCAGATTATTAGTCGACAAATGTAAAAGTGGTGATAAATCACAAACCCCTTTCAGAACAGCCACTGCTTCTTTGCTAAGCCACACAGGGTAAAGAACATCATCATGTAGAATTGCCTCAAACAAGTCGTCCTCACTGTCTGCTTCAAATGGCGGTTGTCCCGCCAACATTTCGTAGATGAGAACACCGAGCGCCCACCAGTCCACAGAGAGATCGTAGGGCAACTCTTTCAGGATCTACTCAACAACAAAATTACAGCAGGCCTGTGAGAATTTATGCAGTGCACAAAAATTAACTCACACGTTACATATCACGGCTGTAGTTACGACCTCATGCTCTTTCTGGAAAGTAATATATGTTCACAATACTGTTAAGTACTTTAGCAGCTCAAAATATTCAACCTCTGGAGCAATGTAGTCTGGAGTGCCACAGAATGTATCGGTGGTAGCTCCAGCAATCATGCCTTCTTTGCACATGCCAAAGTCAGCAAGCTTGCAGTGGCCATCTGCATCAAGCAGAATGTTGTCAAGTTTCAGATCTCTGCAACGATGCACAAGAGCCATCGATAGTCAGCAACAGATTTTTAACTATGGTGGAATGATTTTATTACTATATGCATTTTTACTTTTCAGTTTTTTGGTAATGTATTGTATTATACATGTGTTTTATTAAAACGTTAGTGGCCTGTTGGGCCCTTTGCTGCTTATTTTTGGATAAATAAATAAATAAATCATCACTAAGCACCAACAAGCAACTCACAGAAACAATCATACTTTACTTATCCTACAGCAACTTGACTGGCTATTACAACCAACACTTTTACCTACTAGGTCCTACTTGTTACAATAAGCTGTAACTGCACACATATTACATGAATACCTGCTGAGACAAATATATACACACAATGATGTAATGGCTATTTTCCGGGTGAACAAATGTTAGCCAGCTGTCCACCTGGTCTCACTGGTGACAGATGCTCTTCCTCATTTTAACCAGCAAACATTCACTGGTCCTGGACCTCATCGTCTCATTATTCACCAACTCCTCAGAGAGGTGATGTCACTCAGCTGTCTGAGTCGTTTCTTTTCCTTATTTTTCGTTTGTGGGCAGTGCGCTAGATTAAGCTAGTCATCTAGTCAGCATTTGAGGCACGTTGATCTACCGTATCGTATCGTATCTGACACCATTAGCCACATGTTCCACCAAGTAAGAAGAAACTTCGACACCCTAATATCGGCGGGATGCCTTTGCCACCTCGACAGCCTGTGTGACCTCGACCTGTCACAGGTCTCCAGAATCTAATCAGGTCATCAGTTGGTGCCAGTAAATATATATTCCCTGTCAGTTTTATCAAAATTGTTCAAGGCATAAATAATAACCGGTAAATGACTCCATGCTGATGTAGAAACATCAACGCCAAAGTGACTTCAGCAGCATAGAACCGTGTGCGTGGCTCATCAAAGCGTCGTGCGTGCTGGATTTGAAACATGAGGTCACCACCATTGATGTATTCCATCACGAAGAACAGTCGCTCCTAGGAAAAGATCATACCAAAAATATTATCACAGACCAAAAACAAGATTACACACTGTTACCATTTGTGCTTCTTGTGCCCAGCTTTATTTTAATATGCATCGAACTGAAGGTACTCGACTGTCATCTCAAACATCAGAAGTGTCTGTGTGCCTTGTCTGTTCTTTGTACCTTATGCAAGGCCACAGTTTTGAGTGGATCTGTACGAAATTTGGCATATAAAATCCTTATACCATACAGAATTCGAACTAGCAGGCGGTAGGTGCAACGGATCAAACGCTGTAGGCATGTGAGCTCCATCGGGAAATTCGGAACTAGTGGCCAGCAACCGTAATGGATCGAGTGCCATAGGCAAGAAGTGTGACCAAGCGCCATAAGCATGTCGGTGGGTGCTAGTTTGCAATATTTAAGACACAAAGTGAGACATTACAAACATCAAAACAGATAAAACTACCGTTTTACGGCCATCACACAGTTCAGCCTATGTTGGCCACCACCCCAAGTTAAGAACTGGAGGCTTTTGTAGAAGAAACGTTTTACTGCCTGCACAAACTTGTGGCATCTGACGAATGTGGACTAGATAGAGAACAAACTTCTCCTCAGCGGTGATACCTATGCCATCTCCATGCCACTAACCACCAAAACAAATACAAAACTAGAAATCCAAAATTAAATACAATGATTGTTCGTTGCTTTTAGTTGACACTGCCAATAACCAGTCTGCAGGTCAATAAAACAGTCATAAAGCACTGCAACTAATAACAGAAGCTCTACCAGTTAAAGACCCTCATATGTAAAATTATCTGGCACCAATATGCAGTTACGCATACTGTCAAAACTGCTCCAACTATAAATGAAACTTTCATTGCAAACAGTTCAGCAGTCCCTTTGCACTCCAGCTGGACAAAATGAGTCAACCACTTAATAGTACAGAAACTGTCATGATAAATAATTTGCATACAAACTAAAGGCACCAATCATGGCCACTTGCCTGACAAGGAAAGCAAGTTTCTAAATAACTGTCAAAATACGCAATGTACATCATCACTCACGGCAGTCTGAAAGCATGAGTGCAGAGCACAGAGGAATGGATGTTTGGCCGATAACGCCAATATTCTCTTCTCCGTCATGGTGCATTCGACATCATCATCCTGCAGTATGCTGTCCTTCTTCAAAACTTTTATTGCATAAATATCCCCAGTTGTCTTATGTTCAGCCAACAATACCTAACATCAACAACAACAATGTACTACTCCATATATTATTAACATAACGTCTAAGTTCAACTGAAAGAGCACATTACAGGCGAAATGCCACTGCATAATGAAAGTGAGTTATTCAAAGTATTAAAAATAAATGTGAAATCTGCCAAAGCAGTGCTTTCTGTGCACCATTTGCAACCGTAAATAAAAAAAACAGTGAAGCCCCACACATGAAGCAACGTATTAAGCAATAAGGCAAGCTCATTAAACATGCATCGTTTTAATGTATGTTAGAATATATTCAGTTTGTTAGTTTGCCCTGAACAAAACCAAAATACACCACATTCATTCAGCCAGTGACTACAGTTTGGGTGGAAGGTAAAACCGCTGACATTCTGCAGTGCCATCATCAATGAGTACCATATTGGACACAACTCATACCTTTCCAAAACTGCCTTTGCCAAGAACCTTGGCAAAAATAAAGTTGCTGAGACTAGACTGTACATCGCTCTTCGCTGCACGTTCAATGTCAGTTGCACCTTGTCCAACAGTGCCTCCATCACCGCCTTTAGTTGTCTGCCGATTATCACCTGGTAGCATAGTGCAGAAAGAACAGAACTAGTCAAACAACCGTTGTGGATTGAGTTAAGTTTTTATGTCCCACCCGACACAAAATAGGTCATTTTGGAGACGTTCTTCCCAGCCCATCTCTTGGCTTAGTACTACAAAACTATACCTAACACAACAAAAGCAAACACGCATCCATAACAAAATATACTACAACATAAAATTAACACTAAAAGAAATAAAGCCAGGTCTTTTCTGGAAAAAGTAGATAGGTAAGTCAGAAGTAAATGAGTAAGGAAGTAAATAAGTAAGAAAGAAAGCATAAGGAAGGAAGAAAGTGAGGCAGGAAGTTAATAAACACACAAACAAACAATTTATATAGCACTGAAATCAACACATGAATCATGGCAAATTACTGCCCCGCAGCCCGTATGGGGAAAACAACCATTGTAATATCACAAAAACTAGTAACCGTTAATAGCTTCTTGGTGGCAAATATGCAGAAAAAGGTCATTTAATTCACAAGGCATGATGGGATATATCATCATACAGTGCGATACAAATGAAAGGAAGACAGGATGACATACAGTGGGTGATACCACTGGCCGGTGACAAAAATACCATTCGAGCACACTATAGTTTTGTAGCAATCACTCCCAAGGCCAATGGGATACATGGCAAATCCAGATTCACATTGAAAATTAAGTAACCATTAAACCACATATTATTAACTAGAAGCTCATATATCATACAGGGACAGCACAACATGCTATTTAGTTTAAATGCTGTCAATTGCTGCACAACTGTACAGAAAATTGCAAGACACAGTGGTCTGTAGTAACAACGTCTGTACCATTTCCGTTTGGCAGGTGGCAGGTTCACTTCACTGGCGACATTGTTCATTGTGGAAGAGCAGAGTTAATACTGCATGACAGACGACGATAAGCAAACACTGTTGAGGGCCATTCAGGCCGGTTGACACTCTGACTTCCATGAAACGAAGGCCTAACAGTCGGTCAAGTTAGCGGGTGAGAAGGCAGTAATACTTCATGTCCATCTGTGCAGGCCGACTGCAGTGGCAGCATTCGCACGGCCTGACCATTGTAATATCACAAAAACTAGTAACCGTAAATAGCTTCTTGGTGGCAAATATGCAGAAAAAGGTCATTTAATTCACAAGGCATGATGGGATATATCATCATACAGTGCGATTCAGTGGGAGTCGTTATTGAATGAATGACTCGCACAATTCGATTATCGATTTTTAATAAGTTCTAAGAAACTGATTATCGATTATGGAAAAAATCCTTAGTTACATCCATAGTTCATACACGATCACTGGACTAGTGCTAGTGAACTCTGCCTTCCACACAAATAGCCTACACCAACGCTGCTGCTTCTCCTAACCTACCACCCAAAGCAGTAAACCACATGATCAAGCTGACCTGCTGGAGAAGCTCTATCTCCATCATAAGCTACGCGTACGTCTACATGACATCAGCACGCTCACCTGCTTGTTCAGCTGACTCGGACTGTGGAGTAACAGCTCCACTGCTTACTGCCACAGTAGCTGATGTGCCGCCAGCAAATGACTGCAAATGAAGACACCGAGGTCAACTATAACAAAGTTAACTCACACGAACAACCAGGCCAATTTTTCACATCAAATGCTGGTATGCTGCACAGAAAAACCGCAAACTACATTTTCAGATTTTATAATATTTGTTCTTGGGCCCTACTGGTTGCAAAAATAAACACAGGCATTCTCACTCACTCTACTTAACATAAATCATGCTAACACAACCAGCATAAATAAATAACTTTAGCGAATACTGCTATGCAAATATCTCGGTTATCCTATTTATAAACAATTTTTTCACAATTTTTTACACATTTTAAAATATGCAATGGTTGAAATTAATGCCTGAAGGGCACTATTGGATAATGCATACAACAGTGGAAAGGGACCTTGACCTTTGCTAGTGTAATATAGCATTGTTTGCAGGTATTAATTTTGGTGACTGCAAACAAATAACTGTGTGCATTAACAACTACTAAATGCTACGTACGCTGCAAAGCTGCCGCATTCTGAACAGTTAATAGCAGAACAGTGCAACCAGCAGTACAAACAACAGCAAGATGAGCACAGCAGACACAGACATGAGGCTCCCTTATATTATGATGACTCTAAGATAACTGTTAAAAACAAAACAGCAGTACACATATGTGCACGACAGCAGAAAATCCTTAAGTCAACATCAGCACCACATTTTCAAAACATTTACAAACCATTACTATGATGTCGTCCAAAATTTTCACACAATTTCAATTTCACATGCTGGTTTAGAATTTAACCACACTTAATAGAAACATCTGCATCCGAAACTACTTAAGTATAAGACGGGAACAACGAACAAGGCAAACCTTCTTTCCAAACAAGCCAAGTTCCTTCAGTCTCTCCGCCAAGTCTTTGGTGTTGATTCCACAGTTCTTTGCCACATTTTTCTCGCATCTCTTATGAATTGTCATTTTACAAGCTGTAATCAAATACAAAGAAACATATCATTATGACAATACACAAGAGATGTACACTGTACAATCATAGTTTACATACAGCCACTTTTATGGTCATTCTTAAGTTTGTCTTGGTCAGACGGTGATCTCAAAGGAAACCTTCTGAGACTGGTGTAGCAGTAAGCTGCCCTTACTTACTGTCCAATCACACACACAGACACACATTCACATCAGCTTAATATTTATTTTCCACGTAACTTGTATTAGCTAGTTGACACTTAATCATGGAAGGTGAATGGTACAAAACATTTGTGTGGCAGGTGTGACATTTGACTACTAGAATCACACCAGATGCCGCTCCAATGCCATTCATTGTGCAGGGCATCATCTTTTTTTACTCACTGCCTTACTCCTGACGGATGGTTAATGGTTATGTCAATTCCTTTACGCTCAGTAACCAACTGATGCCCAAACAACAGTGTCACAGCATCGAAGAGTACGAAGTAACCGCTCAACTACTCAAATTTAGTTTATCTTCTTTGCTGCAAATGACAAGGAACACTACCAGTGCACATGACAAATATGTCTTCACATAAAACTCTACAACAAGTACGTCCGTCTTCGAGGACGGCCGTATATCCACACACGCCGATCGTACGCATGGCCAGCGCTCACGTCATGCACACATGCATGGCCCGCGCTATGGCATGGGCGACTCAGGCTATTTGTCGCAGCTGATTCGTCTGATTTTGGGCCTATGGGGGAGCAAAGTTCGCCAAAATGGGAAATTCCCTGCCTTGGACGCCGATAAACTGCTGTGCAAAATTTGATGCCGCTAGCTTTATCCTCAGCGGAAAAATCCGTAACGGTATAAACAAACAAACAAAAAACACACAAACAGTAAACGATATATCCATATCTTGCCTATCGGCATGTGTAGATAAATAGTGAAAAACTACTGCCACATATTCTGGTACTGCAAAAATTAAATAAGTACAAGTAAATTCATATAACTACTGCAATAAGACCTTCTATACTGTAAAGACTGAACGAGCAAGTATGGCAGATATGATACGTTAACAGTTACAGACCTTCACACTGAAGTCCCTGTCTCATAATACCATAGATCAGTGAACCACAATGATCGCAAAAAGTGAATCTCATAAAGTTGTGGACGGCAAAACGATGCGGAATATTGATGTTGAATCGCTGTCCAGCCAGCTATACAACATGTACCAGGTTATCAATTATCACACCAATAAATCGTAAAAATAAAGGCCATGTGTAACACAACCAATACACCGTATCAAAACACTAAATACATCCACTCTACTATTATAATTAACAAAATTCAGGATAAAATAACATACTGGAACAAAGTCATCAGGTGAAGACTGCTTGACTCCAGGGCATATTGTAACAATATCTCGGTGACATCTCTTGTGTACAACACATGTACAAACTTCCAACAAACAACACAAAGCAACATTATCATCTTTAACACCCCTTGATAATTAGTACCTCTCAACAAAGTCCAAGCCTAAGCAAGAAACTTTGCTATTGCAAGCAGATCACGCATCAGAGGCAGGTGAAAGACAGAAGAGCCACAACACTGTAAATCTCATTGGTCACTGCTTTAGCAGTTGCAGTAGCCTGACACTGTTCTGTCTGATGGATATTCTCCCTCCTCTTTGGCGGTCTCAGCATGTGACAACAGCAGCCTTGTGTTGCATGGCATGTCCAGGAAAATGGCTCTAGGAATCATTCAATATTACTGAAAATGCCATCACTGAGTAACATGGATCATATGACATAGTGTTACTGGTCAGTAGTAACATACATAAGCATTTTTGTACCAAACTAACTTCTCCATACCCTTCCATTTAATGCTGCATAAGCACTGATTCCCTAATGTCATCCTCTCATATGGCACAAGATGTACACAACTATATTTGCATATCAGCTGCTCAATGAATGTTGAGAATACTCATATTTATTAATCACTTTGCTGCAAATGACTAAAAATATAGCCATGCTATGTAATTCAAAAAGTAATTCGCAGCTCTTATACAGAAAAATACCCAGGCAGTCAAAAACAAAGTACAATGCTGTGCAAACAACGTTAGTGTCCGGTTCCACCGCAGTTATGATTCATACCTTGACACTGGTACCCTTGAGGCGAAACGAGTCCCCTACAATAACAACACATTAAATATCGTAGAACTGAAACATAGAACAATTTACAGAATGTAAAACTCGTAAAAAAATAAGATTATTAAAAACTAGGGCTGTACCGATATGTTCTATTCTATTCAGACTGAATATTGGTTGCATTGCTGTTTACTTATTTACGGTTTCTACAAAAGTGCCGATTGCCATGACAACGTAAAACGTTTTCTAGGTCAGATTGTTTTTGAATTTGTGGAAGAAAGAAATAGAATTTAGTGGCTCATTGCCACAAAGATATCAACTTTAAGAAAGTTAGAAGCAAATTTAAATAACTGTGTATGCAGAGCAGACATTTGCTGCTTAGGTGATGATCGAAGTTTGTGACGATACAATACAGACATTACGTTCGTTCTTCTTAGATGAATGTTCAACATCTTTTGATGTCTCTAGAAATTTTTATTGCTACAACACGTGAAATGAGCACCTACTGCAGTTTTTAGTTTTGCTGCTTTTTCTGTTCGCAATTATATGCTGC
>Ga0209363_1001189_pt1 | contig 12081 bp, 5 predicted proteins | sample WorMetexBAHAMAS3_FD_187385 | JGI IMG/M metagenome (GOLD analysis project Ga0209363, IMG submission 187385) | Marine gutless worms symbiont microbial communities from Max Planck institute for Marine Microbiology, Germany - Inanidrilus exumae... | ecosystem: Host-associated > Annelida > Digestive... | reverse complement strand
GATCAACGTCAGTCCTGCTCCGCCCAGCAGTACCATGATGCCGAGCTGGTAGCGAGCGAAAAGCTTCGTCCTTGTCAGTGCCTTTTCGACATCGAATATTAACTAGAAATTAAGCCCTCACTCGAGATCGCACCGACCACGTACTTCAGCACAACGAACTCGACAACCAATAAATTGCGGCGTGCACTTTGGTGTTTACCTCTGGCGATTCAGAAATATGTTCACCTCGTAAAGTGCCTCCATAGCCAAAATGAACATTTTGCATCCTGTATGGATCGAGGGTGAGTTGATGTATACCATGGACAAGTTTTTTTATACAAAACTAGGTGCGGCATGGTGCATTGTGAGGTCATTTTGATCCTAAATAAATTTTGGACCATTTCGACATATTCGAGGAGCAGCCGAAGGTTACAGGGGCGGCATCCTGCTCGGTGTCCTCAGAATTTGTGTACGCAAGATGGGTAGGCACGGACGAGAACTTGAAGCGGAAGTCACGTGACACTGTTAAAACATCTATAGTTTCAGTAGTTTGTCCGACAAAACGTTGAATATATTCACTTGCAGCAGTCGATTTTCGCGACTTTTTGTTGTTGTTCCTGCATAGTGAGGTAGGACTACGTTTTTTTGCCGAAACTGTTGATTAGCCCTTACTATATGAGCCACAGCTCCCAATTACGAGGCCATTATCACGTATTACACAATAATGTCCCAACTGGCCTAACTTAAGAATGAAATGCCCAAATTAATATTAATATTGCCAATATCACGTGAAGCTCGTGGCTCGCAGTTTTGAACTCAGTAGGTCTAAGATCATGATCAAAAGGTCACTGTTCAACTGCGTTTGCCGTACGGTCGGATAACTCAAGACATTAGTGACATGGAAACTAGAGATTTGGTACAACAGCAACTGTATCTTTCGATAGCATTTTCAGGTCGGGTCAAAGGTCAAGGCCACAAACTCAGCATTATCATAATTTATGCTTCTTCTTGAGCAGCCACATGTACTTCCGACTTGGTAAGTAAGCTTACGCTAATTTCCAACTGTACCTCAAGACTTAAAAGTCGAACGGTGAAATATCAAGTTTGACAGGTCTCAGTTGGGTACAGGGTGGCCCAAACGGGTTCTACGTTTGACAGCCCGCATCCTTAAAACGCCTGAACAAAATGCAAATGGCTTCGGCAAACTTTGACCCAGGCATTATGCAAATCGATTTAGGCGTCTTTAGACGTTTCCCTTAGACAGATGCTCAGTTTAGACGAATGCACTTTATCAATTAATATTTTAAATATGTCAATGTCATGCACAATCCGCCCATTTTGTGCCAGTTACGCCTATGCGATATAACAAAGCAACTATAGTAGTGCTCTTGTTTTTGTTTCAGTGTAGTTATTTCTATATTTTTATGCTATACTGCACCTATTTCTGCTGACTAGGCCTATAACTGCGATAAATACCGTTGAAAATGTCGCATATTGCGGATGAAACCACAACTGGCACAAATTCTTCCTATTTTAGTTACCGACACACACACTTGCTGGCATGGAGATAATACGAAATGATAGGCCTATAAATTCGTAACTTCTCAGTGACTTGCTGTTTAGTTGTCCTAAAACAATGAAGATCGCCATGTAACAGAACACCAGAACATGCAGTGCAATAAAGATATTGGTTGGTTTAACTTGATTAGGGTTTAACGGCGCTTTCAACACAATCTAGGATATATCGCTCACATAGAGCAACAAGGTATCGTCCTATCGGGACGTAACCCTATTGGCCTGCCGTGCAGTGTCGGCCGCCCGACCGCCTGGTGGCCGGCGCGCCGACCGTCCAACCGCCCGGTGGCCGGCCTGCCCTCCCGCCGGCAGTGTTCCCACGCCGCGTTCCCTAGCGCCCGGCCGGCCCGCAGCGTTACAGACGACAGATGACGACGACAGACGCCCGCGAGCAAAACAATACTGGCCCATTAGGCGGGCCAGTAATAATAAATTGTGAAAAATACATTTTAACAAATGTGAATTGGTATTTCTAATAAAAGGAACGTAGTATCGTGTGAGTCGATAAATGAATGCACTCAAAGTGTAATTGTTTTCAGACAACAACTGCCAACAATGCTGTGTACATATGGATCTGCCGGATGCATCGATTGCATTAATAATCATAATTATTTTTTTTGTATTTTCAACTATGTAACATTTTGAATTATTTTTTAACTGCAATGTTTACAAGGTGAGTAAAAACGTAACTAATAAGATGACACATGACATTCGGTTGATTTGTTAGAATTTAACGGTACTTTCAACACAATTTCGGCAATTTAATTCCTAAGTAGGGTTATAATTATTTACCACAAAAATTTGTACTTTTTGCAAGTCAAGTGTTGAGTTCGTCAACGTCAGTAACATAATAATATACGTCTAGGATGTCTGTATGTCATATACATAAAACCACACACATACACAAAATTTAACGAGTAATATATATGCAAACGTTTTATTGTTTAACTACATCAAGAAGCAACTATAATCAATGCAACGTCGTGAGATCGTACATTAAATCAATCACTTGTCCAAAAATCTCGCCGAACAACGGTGGCCCTAAAATCTAAAACCACGTCTTTAAAAGACACTAACACGAAATACTATAATAACTATGACAACATCCTGGCAGGCCTAGACTGGAAGCAATCGTCAGACGGCAATTTCAACAACGATCTGTGATGGATTACAAGACCGGAGACAGACTGATTGACTGAGTTAAGGTTTTACGTACCACCCGACACAAAATAGGTCATTTCGGAGATATTCTTCTCAGCCAATCACTTGGCTTAGTACTGAAAAACTGAAACAAACACAACAAAAGCAAACATGCATCCGTAACAAAATATATCACAACATATAATGAACCAAAAAAACTAAAGCCAGGTTTGGTCGCCTACTACGATCTCCGGCCTGGCTGGAAACGGAGCGGGTTTATTCTGGAAGGAGTAGATAGATAAGTCAGGAAGTAAACAAGTAAGGAAGTAAAAAAATAAGACAGACAGCATAAGGAAAGAAGGAAGTAACGAAGGAAAAAGGAAGTTAAGTGAAACACACAACCAAACAATTTATATAGCGCCAAAATCAACCTATGAATCACGGCACATTACTACCCCCGTGTTTGTACGGGACCAGCAGACAAAGAACAACATGAACTAGTTGTAAAACAGGTTAAACCCGGTTGCTAACTGAGCACAAACACATACAACAGAGATCTGTTTCACTCAGTGTAAATGCTGCACAAGAACCACGCCAGATCTCAAAGCATAAAAGCCGTGAAAATGAAAGCAGACATGCATCAGTAAACCTAAAATTTTGAAATGGATCGGGCCTACACTTACAGCCCGGGGGCCCCAAGCTGAAGACCAACAAGTGGTCAAAGAAGTTTGACAAAAGGCCGCATCACATGTCTCGCCATTATTTGGCTGTGTACACTGCAGCACGGACTCCCAATGCTTTTCAATGTGCCAGATAACCCTCAAAAATGGCACATTACCGTGGGGATATCTTGACCCCATCTAATACATCACGGTTTCTTGAGTCTGTCCCACGAACTGCATCTCAATCAGTTCAGCTGTTTTTTGCGGGGCTCACAAACGTGACCAACAGACAAACCATGCTACTCCATCTGTAGCAATCAGCTGCACCTAGTTATTTCTGCGGCCTAATAATGCGTCACTTCAAATGCTAATTTGCTGTTGAATGTCACTTTCAGCCCTTCACATGCAGTGTAGCTAGGATGTGGTCTCGGTCTCGACGTCTCAGTCTCGAGACGCACCAACGTTTCGTCTCGACAAAAAATTACAACGTCTCGGTCTCAGCTATTTGCGTCTCGTGCCCAAGACGTTATTTTTCCCAAATTTTGCAAGCCGCATTAATCAACTCAGCCAAATCAGCAGTCGCTATTATGGCAGTGTTAACACGAATAGGGAACAGGTCAATGTATTACTTTTTTTAAAGTGACGTCATGATTCTGACATGTTCGTTTGCGACTGCCAGTATTATAGTCTCGACTCTCGATGACCTACAAACGTCTCGTCTCAGCTGGTGAGGCCAACGTCTCGGTCTCGGTAGGCGAAGGTCTCGGGCTGTAACATCTCCCGCCCATCCCTGTGTGTAGCCCCGCAAACGCGGGTGCGCAGGGTCCAAAACACGACACTGATGATATGTTGACTATACGCGGTCACATATAGAAAAAGCAAATGACAATTATTATGTTCATTACGGGCGGATACCTTTCAAGCCGACGACAAGCAATGAACATGAAAATCACTAGAGTAAACTTGGTAGTGAACTTGTAGACATTCAAAATCGCACTGAACTCCCGAGTGCACTGTGTCCACGCCTTTAACGGAACATTAACACAACGAAGGTCATACAGTGGTGAAAAAGATGGCTGATTGACCGAGTTAAGGTTTTACGTCCCACCCAATACAAAATAGGTCATTTCGGAGACGTGCTTCCCAGCCAATCTCTTGGCACAGAACTGAAAAACTGTTGAAAAAATACTACAAAAGCAAACATAATATATTACAACATAAAATGAACCAAACAACCAAAGCCAGATTTGGTTGCCTCCTATAATCTCCGGCCTGGAAACGGAACAGGTATATTCTGGAAGAAGAAGATAGATAAGTCAGGAAGTAAACAAGCAAGGAAGTAAATAAGTAAGAAAGAAAGCATTAGAAAAGAAGATGTAAAGAAGGAAGAAAAGAAGTAAGTTATGTGAACACACAAACAAACAATTTATACTGCGCCAAAATCAACACATAAATCACGGCGCATTACAGCGCCGAAGCCCATACGGGGCATGAAAAAGATGGACAGGTTCACAGAGTAAACAACAAACTGTGCAGAACATGCGAAGAAAAACCAAAATAAAAAACACTACATATGGTGACAATGGACTCACCCATGTAATACACACATTCAGTCCCTAAGTCAAGCTGACATGCGTGTTTGATTTGGAGCAAATGACATTCATAGCTAGTAAGCACCATATTAATTAGAAGCCAGCACTCACAACAGAGCAAAGACCCACGCCAGCAATGTTTTTGTGACTCGTGATCCTGACCTTTTGACCCCAAAATAAATTGGTTTCCAGGACTCATCGTGAAACATCTCTGTCAAGTTTGGTGATTCTGTGTACGTTTTTTGAGATATCGTGTAGAAAAACAGATAGACAGACAAACCATACCCCCACCACGACTGCCATCGCCGTGGGTAATAATAATAATAACAGGGTGCCGCCCTAACGGGACGTAACATTACTGGCCCGCCGTGCAGTGTTACCGTGGAGCTATAATTAGACTGCAAGCGGCATGACATCATCGCCGCCTGCAGGCCCGCCGTGAAGTGTTACAGACAATGACAGATGCCAGCTACCGTTACTAGTCTGATCCCCCCCCCCTACACTATGTGTAGGCGGGCCAGTAATAATAATAATAATGACTGTATGGGTGGAATATTACCTCTACATTTCCGTCTTCTCTTACACTTAATTGTTTTGGGATTCTGTATACTTAATCTCAAAATATGTCACCCAGACTACAGCAGCAATAGTAACCAGTAACTTCCATAAAAATTTCTTCTAAAAACAAAAATAAATTTAACAGAAAAAAAACAAGTTGTCAATCATACATAACAGACACAATATACAGAAGACAGAAAAATACCAACAACAAAATAAACGCACAGATAAGGAAGAGGCATAAAGTTAACATAGTTCGTAATAAATCACAAAATAATCACTCATATGATATTGATACAGCTTGGGCCACAAGTACAATGCTTCATGAATATGATGCAAACACAGTGCAGTCTCTACAGCAAAAATTTGTGAAACAATCAACCAGATTACTATGAAATCTGCATTAGATCAAGTGGTCGGACGACATCATGACAATAAACGACTGTGGTTGAAACAATGTGCAGATGACAAATTAAAATGACAAAACTGGTACGGCATGCTGCTGTTAACACACGTCAGTTTTCTCCACACTCATTAGTAGATCAAAGAAAAGCAGCCACGGTTTAATGACAGGTGATTAACACTTGTAGTAGTCAGCAAGATCAGTTCGTCACGCGCTGCAAAATTCCCTCATATTACCCATCTCTGTTCGGCACTCCTACCCAAAACAGACCAGTTTGGCTTTTGCTAGCAGACCTGAGAAGACTTGTAAATGTCCGACATCTTAGGCAGTACAAACTCACATCATATCGTCAAAACATCGAGAGCTCTTTTGCCTACAGCCGCATTTTGTGTCCGTCTGACTTTCCGAAACTTGCAGAAAAAGACTCCTTTCCTGGTTACCTTAACACGTTGTGCTCTGGAACACTTTAAACTGGTTATACGAGGTGTCCTCAGCAGTCTACTAAACACTCGCGAAGTCGCATAAACGACTTTAGCAATGAAACAGTTTTACCTGATAAGATTTTACATAAAAGCTGTCACATTCCCAGGTTTTTCAGAAAGAGTAACAGTAATAGTCGTTGTGTATCGGTAAATGGCTGTAATGTAGAACTGGGGCTAATGGCAAGTCTACAGGAAACGATAAAATGGACTTCCACGCCCCAACGATGATGCGGATACCTTCGCCACCTCGACAAACTGCTGTGACCTTGACCTCCACTATCTGACCTTGACCTTTGACCTCCACTATCTAACCATGTCATAGTCTAGTGAATATTACCGTAAAAGTGTTATCAAAATTGTTCATGCTGTTCATACGATATTGTGCTAACAAGGGATATGTCACAACAACTAGATCAAAATCATTAACAACATTACAATATATTGAGTCGGTGTGCAATGACTAAATGCTGCTTTTAGAAGTTAAAAGCATCATTAAGTGCTAAGAATAGATGTGCATACAACACATGACATAGTGATACAGATCCTAGAGTCACTTAGGCGCGAACATCAAAAAACTTTAGTCACTGAAAAAAGAAAGATAATTACGGAAAGACAACACAGCAGCAGAAATGCACGGTTTCCGAATAAATTATACTTATTCAGAAAAAACCCGCAATATCAGAAAAAAAGTCAAAAGTTACGAAGCACTGAAAGAAATAGAATGAAACTTTAAATACAGAAAAATGTGAATTTTAGACTCCTTGAAATATTGATGTATAAAGTGGTTTTTTTGATTGGATAAATGAAATGTAACAGAAAACCACCGTAACTTTCTTTGACGATGTTACATGGTCAGCATCTCATAAATTAAAAATTACAGTTACTTTTAACGCATATAAATATTGCCATTTAACTCAACTTTGTCCAACCAAATATACAAACAATGTTGATGTAATAAACAACCCTTCGCTCACAAAATTGTCATATCACACATTTCCATTAATTTCAGCAGCTCTTGCTATGCCAAGTCAGCCGATGACTAAGCCCAATAGAAAACCACTAACGGTGAAGATGATTCTAATGGCAAACCAAGCCGAGACAGCGAGGAAACTGTTGATCAGGATACAACGAGAATCGCTCCAAGTAAGCATCCGCGCTGCCGGAGGGTCAGTCGCGCTAGCAGGAAAAGTCCCAGTCCGATAAAAGTGATCCAGAAGCCGATCCTTTTCTGCCCATCGGTCGTACAACCAACGAAGTAGTGCATCGTGGTCACACGGTACGGAATCTGTACGGAAGCGTCGGTAATGGACAGTCACCTGGCATGGCAAACGTGCACCATACATCACACTGGGCAGGTCCAGCGGCCGCTCTCGCTCTGGGTACCCAATAGTTACATCAATGATCCACTTGATGGGGTTCCTCTGTTTGTGACCTGCACAACGCCAGTATTACACCGCTTTTGTTATTATCAGTAACAAATAAAACTTAGCGGCACCTGGTACAGAGCATCTCCACCATGCCACATCAGCATAAATGTTCCTGCATTGTGCTGTAACTAGTTTTCCCCACTTCGTTTACACTTTACAAATCAATCCACTATTGAACTGTAGGGAAATATGTCAAAAAATATCACAAATATGTTCCAGATCAATTTCCAAAATTTAAACCACTATTCCCTGGTCCACAGCCTACCTACTGCCCAAATCTAACGGAAGCATACCCACAGCTTTGAGTTACCCTGCTAATAAACAGAGTAGTGTTGTTTAGGCCTGTCAATGGGTACCCGTTGAGTAACGGGTACCTGGGCAGTAACATCAGCAACCGGGTAGGCACGGTAGGGCCTCCAGTTGTTATAAACACTAGCTGGCTGGCCTAAATATATGCTGCAGTGAAGTTCTGCACATTCCATGGAGTTGTGGCATTGCTGGCAGCAACTGAAGCAATTTGAGTGGAAGGCAGGAAGTAAATTAAAAGTAAACAGTGTATAGCAGTTTAGCATCAACTACGGGCAACTCGCATGCCATATGGCATCACACAGTGTTACCTGCCACCCGACAGAGGTGATAATCCTGCCTTTACCCCAAGCCGAAGCAGGTACTCGATTTAGCGACCCCGGAGGGATGCAAGGCTAAGTGGGTGATGTGAGGAGAGCTAAGTGGGAGTGTGGACTAGCTACCTGAAGACTCTGGTGACTCTGCTGCCTGCAGAGCTGCAGCAGCGACAGGACGCGACTGCAATTGCCTCTATCACCATTCCAATGTGGACTTATTGTGCCATTATGCTACAGAGCACAAACGTAAATGACCATCTACTCCTCGATGGAAAACAAGAAATGTGCAATATTCAATAATTCTCACCCGAATCTAATGATATTTAGTGTAAGAATTTTGCAAAGCTCGCTCAGATACGTGGTAAATTTCTGTTTAATACATTATCGAGGTAACATTACCTACCGTTGCTAACGGTGACAGCAGACAATGGTGACAGTTCCTTAAGCACTGTTTCTATGGCACCGATCCTTGGTAACGTGACATTTTCAAGAACCGGATATCCATTCTTCCTTGCATATCTGTCAACATACACCGAAACATACACAACGCTAGGTTTGTTTCACAATATCACAAATCGTTTGTCCAAAAAGGACATATATTTAAACAACTAGTAAAAGCTCATGCTGCTAATGTTCTTCTACATACATACATATTCATAAATTCACTGCCAAATCTTCCCAGTATTTATCCCCAATACTAAAAGCGATTTATTAAGTAATTTAGGCACCTCAGCAGAAGTCACATTTTTGTACACAAAAGAACATGGTCTCATACTTCTAAAATTAATCAGTTCTCTAGAAAATCAGAAACAACCTGTTCATAAGAAAAGTGAGTATTTTGTGCTATTGCACCTGTTGTCGTTGTTGCGTGACGTGACACTAACAGTTTGGCAAAAAAGAGCATCTGGCATACAAGCTCAACCAAGCTCAAAAAGTCACATTTTGTGGCCAAACTTGAAATGTCTTTCAGTTCAAGTGGAAGATCATTTCACAAAGCTAAAGCCGATAAATGGAAACAGCTCCTAACTGGGCTCAGCGTAGGTTAACCTCGTTGATCTAGACCAATGACATTACCACTATGCCACACCGCCACCAGTAACCTCAAACGTTCTTGCTGGGAGGCCCTTGGCCAAAGCAGAGTTCACTGTTGATAACCTATGCTGAGACGACCATTTTATGACCAAGTACAGGTCAACAACACACCTAGATAAGAACTGGAGGATTTAGTTGGAGCAAAGCTTCACTGCCTGCGTGCCCTTGACGAAGGGGACTAGCAAACTATGATTAGGGAGAAGAGCTTGAGTTTTCCTCGGTGGTGTTACCTGCACAGTGTTCATACCTGTTGATAACCTGTTAAATACTAATTAAAAGTATAATCATTAGAATCACATAATGGTCCAACTAACTCCTGACTGGACTGCAGACGCTTGTAGTGGAAGCCGCCCTCAGGAAACAGCAATATCCACTTTCGATTCAATGGAGAGTACACAGACCGCAGATGTGATGTTAGTTCTTCTGATTGCAAATGCCGAGTCTCCCGACCCTAACATACATTTATGATGACAATAATAATAATAATCATCATCATCATTATTAAGGCTGTAATTTTTTTGTGGCCCAAAATGCATAAAATTCGTTGCAGAAAACACAAAAATTTACGGTCGCAATCATAGCAGTACAAATACATCAACTACAGGGTTGAGATGTAAAAATAAAAAGCTGTTTTTGCTTTCAGTAACAAACAACATTAAATGGACACAACTCAGACGACTAGTGAGTTCATCCTTATAGTCAAATATTTAACACGCGTTGCATGCTATGTCTTCTTTCGTCAGCACAGCTATAAAAGATGTTAATTGCACATTTCTGTGCCATTAACAGATAAAATAAGTCAAATTTGCGGCATTTCGCAGTGATAGTCAAAAATTTGCTCAAATTTGCAAATTTTGTGTATCCTGCAATGGCTGCGAAAAATATAAAGCCCTAATTATAATACTTGCTCACTTATTCTGGTTTCACAGTCTAACTCGCTTCAGTGACATTACACTTTTGTGACTTTAGCAATGTAACTGTTTATAAAATGTAAAAAGCAGGACGTTTTCAGAGTACTCAATATTAAACATGATGTGACCTTTGACATCCAGAATCTAATCAGTCATCAATAGGGGCTAATGTATATTCATTTCGGTTTTATCAAAACTGTTGAAACCATTCATAAGATATTGTGGTAACGATATCTGACCGGATGAATGCCAACACGGACAGCTCAAAAACAGTGTCGTCACTGACACTGCTGGGTTCAAACGCATAAATAGCACTTTGATACATTCACTGAGTTTTCTAACCAGTAACAAATAAACCCAACGATTTTTGAGCTGCAAGCACCTGGCGAATAAAGAAATCTCCATGCATCAGTCCGACCCAACCGAAAGGAAAGTAGCGGAACATGACATCCATAATGTAGTCGACATGATGTGCCAAAGTCCCTTTGTTGGCATGTGATACAAGACTCATTAGCACGGGTACGTCGGCCGTCGACTGATGATTTAGCATCACAATTGACTCATCATTCGTGCATCCGGTAACGTCATCACCAACCTCAACCACTGCAACACAGAAACGCCAAACTTATTTCACATCTCAATTCCACAACATTGGTGTGAGCTGGTATCAGATTCACTGATGACATCCGTCACTCTGTATCACTGCAGTCGAGTCAGTCTTTAGCAGACTGACGGTCACGCTTCCAACTAGAAAGCCTTAATCGAGGTCGCAATGACCACTTATGAAAATTTCTTCCTGTGACTGTACACTATGACCCATGGACTTGACCCAGATAGTGTCACGTTGACCTATCATGCCAAATATCTAGGTCAACAGTGGAAATACAAGGACAGACATAATTATACCAAACAAAGTTCTTTATTTGGACCACTAAAGAAGTCCATAATAAAAGAAGTGGGTAATAACACAAAGTGACATGAGATACGCCCATTGGACAACAGTGTCATGTGACTCTGACCACACCCCCATTGGAGTCATCATCCGTTGGCTGGTACTTATGATGGTCATCTGTTAGACCTGTAACCTGCGGCTACCGGCTTAACAAAACTTTGGTGGCATATCTTCGACTTACGACATAGGCCTAGTCTCAGGAACCCACGCAGGAAGAGCATTCAACCTGTAGGGATTCAGAGATACCAACGGTCTACTTTCAGAAAACCTGGCCTAATACACAGTAACTCCATGGCAGGCCGGTAAAACAATAATCAGAGGTAGTAGTTGTAGTAGCAATGATCAGTTACCTGTGTATCTGCCAGTCCACAACCAGTATGCCACGTTCTCCTGCTGCCATCTGTACATTATACCCTCAATGGCGTAGTAAAACTCTGGTTTGATCCAACGCAGAGGACGCAGTATATTGGTCCACCATAGATACGCTCCAATTGAATACATAATGTTTAACATAATCAGGATCACTCGAATGATACCTCTCATTTTGGTGCGAACTGATGACCAATCCATTTTAAACATGCTGTACAAAAACAGTTGCAGTTTCACTAATTGCCAACACTGTAACGAGACACTGCAATTGAAACCTGAGTTGATATATAATTTCAAACGTTGCACAGACTTGCTA
>Ga0209363_1001188_pt1 | contig 12081 bp, 12 predicted proteins | sample WorMetexBAHAMAS3_FD_187385 | JGI IMG/M metagenome (GOLD analysis project Ga0209363, IMG submission 187385) | Marine gutless worms symbiont microbial communities from Max Planck institute for Marine Microbiology, Germany - Inanidrilus exumae... | ecosystem: Host-associated > Annelida > Digestive... | reverse complement strand
TGCCCGTATGGGGCTTGTGAATCATAAAATCTTGGAAAGATGGAAACAACATTCTTACAAAAAGGATGCCTGGGGCAAGAAGTTGGGAGCCACTGAACTAAAACCGACAAAGCACAACACGTATCCTCCCTCGAACACATAGTACAATGCAACAATGATTAGCGGAGATTTGTAACGGGGACTATACGGCTGCATCGACACATCAATCCACTGAAATACTCTATACATCATGTATGCAACGTCAAGCACAATTATCGACAAGATTAACTCTATGCGCATGCTGCAGCCAATCAACAATCTCCTTAAATGATATACTGTGTCCAGATCTCGTAAACAGCAAACCCCAAAATAAACTGCTGTAATTCAACAAGAAGTTGTCAGTTTCATTGGAAATATTAGATGTGCTTATCTTGAAACAAATCAACAAGAACTAAAGTTATTTCAGAGTAACACGTACAGGACAACGTCAATTTTATTAACACTTCAAATATAGTTTCCAACACAGCAGCAGCAAGCAGCCATAGAAGTAAGCAAGTATTTTATACGTTGAACTTTTACGCCAAAGCTTATATATTCCTTAGAAATTTAATGAAAAATATTGGACATTAAGTTTTCTAATAGCACACATTACTTTGACACAGGTATTGGCAATGTTGGTTGGAGTTTAATGTCCCTTTTCAGCACAAATACTACTGGCAATGTTCTTAGGGGGTCTACTTCTTATCTGGTTGGTTGGTTGATTGGAGTTTAACGGCGCTTTCAACACAATGTAGGTCATATCGCGCCTTTTAGGTAAAATTATATTAGAAATATTAACATTTAATGAGTATTAATTCTTGAGGAAAGATAACTGAAAAAGAAAAAATATATAGCAATAATAGCAGATTTAGATTAAATAAGTGAATTGAAATTGGGTAGACTTCTTATCTGGACACAGTAAAATTACAACATATTCTGTATAATAGACAAGGTGTGTGACATTAGGATGTGACGTCAGGCAAAAGTAATTTTGAGGTTTTTGGGTAAACAGTAGTCAGATTTTGCAGACTATCAAACACGACTAACGTTATGCTCATAAACATTTTGATAAAGTTTGGCAAAATGCGATAAAAACTATTCAAGTGAGATAGCATATATCTGTGGATGCCGCCCACACGTTTCCACTACGTCTGTCAAGTAAATGAGTTAAAACACCATAATCGTTAAGTACAAGTGAATGAGACAGTGAAAGGGCCTGCAAAAAGACAGGTGTATAAAAACTAAATGAGTAATTGACACAACCAGTCAATAAAATATTACTAATTAAATGATATGAAACAGCCGGTTAGAACTGACTTAATTATGGCCAATTTGCCACTTTGTTAAATATAACTGTCAATTCATATAATGTCATACACAACTGCTGTCGATCCATGCATCAAAACTGCTCCACATTATACAAAACAACTAATGCACATCACATGCAAAAACACCGTAAATTAGTAATGAAATGCAATAACTGTTGGAATATTTCTTTCTTATCAAGCAATTATTCAAATCTGCACTGTAATGAAAACGTTTGGGACGGCGATGATTGAAAACAAAATGCTGAAATGTAGGCATAATTACTCTGCCAGTGGAAGTGAGCATACAACGAGACAAAAGAAACAGAGACGCCAACAGAAACGTTAAGTTTCAGATTTGCACAAGCTCATAGCAGTCATGGCATCAAAAACTTATGTTTACAGGAGTTTTGTTTTCAGCGCCACCACAGTGCAGAGCAAATGCAAGGTAAGTCACAAGCAGACATTATTATTATTATTATTATTAAATATATTTGATGACGCGCTATTACGTCGACGTGTGACCGCCGAATCCTGGGCGCAGGCGGTCACATGGACGGTTAGTGAAATGCGAGTGAGTAAAGATGATTACGCATATGACAGAGAACAGTGAATCATCATCATCATCATCATCATCAGCAGCAGCAGCACTTTCTGCATGCATCGACGTATCATACTGTGCATGATTCACTTTGCCAGCCTCCTTCCAATACTTTATCTTCAGACTCTTGTCATCTGACACGTCAGATTATTTTGTACCGACGACTTAACCAGTCTTCACCAATTTTGGGGACACCTCCCCACAAAATATGATCCACTGTTTCCTGCTCCAAAGAAAAGCGCTTCCGATTTTTCACAAAAATCATTTAAAAACCGTTTCGGTAATTGTGCTAACAGACTGAAAATGAATGACCGAAAACCGAACTGATCTCACAACCTGCATCAAAATGCAGGAATTTCTTTATAGCTCTGTGGAGATATAAACCGTCTCAGTGCCTTCTGTTTTAGTATTATGTACTCGTTATCATCACGGTCACATAGCCAGTGAGGGCCGTACTGTCACTCTTCCATGGCTACGGGATGTTGCTTGACGCCACAGGTTAACTGGAATGGTGGTGGTTCCACGCCGGAACTGGTCCACCCAGCAGGACCGTGGGCGGCCTGGAACACGTCTCCATTCACGACCCAGCAAGTGACTGGATGAAAGTCCAACTTGACATCATGAGTCATGAGCAGGAACTCCGTTCGTGAGGCGAACAATGTGTCCAAATACTGACTGACGGCGCCGGACAATGAGGCTCGTGATCGAAGGTAGACCTGTGGGACTAGAAACTTCAGTTGGTCATAAAATCATACCAACGGATATCGAAAATTATTTACTATGTATTAGACACGCAAGAACATGGCAAAGACATATGGCAAAATCAGCACGCTGCGGGAGCAGGACACTCTTCAGTGTAAGTGACAGTCAAACGAAGAAAGTCAAATGATGCTGACAAACTTAAACTGTCGTACTGCTGAAAACACCCGCCATGTGTGACAAACAGCCAAACAACTGCCAAGTATGTAGTATGTAGTTTTATACAAGGTTATGGGAAATACCCTTATTTTGTTGCAAAATAATTCTTTGCAATATAATGTTACGCAGGGCAGTGGTAGAAAAATTCAAAAACCAGCTCGATTTGCTCAGCTATTTCTGCACAATTCACACAAGAATCCAGCAGAAATTAGAAGGTTTCGGATGTCTGCTAGCCTATAAGATCTCCGCTATTGTAACATTTTGATATAGCTCAACGAGTCGAACACAGTGATATCAGTATTACTTTATTACATGGTTACATTCTGCAGTAGTTTTAGCTCTGCTCACGGCAGAAAAATCAAACTGGGATGTAGAAACCCAACGTTTTGGTGACTACCACTGAAATATAACTGACTCTTTCCTGCACCATAGCCATGAAAATCCAATCACACGAAGAAAAACACAGAAAGAAACTACAAACGATCTCATAACATCCTGCTTCGGGAGGTAGAAAACCAAAAGAATGGGGAAGCAATAATTACTAGGCAAAATTGCCATCTAAGGGCACATAAATTGAAAAATTTAATGATATTCATTTTAAAAAATTAATCAATAAATTACCTATGTTACAATTCTCGAATCAAAATTCACTACATCTCACTACAACAAAAATAGTAACAAAATATACAAATATATGTATAACTCAGTGTCCCAAATACAGTACTGTTCAAGTGCATGCAAGTAAGCTATTTCATATTTGTCATGAGCCGCTCAAAAGGTGGCTAGCTGGTCTGTAATTCAATTCATACTGTCAATTTAAGTTTAATGAGCCACCATTTTGAAAATAAAGTCAACTGTACAAACCGCCAACAAGCTGCAGGCACATAAAATGCAGCTCCGGCATCATCAAATCCAGCAAATTATTCCACCTTCCATACATAAGCCATGCACGACCATGCAACAAAATATTTCTTTATGAAACGTTCACTCACCATGCTTTCGTTTATCCACGCTATTTCTCTTGAATTACCCCGGGGTATGCCAAGACCCCAAGGTCCACCAGGGGAAACAATTCAAGGACAGCTGGAGATGGAACTATTTTATAGGATGGATGGCTTTGCTGTCATCCAAACAACAGTTTCAATGCCGCAGATTTACCATCTTTGTATAACTATTCTGCATTAAGATGAACTAGAGAATGCTACTTAGTCATTAGGCTGAGATGCAGTTCTAGCAATTCCAGCAAGATGCATTAATATGTAGGGATGCATCATCATCAACATTACTACGTCTAAAACATGATGGTGTTCCGTACTCTCAGCGAAGCACAGAATAGACCTCATCCAGTGCAACTAATTAATGCTCTGTCCTATTGCCCAATGAACGTACAGGATATCATTTCGGCCTTAAAATGTTACGTCATTGCTGTACGTTTACTTCTGGTTGTGCATTTGCCATAAGCAGTGGATTATTTGTGCAAAAGTGGGGAAAATTAGGGTTCAGGGTTACTGTCAGGGTTACAGCTAGTTGTCACTGTTAGTGCACTTGTGTGCCTTGTGTGTTCCAGTACATTTGTACGAATTATATATGATATATTTGCGCAATGGCATACTGACAACTATCAGCCGCGGTCGACATTCATACTGCGGTCAATGTCCCTTCGCCTGCAATGATACCAATCCAATGAACCCAACCAATCAACTCGTGTGGACAGAAGACAGATTTGACTTCAGAGAATAAGTATCATATTCTAGATTTGGTTTCTTGTAACCTCTAAGTCCTGCCCAACACATTTTGCCACAAAGCATCCTGCATTAGTATCACTCATCTGGTTAACCTAATCTGACGTGGCCACAGGCCAGTTGTTGGTTGCGTAACAAAAAGTGCAACTGCTCTGCAAATCCCAAACATTCACTTTTGGAGACCGTGCTAACCCACGGTAACTCAGGAAACTAAAGCCATTTAAACAAACACAAAAGCAGAAGTAATAGTTCCAGAAAACATACGGTTAAAACATGTCCGTTATACACTAAGAGGCGAGTATTGACACGCGAGATGTATGGCTGTGAGATCAGCTGTCAATATCCTGTGATGGAACAGCTCCGTCAACTGATTTCGCTGGCCTCAGTGATGTCTTACTAAAGCTGTTAATTGCAGACAGCAGAGCAGAACGGTCTCCCAGTTGCTGCTGCTGGTGATAGTTGCCATTAGCAACGTCAGAGCTCTGATCTGAACTAGTTGTTGAATCCTGGTCACTCATACCTGCTACACAGTATAAATACACAACGATTACAAAGGTAAAGTAGAGATACTCAATTTGCCAACTAAAAGCACTGATGACGTCAAATTATCATTCTTCAGCATAGCAGAGCTGTTCTGTGTGATACCATTACAAACTTGTCTGCTGATATTACGCTAAAAATGACTGGCATAAAGTCGCTTGATCTTCATGAGATAACAATGCAGGGATTCCATTTTCTCATACCAAATACCGAACAAACATCTTTGGGGAATCCACCTCATACAGAGCACTAAATGGATATCAAAAAGTTGCAATTTAACATAAAGATATAGCCACATCTTGTAAACCACACCAGACACTAATAAACACTTGTTCTTCTGTATCTGCCCTGCTTTTCATGAAGCAAGATATAGTTAGCTGCCTCCAAGATCACAGCAATTAATCAATGTTCTATTCCCGCTCACAAATCACCTGAACCAGTTGCTGCAGAAGGGGGCGCCAATGGCAACATGCAAGTCTCGCAGTTAATATACCCAGAACGCCAAATGGACCTCAGCAGCAGTTGTAACTTGATCTCTGCACGCTGTCAGCCAGCAATTGAGCCACTGATAAAGTGAATCTTCATGATGAACTCTGGTTTCATTTGTCATTGTCACTAAACAGAAATTGACATGCTTATTAGTTCACGTGTATAATATGCACCCCCTCTTTTAGAGGGTAATAATGGTCTGAATTGTGCACACTATACTCTAGATATTACGGTACTGAATTTGCATGAAGTGTCGCTGAAAACACACCCGATGGACTCAGTGGAGAAGACATGCTGCTGCTGTTGTCCGATAGTCTGTTCACTTCTTCACTCTGATAAGCCAACTGCTCGTCGGGAACCGACACCGGCAAAGATGCTGTGTCATTTGTCGGCGTTTCTGGTTTGCTCGTTTCACTCAGAGATTTCTGTTATGTGAGAAAAATAACACGCCCTTCAAAAATCGTGCACTCACCTGTTTGAAGGTCGACATGTGCACATTACAATCACACTTGTTTAAAATCATATCAGTTAGTTCGTCAGACTTTAACGTCCCTTTTCAGCACAAATATATCATATATCAAATATATCATAGACAATTAAAATCATATCAACAATCTGCCATCTTTTATAAGCAGTAAATGGCAGGGTCATGATCACTGTCTATCCAACAACTGCATCTTGATACCCACAGCCACAAAACTTGTAACATTATTCTAAAGACCAAGAGCAGGTTATGCCATAAACTGGTCTAGACATGTTGACTGTACTGCTTATTCGTGGCATGGAAAAGTCATCCATCCACATTCCATGCAGCGGAAAATGACCCACCTTACAGGTATACACATATTATTGATCACTAATAACAGTATAACAACAACTAAGAAATGGACTGCAACTAGTGTCGACTTGGACGGCTTCACAATCTCGACGGCCTGCTCTGACAATATCATTGACCTTTGACCTCCAGAATCTAATCAGGTCATCAGTAGCAGCTCATAAATACTCACTGCAAGTTTCATCGAGATTGCTCAAGCCGTTCATGAGATATCATGGTAACAAAATCTGTCTGGACGAATGGAGAAACAAACGGCCAATTGTGATGGATGGACAGCCCAAAAACACAATGCCTTTGCCAACAATACCAGGTGGCGAATGCATAATAAAGGGCAGAAAATGGGCTGCTATTGCGAGATCTGTTCTGGGTGATCAAGAGTGCATACATATGTAAGGCAGGCAATTGTTCCGCAGCATGGGAGCAGTTATGGCTGAATGACCTTCCTGCCACTGCCAAATACCCACAATGCCCAGACCATTGCCTTTAATGTACTGCATAAACTGCTCTTTGACTTATGAGTTATGCTACAAGTTCTATGGGTGGCGGTTTGGCATAGTGGTAATGCATTGGTCTCGATCAATGAGGTTAACCTACACTGAGCCCCGTTAGTACTGAGATGGGTAACTGTGTCCGGTTTCGACTCCCGCAGGCAGCACTTTATTTCAGTACGTAACTAGCCATCCAGGTCAACTCAGCCTTCTACCCTCCGTGAAACAGTAAAATGAGTACCAGCCAAAGGGCGGTGATGCTCTGCAGCTGGGAAGGTAACCACAGGCCTGGCGGAAAGTAATGGCAGCCTACCGCCGGGTGGATGACTTAAGTCACCTGCAGGCTGACTGCCTGTACACTGGGATCAGCTCCAGGCCCAACGATCGGTAACAAGCATAAGAAGCCTTTTACCTTTTTTTTTACAAGTTCTATGGCTATAAGTATTAAGATTTAAAGCACTTGTCGTGTCCTCATAACACTGCTCTTCAGTAGCATGCACACGACATATGATGATTCAAATTAGATTCACATGATGAATGCGATTATGACTTATACGATCCAGTACGATTAATCAAGGGCACGGGTTTTTATGGGCTGGATTCCCAAACAACAGCATGTCAATACAATATGATACGATATGGTCGATTAACGTGCGCTCAAAAGCTATCAGAATCTAATCAGGTCATCAGAAGGGGCTACTGAATATTTCCTGACAGTTTTAGCAAAGTTTTCAAGCCACCGATGAGATATCGTGGTAACAATAACTGGATGAACAAACACCACAACAGGACAGCCTAAAACATAATGCCTTCGCCGATATTAACTAAAAAATAAACTCTTAAGCACGTTGTACAGAATAACACAGTGAACAACTGTGTTACGTTACCATTTTCTGAAGCCTTCTTCTCCTTTTTTCTTCGTCAGACATGTGGAACGCTTGTGCCCTCACTAGTCGCTGATACTGATGAATCTGCAGCATACAAATGCCCAGTAAAACTGACTGAGTTTTGACTGCTGCTGAGCTCTACAGTACGAATGTACGTACTTACAAATTTTGTGAACTACACGGATGGGGAAAAAGTTCAAATACTTTAACAAACTGCGTAAAGGCTATATACAAATGGAACAAGTCAATAAGACATAATTATTTGTAGTACACACAGATTATTAATAAAGCATAATCAAAGCGACAGTAGTGACTTGTTGGAACCAGCTTAACAAGGATGTCAATGCATCTGCTAAACATATACATTATGTTGACCTAACAGCATGATCTTTGACCCATGATTCTGAGGGATTGCCATGTGTGCCATTAGTCCATCAAATTTTCAGGAAAAAATCTGCTGAACAAAAATTAGAAAATCTTAAATAAAAGCATGTATAAAATATAAGATACAATTGTCATCATCACCGCCTTCAATTTCACTATAATCAACAACAAGAATTCATTACAACATCAAGTAATTGTAAGTGCCAAAAGTTTACAAACAATGCCCTGTTCACTGCGCAACCGTTGTTCAAAATCCAGTCGCACGCCCTTGAATGTCTCTTTCAGCTTTGCTGGAATTTTCAAATAAGCATCACCGGGAAAATCTGGTGGCAATAAAACTCCACTGAAAAATCTGCAAGCACAGTAAACGAACATCAGTCTCAAATGAATATGAACACTTCTGCAATAACTGTCATGCTGTTAGGTCATATGCTGTCATGCCTTTAATAATAATGCCCTGACTTTGCGACAATGCGCTATAATATGTAATATGGTTAGAACAGACACCGACAGTATGGAATTTTTCACTAATTACAGACCAGTTTTATGATCCCAACACTACAGACAATGCCAGATACAACAAACCCATGGAGATCACGACCACAACCAGCATGCTTACATAATCATGGCGGCCATCTAGCCAATAGACACATCATGAGAATGGCTGTTGTCATGCCATGTTTACGTAATCATGCTGAAACCAGCCGAGGTGGTCAAGTACAACCGCACAAAAAATGTGGATTTCAAGTGGCTGAACTTTAACATGAGGCAATTCGACACTGAAATCACTGGCCACTCACGGATGTTCCAGTAGATCACTGATGGATGGAAGACCTGACTTGATGACTGCTGAACTCAATGTTAACTCCAATACTGCTCCTAAAACAAGACACTTACCTATCTCAGAATTATCACATGTGACCAGGAATGGCATAACGGATGAACCGCTATGATAAATATAAATGCGCATGTTACTGGTATCTACTAAGTTTGTCTTTATCTCACATGAATTGCACAATATAGGCACATTTTAATGCAAAAAAATGCAACCTTTCCACACCTCTTCCTTTCACACCCCAAAGGAGGATGATTCCATTTCTGGTGTGACAAAACTAGAATCCTGAGGTATAGGCCTAATACTGTGAAAATTACGTAAATTTATAGCTAATCACTTGAACATGTGTGACAGTCAGAAACATAGAAACATAGATGGTCAGAAAGCCTACGTAATAAGAACCTATGGTTATGGTTAGCTCCCACCTGGTGTGGGTTTGTATGTAGATATGACTGCACACTTCTCTATTTATGATTATTATTACTAATATTACGAACGAATGTTATTAGAATGACATGTTTCTCAAATTTTGACAGCACTTAACAGAAAACATAAGAAGACAGCCTGCAAAAGGAAGGAGTCGGTTTTGTTGTTACTCTAAACAACAGAATATATAGAAATAATCTGGTGTTACAGAATTAAGACTGACGAGCAAAAATTACTCAGTTCATGTGGACAGGTGTAGGAGATGTTATCACAGTGAAGTGTCTCCAACGGTTTGCCGGTTGACATCTCATAGACCAAATGTCCAAAGCAATATACAGTAAGGCTCTCAATGCTCTGTCAACAATTACAAGCGAACACTTCATGACAGCACCCATAGAACAAGTTGTTTTTGCTCAAAATACTACTACAGCAGCGTTCCATCAATGCCTCAATGGTGTTGGTGGCTGACGAAGAAGAACAGACCTGTAAAAGCCATGCGTCTGTAGACTACTCTCACTAACTCTGGACCAGATCAGCTGTCCCAGAGAAATCACGCAGCAGAGCTCTTAGTTTGAAAATTTTCAAATGGTCAGCCACGTGATTTCTCTGCGACAGCTGATGTTCTTAACAACAATAATTCAATCTGACAGTTAATACTAACTGTGAACCAGTTAATATTAACTGTGAACCGAACCGTCATGACTGCTAAGGGTGACCCTTCTGAATGTGGCTGTAACATTCAGTACGATATCAAAAAAACCAACTCAATCCATTTAGGCATTTTGCCATCATAAGCCAATGTTACAAATACACATACAGACACCATCAACCTGTAGAATAAGCCAAACTGTTAGCCAAAAAGTAGTCAGTAGTTGACCAAAGTAAACATTATTGCTATACTCCGTTTGTGTCTACATTTTCATGCTCAACAAGTCAGAAAAGTTCCCAAAAGGTCTAGTAACCAAACAACCTACACTGTTTTGCTGCCTGGCATTAGCTACATAGCACAACCAACTATGTAAAATAAACACAGGCACAAAGCTATTTATTATTAACATTCAGATAAACTTTGAATCTTGAAAACAAAATATCGAACAAGTCTGTGCCAGTCTTCAGACAGACCGCAACATCGCTGCTGGCTGCCGCATAGGTAAGCCATGCTGGGTTTTCCCTGCTGCAATGCCCCGCTGCACTAGTTATGCTAGCACCACCAGGTTTTCATTCAAAATGTCTAAAATGGGTAAGTTAAGGCCACTCAATGTAAGTGGAAATAGTGCCATTCAATAAAGCGCTACAAGTTCCTAGGAGTGTTCCATAGTAACTATGTACTTATCTTGCACCGTTTCTGAGATATAGCAAGATATACTGGTCGAAAATAGCAGACCTGATCCTACCCCACCTCTATTTGGCGCCCCTGTTGGAAGTGACCCCCGTTGAAATTTCGCCGAGATCTCTGGCGTCAGAAAGCTACAGTCAGTGGGCCATCATATGGAGTTTTTTGTGTGACCCTGCATTTAGCCGTTTTGGTACAATACAGGCATGTGATGGACGGACAGACGGACGGACACACTACAACAGAATATATACAGAGTTCCCACTCTCTTAGTTACCAAAATTTCCAGGACTTTTAAAGAACTTTCCAGGACGACAGAAGCATTTTTCCAGGACCCTGTCATACGCCAGCGATGATTAAATATAGAGACAAACAGCAGTTATTAACCATATATATACAATTATACATCATATGATAGCTGCATCCATCCATACTCCAGTATACGTTTATCACTCTCACTGAGAAATAGCAAACAAATTGTCCGAAAACTTTTCACAAATATTTTAATGTGAATTTTGGCATCTGCGCCTGCATCGCTGTGTCCGCCTCCCACATCATAGCCTAGAAAATTCCAGGACTTTCCAGGACCTTGCACTAAAATTTCCAGGACTTTCCAGGACCAACCCATTTTCCAGGACTTTCCAAGGCCTGGAAATTTTACACAAAAAACCAGGACTTTCCAAAACTTTCAAGGAAGTGTGGGAACCATGTATATAACGTGCTAGCATAGCATCGCCTGGTAAAAATGGAGGCGGCCAATCTAATGTAAATCAAAGGAAACTGATAATTAAAGAATGTTTCGTTAGTTACACAATAATGACTTTGCTTTATTGACGCAAGTATTTTGAACACTTACGTGTAGTTTGTGTAGTTGCATGTATTCACGACGATGCAGAGATGGAATTCCCAGCAGAGAATTCTCAATATCCAACAACCGACAGTTGTCACCATCAATGACGACATTGCCCGCATGAACATGCACTAACAGAAAACAGCAGCAGCCACTACTCAATAACAACAACAAATACAGGGACGCCATAAAATTAGAACCCATTTTTATTCTTATACCATACCATACCATACCATAGTTTTATTTCAGGCAACAAGGCCCATATCGACAATAGAATCAAACGAGAAGACAAGAAGACAGAAAATCAGTAAACCTACAGAGAAAAAACGTTAAAACACAGAGAACACACAACACACAGTAAAACAATCAAGAGAGAAAATGAACATATATACACAACTACACCACTAAAAGCGACTTCACCAAAACATTAC
>Ga0209363_1001187_pt1 | contig 12083 bp, 7 predicted proteins | sample WorMetexBAHAMAS3_FD_187385 | JGI IMG/M metagenome (GOLD analysis project Ga0209363, IMG submission 187385) | Marine gutless worms symbiont microbial communities from Max Planck institute for Marine Microbiology, Germany - Inanidrilus exumae... | ecosystem: Host-associated > Annelida > Digestive... | reverse complement strand
TCTGCACCGATGCCCGTGCTGACGTCAATGCCGCCGATACTACCAAAAATCACAACGAGCTTAACATCACCAACGCCGACATCTGCGCCAGCACCACCGCCGCCACAGGACAGCATCAACAGACAACAGCTGATGGAGCAGCTGGCAAACAGTGTGACTAAGAACGGCGGCAGTGGACAACAGGACTCAGATATCAATGAGGAGCTTGTTGAATTCATGAAGTACGACCAGCATTGTCCGGTTTATCATTGTTATTATAATCTCTGTTAATGTCTTTGACAGTTTTAGGGTCGAATCGCCAGTGAGATGAACATATGTAGAGTTCTGGTAGCAGTTATATTAGCGGTCCTTTGACACTGTCAGTTGAGTGTTAGGAAGAGCACCCAGCCTGGAACAATCGAGTGATGAGGTGTTGTCATGGTTATCTGTCATGATTGAGGGGTATATAGTCCAGCAGATGCCACTGCTACCCCACTATCTCTTGCCTCATTAATCCAGAAAGATTTCACAGCTTTCTGGTGCTGGCTAACCCAGATTGTTCTGAAAAAGGCCATTAAACGAGTGTTGTGGTTGTTGATCAGGTATCAGTTGAAACTTTACATATTTATTGAGGCCAAGTCATAGTTGGATCACCATCGCAAATTACTGGCCACAGATCGATACAAATATTCTTCAGTATTTGTTACTACTGAATTAATGATGTAAACAATCTGCTAACTGCTGTAGCACTGAGCAGAGCTTATGACTGCTTCTCCAGTAGGTCCACAAGCTCACATAATTTGTTACAGTGGGCGGTAGGCTTGCAGAAACACCGTAAGCTGTTCATGCTGAAGACAGAGGTACGATATGATACGATACGATACAGTGCGATATATTTACATGCGCTTAAAAGCTGACAATATGGCCAGCTTAGTCTAGTGCACTGCACAGAAACAAAAAATTAAGGAAAAACTAAAAACAAAAACCGATTAGCTCAGAAGAAACGGTGCAGGCAAAAGTTTGTGAAGGCAGTGCGGGCGGTCACAGCATTATATGTCCTGTTAATTGGCACTGTTTCACAGTATGTGTGTTGGCTAAACCAAAAACTCTACATAGTAGGAGGTAAGGGTATAATTAAGGGAAAGGGAATAATCACTAGCCCCTACTGATGACCTGATTAGGTTCTGGAGATCAGAGGTCAAGGTCACAGCAGGTCGTCTAGGTGGCAAAGGCATCCACGTCAATACCAAGGCATTGCAGTCCATCTTCTAGCTATGATAATTAGGGCCCACAGTTTTCATGGACCTCGGAATTTTGAGCTGAGCTGTGGAATTTACCCGCTGCCACAGAATTTCTTTGTTTCCGCAGAATTTTACGGAATTTGATAAAAGACCGCTCATTAATTCAATCCCTTATGTGACGACGCAGTACAGTGTAAATGAATCCAGTAAAATGACCTTTCGCTAAATTTTCTGCGGTAAACTGTGGGCCCTAATTATAACAGTAACTACAACAGCAGTTTTCTCTCCCATCATAAGGTCACTCATAATTGTTGATTACTCGGATTTGCGTTCATCTCTGCTGCTCCAGCCTTCAACAACTATGATGTCCATTTTGATGATTGTGCCTATGCAGCCTGACTGTTTGAGTTGCCTGAGCAGTTGCAGTTGTCCGTGCTGCTGTGTAGGAAGGGCGAAGTTGCATGCTGTGAGGAAATTAAAGCATTCGCCGTGAAACACAACATAAAACAGCAGCAGATTGCAGTCCTAGCAGGTAGCGTGATTGTGATGTGTGCCATTCAACATCAGTTGTAGTAAGTTGAGTGATTGATGATGGCTTCTGCTATTATTTACCATGCCATGCTTGTTCTTGTGCTGGTATATGCTATGGCCAATGTATGTCCTTCTGTCTGTCACAAGTCCAGAGTTCTATCCAAATGGCTAAATATATCATAATGGAAACAGTGCTGCACGATGTCCCAGGGACTCTAGATTTCTGATACCAAAGTATGTTAAATTTACAATGGAGTCACCCCAACTGGGTGCCATATGGGGTAGGAAAAATTGGCCACTTTTGACCAAAAAAATCGCTATTCATTGAAAATGTACAAGATGGATGCATAGTTTCTGTGACAGGTGAATAGGAATTCATATGCGCTCTATCAAAAGGGTGACATTGTCAGTGACGAAACAAAAAACACAAAAGAACTATCTAAATATTGAGTAAAAGCGAGTGAAATTGATAGGTAATTGTACAAATTGTGCCGTCGGAATGAGGATCTGGCACTTGTACATGTTGTTCGTCTTTTTCAGAATAGTGGCCGTCAAATGAGTTTGTTGTCATTGTTGTATCTGCAGGCATCTGTCAGTCCTATGTCAGCCGCTACATGAAGGGAGACATATATGACATGTCAGAGCGAAGTCGCCATGCAATACTCAAGTGGTATCTCATCTATCGGAAGAATCCTGCTGCTATTGGTATGGATTCTGATCTTCGTGTAGTCTAATCATAGATACAGAGTTTGAGTTGTAACTTGTAAGTACACCTAAGTAGTTCATTAGCCGCTACGGACTACCTGATTAGGTTCTGGTGATCAAAGGTCAAGTTCACAGAATGTGAATCAGACTTTCATATAGCCTATAATGCTGGTAGAGGCCTTTTTACCACAAGCAAACAAAACATTCTAAAATATGTTTTGCTCATTGACCAAGTTAAAACCAGCCATAGCGTTTGTTCGTTCTTTGTGGGCACGGGTCCAGCCTACTCTGGACCCCAGTGCCGAGACCTTTATATCGGTAGCAGTACTTATGTTGTGTTTGATATTTAGGCAGACTGGAAACGCAAGTCGTTGATCGGAAAAGATAAACACAACAGTGAACATTCTTCAGTTTATAAAGTGACGAAAAATACTAATAGCAACATGCAACGAGCATGTACAGTTGTGCAATAAAACAGTGAATTTACTTGCACCATAAATTTAGCACTAATGCGTAAACAAACAGCTGTCGTGGGAAATGCACGGGCATGGTTTGTTGTCTGCCGTCACTACTGGAGCGAGTACTGAATCAGCTGATGAAGATGACGTGAAATTACTGATTCGATCCGATCTGTTATGTTGTGGACATTTCGAACCCTTTTGCATTATGGCTGTTGCTTATTTGTGCATTAGAAATATACTTATTGACTAACTACCAGTTGGAGTAAACCATACCTGCCTTTACTTACCAGCCACAAGCATCATCATGCTTTTGCAAGTATGATTTCCCATCCTGTTGAGAGTAGGATGCTGAATTTGCCTGTGTGGCTGGTAATATAACAACGCAACATGCTCACAAACGGTTACCCATCTCAGTACTGTTGAGCTGAGTGTAGAGCAACTTTGCCGATGTGCACGTCATTGTTACTGGTACCAATAGGCCAAACCATTGTCCCATTACAGCACTGCCACTATACTGCAGCACCAGTATTCTATTTGGTACAATGCTCACCTGTGGCTATTCTGTTGTGTGTGTTCAGCCGTTGCCGCCAACGCCGCCACATTGCTGATGCAGAGTGCATCTAGCAACGGAGGTCCGACACCTCCCAAGAAGTTCCTCGGTCCCGGAGCACTGGATTTTGCCGAGCTGGCTTCCAGTGCCGCAGCATCTGGCGACCTTAGTTTTCCGCGGCGAGAAAGGTTCGTGTTCCGACCGACACATCTTGAAGTTCTTGAGAGATACTTCCAGGACAACAACTACCCGTCTTTTGAGACGCGAGAGGAAATTGCGCAGACATGCAATCAGATATCTGAGTCAGCTGGTATGTTGTTACCTTTTCTGTACCCGTTATTGGTGTACCATAGTATCGATATTTTCAGCTGTTATGAAGTTAAACTTTTCGTTATACACACATCAATGCAATAGTGATTTTTTATTAGACCACATAGCCTGCACGCGGTGTGTGAGATGCAGCCTGTTGCTACAGATGTCACATGCAGCGTGGTCTGTGTGTCTGTCTGTCTGTATGTTGGTCATGTGGATGAGCTGTGCAAACATGGCTGAACCGATTGAGATGCCATTTGGGGGCTGACTCATGTGGGTCCGAGGAACCATGTATAAGATGGGGATCAAGATCGGAGAAATGCATTCGCAGCCACTAGCGGTGAGAAGTTGGCAATGCGGCCTTTTGCCAAATTACTTTGGACGCTCATTTTAAGGAATTAATTTAGAAAATATCTGTCAAATTTCTGCCAAGTGTAGATGAGAGCTAAGCATTCCAGATATGTTTGACTATCTCCGACAGTAAGAATATGTTGCTGTGGGACATTGGCCTTGTAGATTAAAACCAGTTCAGATGCTAGACGGCCGTGTGCCACTAGATGTGATGTCTCTCTGTATGTGTGCCAGCCGGTCGGGTGTTGACAGAACGCGAGAAGGTCTCCGCTCAGATCATTTCCAACTGGTTTGCCAATAAACGCAAAGAGCTGAAAAAGCTTGCACGAGAAGGTCAGACACGTTTTTTGCTGTAATGTTTGTTGAAAGTAGCTCTGATTTTCATGCGGCACTTGCGTGAGTTGTGTTGTTTAACCCTATGCATGTCAACATATACAGTACAGCAGTGGAATGTGTTCATAACTTAAACAACGGATGCGCTGTGGCTGCTGTGGAAGGTTAACTGGAAGTGAAAGGTCTAGTGACGTTAATTTCCCACGCGTGTGTAGGGTGATCAGTGGCATCTATGCATTCGTTTGTTTGTTTGTTTGTTTTTTCACACTATGTCTCAAAAAGCAATGCAGCTAGGATCACCAAACTTGACATGGACATGGTCAACCATCAGTCCTGGAAACCCATTTATTTTGAGGTCAAAGGTCAAGGTCATGTGGCACAAAAACAAGTCTGTGTTAAGCCGTCCGCACTCTGCAGGTGTAAATAAAATAAAATAAATGCCGCAAGAAACATTTAGTTACTAACATGGACCCTCTGTGGTAGCTAAGCTTTTTGTATTTGCAGTTACATGCACGTATACCTGGGTTGCCTGTTGGTGGTCTGTCAAATTTGACGTGTTTAGAGCTCTTTGAAGCTATACATGAATATGAATGAACTGCATGGCCACACTCTACTAGGAGATTTGCTTCTATCATTAGTGTTAGAGGGTAGAATGGAATGAAAGAAAGCAACAGTTTGACTGAGAATGACAATGTTGGATTGGTGGATGGACAAAAAGGAGCATAATTACATAACAGAAAGTGAGAGAGAAGGCTCAGAGGAGAGATAAGTGGAGATACTTGAATCTTGGACCTGTGTAATGGCAAACTAGCTTGCTGATGACCCATCACAGACATGCTAGCTACTTTCACAGCACTGTCTTCCATTATGTACTTATATTGCGTGCCTTCTAACGTCTTATATTACATTTGTACACTGGCATCAGAGGTGATGTAAAGGGTGGTTCACTCAGCAGGCAGTTAATGCATAGAGAAAGGACGAAGTCCAATGAATGCTGCCTTGGTTGATTGCAGGACGTCCAACCATGTGAAAATTTTGCACCAATCACTCCTCAGCATCAGGCGTCATACAGGCTCTGGAGCTGGAATGCGCCCTGAGTCTTGGTTACTGCAAGTGCTATATATATTGTTTACTCACTTAACTTACTTCCGTAAGAATAGGCCCGTTCCGTTTCCAGGCCGGATGTCATAGGAGGCGACCAAATCTGGCTTTAGTTTTTTTGTATTTGTGCTATAGTATATTTTGTTGCATATGCATGACATTGCATGTTGTGTTAGATTTAGTTTATCAGTACTAAGCCAAGAGATTGGCTGGGAAGAACGTCTCCGAAAGGACCTATTTTGTGTTGATTGGGACGTAAAACCTTAACTCAGTGCCAGGGACAACTGGCCCACCCATGATCACACAGAAAACGACTGTTAAATTGACATATCTGTGTGTGTACAGAAGGACTGATGGACGTCGGGTTGGTGCCGATGCGACCTCGTGGACACCCGTCGCGACTCTACTCCGACCTTGCACTCATCCAGCAGTATCGTAACGGCATCAGCGGCAGTGGCACAGGAACAGCAGCCTCCGCAGCTGATGCGGCTGTGACTAGTAGCAGTGTGGAACTGTCATCTGGCAGTGTGTCTCCTCACGGCGGCAGTGAATGTGAGGAACGAGGTGTGACAGCATGATGATGATGATGATTGTAATTATAGTAAGAATAAAATACACAACACACAACCATTTTATGTAAGTGAGTAAGTGAGTAAAAACAGTTATAAAGCGCCATTAGTCACATAAATGAGTTGGAGGTGCTGGAGTTTGCCACTAGGGGTATTAAAAGCTGCTTGGTAAGTGTGTTTCAAGGTGGCGATTATGGCCATACATACAGGTCAACCTGCATTTGCTGGCACCCCCAGATAAGAACTGGATGATTTTACTGAAGTAAGGTGTTACTACCCAAATGTCCCTGCTGATAGCAACTAGCACATTAGGATTATGGAGAAGACACTAGATTTCACCTCAGCGGTGTTACCTATGTGTTTAGTGTACCATACCAGAATTCCGGCCCCCCTATTATTAGGCTGCGTCACCTGCACACAGTGCAAAGATGCGGCCTCTTGCTACAGGTGTCTGTGTGTATTGGGAACACAGGTGAGCTGTGCAAAACGGCTGAACCGATGGAGATGCTGTTTGGGGGCTGACTCGTGTGAGTCCAAGGAACCATATATTCAGTGGGGTCAAGAGCGGACGAATCCATTTGCCACCATGAAGGGTGACAAGACGACGATAGGTTTTCTTGCCAAGTTACTTTGGACACTTGTTATTATTATAGTTACGAGCCAAAATCATGCTATGTGCGATTTTGGCTCGATTTGGGCTGCCCGCCCGCCCGTTTACCAAGTCTGCCCAGCCTTGCTTGTACCTGCCCGGCCGATTGTCCGTCCTTGTAAGCCACATCCGAGCCATCAGGCAGTCTGCGCTCGCGGTTGCCGCCCGTGCCTGCCGCGCCCGACCGTCCATCATAAGCCACGCGTGTGGCGTGACATCGATACAGTCCGATTATTAGATATAGATTATTTACAGTGCCAGATGATTAGAATTGAAATGATGTTAATTACTTGTCAGTTCTAAGTATAAGTAATTAACACGCTGTTTTCTAGTTAACCAGCAAGTAATTGTGATGACAGGTGATCGTCGATCGTTGGCTGGACCGACCGATGTGTTGTCAGATGAAGCTGCTGAGACGGTACAGCCAGCGTCCCAGGACGACGAGGAGCAGTCAATGAACTGGTCGTCGGTGGAGATGGTTGCTGTCAACCAGGCGATACTGTCTCTCACCGGACAGCAGCCGATCGACGTTGCTGTTCCACCGGGATTCCTCCGCAGCATCAAGGCCGAGCTGGGTGACCACGACAGCCAGCTGGACACCCCGCCACCCCCGCCCAGCATTGATTCTGCATAGATGCTAACCTGACACCCCTCCAACATACCAGTTTTTAACCGCGGTAAATACAGTATCATATCAAATAACGTGAAGTTGATACAGTGGCCGTTGATAGTGGACTGTTACATTTGGTGCAGTGAGGAGGGTCAGGGTGGAGTGTACACCAGAGCCACTGTGTCATTTGTCATGTGGTCCATTGCTGGGCCACTGTAGGATTAACATGAGATAAACCAATCACAACATGACCATCCTACCACCCCTGCTAACTGCTGACTTTACATCTTGATACCCCTCCATTATGCAGTCTTTTGTCGTGGGACAAACCGGTTACCAGCATGATCATGGCACTTTACACGTCATTTGCTTCTTTTTTCTTACTTACTTAATGTCTGCAATCAACACAAGTTTTTTAGTACTGCATATCTGTTTAGAGGCACTCTGTGTGCAAAATCGAATCAATAAAATGGCACTTACAAAAATACTCGTGAATGAAACAGGGTGTATAACAATATTTATATATTCCAAATGGCACTCTGCCTCTCTGTACAGCCCTGTTATACAGCGTTATTGTTTGGGTAATTCAAGAGTAAGTTGCTGTGTTGTTAGAGGACTGTTGCTGTGCTACACAAGCTTGTAACGTGGCCGATTCAGCCATGACGTTTATCTCATATGTCGATTTGCCACTGGAGTTTTAGTAAGTAAGTAGTGAATGAAAGAACATAAGTGACTGTTGTTTTTTTTGTGGCATTAGCTAAACTCTGCTGTGCAGTGTCCGTAGTGATTCTGATAAGTGATCTTTAGTCGTCTGCTTTGGTAACATAAGTGATTATATAGTTTGTGTTGGCCTGGTAAGTGGAGGCATCATGGTGTCTGGGGCAGACATTCATGTTGCTGCCCACTGTCTGACTCCGGTTGTGACCACTGTGATTATCTACTGGGCTTGTGCTTTGTAAGTACAATTTGCAGTCATACGACGTGAAACAGCCAGTGAATAATGCAAATAGCAACACTATTTCAATAAATGCATCCTAATATTTGAATCCCTGCTCTCAAAACTTGCAACCAATACGTATGGCCTCGTGAATTTTTGAAATTTTATGTCCAAAATGCCATCTGCTGCAGTGCCACGTGGGTTGAATGTCCCCCATATTCCCTTGTGTCCTCTCGCCACTGGCCAAGTGTAGAATGGTATCATCTGGTAGATGACTATTCTTCCCCCTTACTTTTCAGTTTCTGTTTAAGAGACTTACCTCGTTGAAATTTCTGCAGGTTGTGGTGGGTCTGTGAAGGAAGACCTCTGGGGATGGCTGCACCAGATACCCATCATGTCTCCCTACATCATCAAAGCCCTCTTGCTGCTGAATCATATCCACCACTACCTATGGCACTAATCCCTGTCTTGCTTGGAAATACTGCTGATTAGTAACTTAGTAGGCTATGATAAGGAGCCACTTATAGCATGTAGACTGTGGTGAAGTTCTGCACTGTTGTGTTGTGGGCAGAAATGTTTCTGCACAAATGCGTGACATGACAATTGCTTTGTGTTTACCATTTAAGTATATGTCTCAGAGACAAGAGGTCAAGTTTTGCTGAGGCAAAAGTCTTATATGAAACAGCATAAAGTGTAACTGTGTAGACTTGGCTAACGTTTCTGACAAGTGGCTTTAGCTTAGTGCTTTGTTTTAAAAGATGCACAAGTCTTTGATTTATGATTTTATAGTAACAAATTTTTTTGCATTTCCATGCAGCACAGGGCACGACCAGTTATTTACCAATCCTGTTCAGTCTTGGAACTTCAACAGGATTTGACCACACACAGTTTGAATTATGGCATTGCATATTGCATAGTGGATTGTGTAATTGCAACACACCAGTAATCTGTCTCCAACCAGCTGTAATGATGTTGCATTGTATCAAGTACTTGAGTACGTAATAAACCACAGTTTATTGCATGTATCTTCGTGTATAAAATATGGTTGTTTAATCAGCTGGAGTTAGGTATCATAATACTTGCCAAATGTTGCTACTTTTGTATCACTTCTGAGACTTACAGCCACTGAAAACATTGCAGTTATTAATTAACGAGGCTCACCAATGAAGATACTGCGCTCATATGTGAGCACGGTTTAGGTCCAATTCTTACTGAAATGTGGTGGATAAGTTCTGTCCAAAACATCACGGCCAGTAAAAATGTCCTGTGTGGTAATGTCTGAGCTGTCAAGTACATGACATTAAGCAGCATTGCAGCATGTATCAGTAGTCCTATGTGTTGTGAAGCAGGTATTGTGTTGTAGACCTGTAGACATGTGTTAACAGGGTACGGCTAGTGTACAGTATGTCACACATGAACAGGCTCGTGTTTCTTGTGTGAGTGTGTTTGTGTGTCTGTGTTTGTGTGTCTGTTTCTGTTTGTCTGTGTGTGTTGTATTGCATTGGAACTATTGCGTTGGAGAGTCGTGAATGTAGCAGCCAGCTGTGGTGCGTAAAGCTAATGATAGAAAGGTGAACACAGATCGTCCAGAATGTAGGAACAGAAAAATATACACTGAATTACTACAAAACTCGTGGCAACTGAGTTGCATATTAAAAATGTAAAATTACTTACATAGTACATACAATAGGTCTAATATGGCTAAGTGTTCATTTGTACAGATGAGTTTGAACCTTAATGCACTGCAGGAATTGTGTAAGCACTAAGCAGTCACTTATGTGTTGTTATTTTGTGTTACGTTCTACTCCAGTTCTGTTCCGACTAGGTTATTTAAGTGCTGTTTTGCTTAAGGTTAATGTAAAGAACGGCAGAAGCACATAAGAGCAAAAATTGTGACATTTTGGGAGAAGGTGTATATTGCTTCCTGTGATAATGATTCCGATGGTGACATTGTTTTGTTCTGGAGGACAAAGGCACGTACACTTGTGGAGTGGCCAGTTCATGGTAACTTGACTCAGAAATGCTTGGTTTTGGTATAAATCTGGCAAGCCATGACTGGGTATTATCTGCCATTCCCACAGAAAGGCTGAGCCATATCTGCCTATACCATTCAAATAAATACTGGGACCTGGGACTTGTTTGCTGATCTTGAAGGGGTGGAAGGTTAGTCCTGCATTTTCTTTGCGTGTGATTTTAGTCAGCAAGCATCTAGTGTGTTTTTATGCAGTTTGTATGTGAGTGTGTATTAGAGCTGTGGTGACTTGCAGTCAAGTATAAATGAATACTTGATTGCGAATGACATCACTAACAAGTGATGTTCTTTGTGTACTAGCAGATTGTTTTCACCAGTTACGTGATTAAAGAGGAATGTTGCCATTTAGTAAACAAAATACTGTCATCATGCTTATTTGCCTGCAAAACTAGATGAATGGAGATAACGACGAAATGTAATCATTATCCAAACTAAACTGATATTATCAAACTAAATTTTACAAATTTCTTTATGGGGCAGAATGACTTACAAGATCTTTTGTGAGATTCTGTGAGAAACTGTCGATGATGGAGAAGATGTTGATAAGTCGAACGTCTTTGCCCTCCAGCAGACATCTTCTGAGCAGCGTTGATTGTCTTGAAGGATAAGGGTGGAAGATCAACGTAACTATTGTCCGTGCTGTATTGTGAGCAGTTCTTACAGATGACTTTTGGTTAAGTTTAGGTTTACAAGGTTTTCGCTTTGGGCCATTTTGTTACGCTTTCACCACCTGACAGTATTGGCAAAGGCTGTCCATTTGCCGCGTTTGTCTGTTTATCCAGACCGATGTTATGACCACAATGTCTCGTGAATGGCTTGAGCAATCTTGATGAAACTTACAGGGAATAACCAATAGCTCCTACTGGTGACCTGGTTAGATTCTGCAGGTCAAAGGTGGCAGCAGGCTGTGGCAAAAGCATCCACATTAATGCTGGGGAGTCAAAGTTTATCTTGATGTGAAATCCTGTTCACTGTCTTAGTTGAGTGTAGATGTGGTCAGTGGTGGTAGTGCAGTAGCGTATAGAGATAAGCTGGCTGAATAGATAAAGTATGCAACAGTTACATGTGCTGTATTGTGATTGTGTGAAATGTCATCATCTGCTTCTTCCATTTCATTTCATACCATCTCTGTGTGATGCATCTTAATTTCAGATGCGTATGACACTGATATTATTATTATTATTATATTGCATTATTATATTGTTGACATTAAATATCACTGAGACTTGTTTTTATCAATGTCATACTTATTTGATGACCAATCAAAGTACTTTTAAGTAAAATTATGGTAAAATCAGGTTGTGTTTCACCATAAAATCTGGACATCCGTGAATCCAGTCTTGTGTGTATCTGAGCTTCATTTTGTCAGTTACATAATTAGTATTATCATGACTGACTTTGAATGCTGCTTTTGTTGTCGTGGAGAATTTGTGGTCTGCAGAGATGGCAAATGCAGAAAGTGCAGAATGAAAGTTGCTAATCAGACTGAAGCAGTGGAAAGTTCACTGCAGGGTACATATATATTTTATTGTTGCATGATTAGCCTCAAATTTTCTCTGACGGACCTATGCGCTTGGAAATGTGCTGTGCGAAGCAGCGGGAGAGATTTTACAGTGCATTTTCTAAGTCTGCGGAGTGAATTCTGTTCCGTATTCCTGCATTTTTAGTCAGTCTGTGTCTGTTTTGCGTGCATTTGTACATGTACATAAGTAAGTAAGTAAG
>Ga0209363_1001186_pt1 | contig 12084 bp, 10 predicted proteins | sample WorMetexBAHAMAS3_FD_187385 | JGI IMG/M metagenome (GOLD analysis project Ga0209363, IMG submission 187385) | Marine gutless worms symbiont microbial communities from Max Planck institute for Marine Microbiology, Germany - Inanidrilus exumae... | ecosystem: Host-associated > Annelida > Digestive... | reverse complement strand
GAATAACAGTAGATTTAGATTAAATAAGTAAATTGAAATTACATAAATTATTTAACTGACAAAGTATAACTTGTGTCAGATTTCTTTCTTAGAAATTATAGTATATTTTGACTGGGTGTATGACTGAAGATGTCTTTAATGTCAGTAAAGGAATAGTATTATTATTATTTATTTATTACACCAAAAGGTAGCGGTCTAGGTATTGATGTCGTGTTTGACCATATGAAGTACATTCTGTTAGTATGTGTTTGACAGAAAGAAGTTGATTACAGTTTGTACATTTTGGAGAACGTGTGTTCAATAAGATAAGAATGTGTTAAACGAGTGTGACCAATGCGTAATCAATTATATAAGATTTGGTCCTTTCGTTGATATGAAGTATGAAGAGTGGAGCAAGAAGGTATAGTTGGATAAATTTGGTAGAGTTTATTTTATTTGTGAGCTCCAAGTTTGCTGTCACTTGTCATGAATATATTTGTTGATAATAGGTTTGAGATCTGTATATGGGTGGGATAGGAATTCAAAGGATTGGTTTGTTTAATGCAGATTTAGCAGCTTTATCTGCTTTTTCATTACCTGAAATACCTACGTGACTTTGTAACCAGCAGAACATAATATTAAAGCTGATGTGAGGCACTAGCAATGTGACAAATTGACTTCTATGCCTTGCCCCAAATAATGAAGTATGCATCGCATTTGCTCCAGTCTGTCAAAGTGAAAAAAACTGTTCCTTCCACATTAAGTAAGTAAGCAGGTGTCAAAGAAACCTATAATTATATGCCATAGATGGAAGCAGAAACTGGTTCACTGCATAATGGTGGGGGCACATCAGCTCGGCCAGCAAAAACACCACTCTTGAACGATCATCAAATCAATACATCAATTGAACCAGCAATTATCACTGCTCATATCAGTATTTTGTGAAGGTTGGTTGGGGTTTAATGGCGCTTTCAGCACAATTCAGGTCATATTGCACCTTTTTAGCCAAGACACTCACTGTCATACAAACGTGTGTGGACAAATTCATACACTATGATCACACGATTTTTACACCAGATATTTTGTTTTACATTCGAACAACCTGTCGTTCTTAATGACAGCCTTAACGTTAACATTTACTTGTAATTGATATACAAATTACAATAAAAAAACGAATTTATAACTCGTCGATTAATACAAGCAAAAAACCGGAATCACTGCTACACTTTCAGTTTAACGGCATCAAATTGAGAAATCATTTTATGAACACAAACTAACCAAATCTTGTCCCTGCTGTCGACTGGACGTCATGCTAACCAAATAATCATAGTACAAAACCACAAAATCATACAAAACCACGTTAATGCAATTAATTTACATCATAATAACACACTGCAACATGGTTACACCAATGACAACAGCTGCTCAAACGAGAACTCAATATACAACCACAAGCATTTAATTACTGTCATTCGATATAAGCAGCACATGATACAAACACAATGGACAGCAACAGTTTGTCAATACTGAATGTTTCCATACAAAAATAAATTACAACACCGTAGATGAAGCAGCAGTCAACGCATCAGGAAGGCAGCTGTAATAGCAGATCTCAGACGTGTTCATATGTCAGGGGCCCGATTCACAAAAAATCTTAGAAAAAATCCTAAGTTTATCCTAAGTTATAAAGTTAACATTTTCATAGACTTTTACATGTAATTTATTAAAGCAATCTTATAACTTACTAAGTTCTTCCTATATATATATATATATATGCAGACAATTCTGTAAATAAACGTTAAGTCATTTTAGAGAAATTGCATTTTTCTTATTAAGGTGATGTTAAGTTTTTCGTAAGTTCATCCTAAGTTTATCTTAAGATTTTCCTAAGTCACACTTTATCCTAAGTATTTCCTAAGTTTGTCGTAAGATTATTTGTGAATCGGGCCCCAGGCATGGTATTAATATGACAATCAGTGTGATTTATACATACAACTAAAAAAATTACGTGCAAACAGGCGTGGCCCGGGTTTTATTATGTCAACACATTACATACACAGACACTAACTAACATACAAATACTGTACAGCAGATGTGTCGTAAAAAAGCACAATTACTAATGACAGAATGTAGCATATAACGTTACATACACAAGCAAATGAAACTTTTCAAATTTGTAAAAATGCATGCAACTCTGCAACATCAGTTTCTCACCATACCATGAAGAATTTGCTAGGTTTACTAAATACATATAAAGCACTAGCTGTAAAAAATATCAATGATTTTGCTGTTCTTATCCCGATACTGTGAAATATAAGAAAAATGCAGACAATACTATTACACAATTTCCTATTGTAGACTTCCAAGGAAATTGATATAGGGAGGGCAATAAATAAATCAAAACTATAATCTAACAAAAGTGTTGAAAACCTAAACTGCCACAAACTAATTAGTAATCTAGTGAGCATCAGCTATAGAAAGAGAATACAAAATAAACAAGGCAATCATAGATATCAGACTTTGCTCGTGGTGTGCAATCCCAGCTCCCCTCCCCCCACCATTCACGGCCGATAACAGACTCGCCCAACGCTTGCAATCAAGTGTCTTCCCCATCTGGAACCATTATAATACTCAGCGGCTCAATTCTTCCTTTACGCTATATACTTTGTTAACCTAAGTCCTATTAACACTAAATTAACTTTGCTTTACCATGTCCATGCATCAGAGTATATTTCTCAGCCAACGTTCACCGCAACAGCAACAATAGCTACCGTGGCATGAATTTCGGTAATTCATGCCATTAATCATCAAATTTCTCCGTTACTCTTTTACTTTTGTTTGATAATAATTTCGAAATAATTAGTCAAAATTATGCCCTTTAATAATCAGAAATTAAAGTCCGTCTGACCGTATGGTAAATAAGTAAATTTAAGCAAAATTGGTCCTTTTTAGCGAAATTCATACCGGTATACGTCCCATTAAAGAAAAACATGATGTCATCCACAAAATCAGAAATGCATAACCTATCACAACAATGAGATGAGTACCAAGACACAGCCATAGGCAACATCCGCAAACAAATTGAGATAGTGTGTGCGGTTCCAGAGATATCCTCATAAACAGACAGACACACACACAGACATACTCATTACAATACTTTGCAACCACTCCCGTGGGCGTAGTAATTAGCTCAACACAGGTCATCAGATAAGCGAGGCAGAAATTAAAGTCAGATACCACACGTCTTGACAAGACTTCAATATCTCCGGGCTCATAGGATTCAATGGATCTGTCAGAAATTTTAAAAACTGATGTAAAAACATGGTAATTTTAATTTACTCAAGGCTTAGAAATTTTTGACATTAACAGCAGTTTTTTGCTATAAGAATATGCCCCTCTGTGCAAAATGTACTGACATTTAAAACAACTGAAACAAGTACTCTGCAAATAATCAAACTGATGCATATCCGACACATCATGAACAAACAACTCAAGCTGAGCAAACTAATGTGTAACAGAAAACATTTCTGACCTAAACAAAATGCTACAAGTTACTACATCTAATTCACGACGACTCAGAAAGAACGGCCTTCAAACTTCCATTTACAGAACACAAACAATGAACCTCATTCTTTACCAGACGGCGACGTTCAGCGACGCAGAATGATACAAAACTAGCGTTTACCCGGCCAAAGGCCGGTTGGGAAGCTCTGACCACTAAACTGGACTCAGGGGCATAGAAGCCTTTGATACGGTCCCCCATCGAAGGCTATGGGCCACGCCCCCAGGCCAGCGGGCGATTGGCCCGTGCCCCTGTCGTACAACAGGCCAGCATGCATCGCCTGTGGGGACTTTCTCGAAATCGGCAATTTTGCACCGATTTCAGAATTTTTACACATTAAACGTCAAAATTTTCCAGATGATTTATTCGTTCACGTCCACCTATGACCCCTATGAACCGTGAAAAGTTTCATGAAAATCGGTCCGCACGTTTTTCCGAAATCCAGAACACACACACACACAGACAGCCGCGGCAACTTTATATAGATAGACTGCATAGGTTCAAATAAATTAAATTAATCATATCCCAAAGTTTTTCTCGTCTGGTGGACTCTGAAATGCCAAACTCACCTAAAACAATGCAACAGAAATAAACCAAAGCTCAATTTTTCACCGTCAACTACAATCCGGATGACAAACCAGAGTTCGCATTCATCAGCAGCATTTCTAATGAACAATCAGTGGCTGCATTTTCACACTGGTCGCTGTTACGTCATAGGCAACCAACAACACCATCATAAGTGCATCATTTGGCAGTTTGTGAGAAATGTAGCTGAAGCGTGACCTAGCAAGCAGACCCTAGTTAATGACAAAAAATGGAGCTCAGGCAATCCATATGCTGACACCGATCAACCAGCAGGTTAAGCAAGTCGATCTTTGTCCACTTTTGACCAGGGACGTCTAGATTAACCGCGATAGTAGCACTGAAACTGTTCATATTCAAAAGGTTTTAGAATCACAATACTGCACAGCATCTTCAGGCGGTAGAACATGGCTGGCATAATGTCTCAATACTGCATACAATGTAACAACCTGTGGTCCACAGGTGGTCTAATAACATATCGCACGTACTCCGTGGTGGGTGTGGTTGGTTAGTTCATATTTAACAGCATTTTCAACACATATAGCATATACGGCGCCTACAGACCAAATATTCACAAACATAACAATGCAGTTAACATCAGAATAAAAAACTTAGTGGCACATACATAAACTGGATTCGGTATGTTCCTCTCCAACAAAATGAGCTTTAAAAGCCAACAAAAACATGATATAACCACAAACAAACACACGCTGCAGTTGTGGTGAGAACAAATTTGGACAGCCCAGAGTTATGTGCAGTGAGCATGATAAACAAAACCTCTATAAAACATAAACTGATACTAAAAACAACACAATCAGTCATTACAGTTCACAAGAAAACCAATTACATCGAAAATTAATCACGGTGATCTGTGATGGGCAAGTTTACCGATAAGTTTTACAAGGTAGTGTAGACACATTAGTTAGGTGAGGTGGACAACTAAGCTGTCATGCGATGTCAAATTATGTGAGGACAACTATTCCTCAACTTATAGCCAATAATATGAGTGGATGTTTTTTTCTGAAACACGGTGTACAAGCATGGCATTGTACGTCAGTCAATTCTTTGTGAGTGCACCACAAACAAATTACTGTTACAAAACAGAAACAGCCTAGATACTACTTTACAAAAAAAACACATCAATAATTACGTTCATGAGTAAAATCACTCGTGGTGCAAATCTCTGCCAACAGTGATCATTTTCCAACACGGCACTTGCTCTATTCAAATACATTTCCCATCAATATGATGCTGATAACAGCAGTTTTCCTACGATCAGATTTCCAACCTCCCACCGTTTCTCAGCCCTATAGCTATGATTAATTCATGAAGTTCATCCGCGAGCAATCGTAAAAACAAACATATGAACAGACCAAGGCATAAGCAGCATGCTGCAATAGCAGAACGTGCACAGAAAATGAATCACAAATTCCGCAATCAAAAAGCAAAAATAACAAAAATGAACGAAGTCGGAAATACTATAATGAACCGCATAAAATTAATATAAGTAAGTAAATTTTGTCCTACAAAAAAAAACAACACAGTAACAATCAAAATCATTGACACTGTACACATCAGTTATGCAAAGATATGACATTATGACGCGTGTCACATCACAACATAAACAAAATGCTTCATAATTGTCTAATACGATTAGTTGCTATACACATGTGATTATCTCACGGTGATGTCATAAATTATGAGAAATGAAACCGAGACGTGAAATAAGATTCACTAAGTCTGTCCACAAGCGAGGTAAAGAACTGGCAGGATATCAGAGTGGAAACATGCATAAAATCTGGCAGCTAGGAGTTGAGCTGGAGAAAACGCAATGACATAATTCAAGTGGAAACAGACGCTTCTGTTGCAAATTTTTTTTGACTAAAGAAACAGGAAAAGCTAGAAGAGTCCTAAAACATGTCACAGCAGCAGTTCTCCCATTCCCAACATTGATAAGCCCCTTTTCTCGTCTCAGAAGGAATACTGCCTGTTAATTTAAGCCTCAAAATATTACATGATGTCCTTGTTACTTCAATATTTTCCTGAACACCAGTCACTACCACAAACAGCAATAATACTGGCACGAACAAGCAACACTGATATTTAGACAAGCATGGATGTTTATCAAACTTAACATAATACACAAAGAAGACAAAACGTTTACAGACTTTTAGTCGACCACAAATTGCTAATCACTGACAAACATTGCTCAAACACGCAATGAGGAAATGCCACATAAATTACCGCTTGACAGAATGCTCTGCATCTTTTTTACTTTACCACAGTTATTTCCCATTATGTTTTTGAATAATAAATGGGTTAATATTAATAATTTATTGCTTGAAAATGGATACACATACCACAGTACTCACAGCTTCAGTTCACATAAATCCGAACGCTCTCTTAAAACATGGAGGCTAAAATGTGCTAAGATATTTCCATAAGCAATTAATAACCTGAAGAATGATTAACCGCATGTAAACTTAGGTCAATATATTGCAATATACAGCAATACATGAGCAGATGTATGCTGTACTTAACCCAAACTATAAAAAATATAAACGCACGACACTGTACGAGTCCTATTACGGTATATACTGCTTGTCTTCAGCTGTGAGCTTGTTAGCTATGGGAGTAGGCTACAACTAACAAGCAACTCTGCTCTTCATAAACCACAACAACCACAAACTACATCAGCAAAATTTTTAATAAGCGATCACTCCATTATCACGTAAAATTTCCAATGAATATTTTGTCCAAGACTCACTTCTCTGCACCGCTACTACCTGAATGGTTAGAATGAGACTAAGGAATCAAAACCTGTACCAATTTGAGTTTCATTTTTGTGTTACTCAGCTTTACTATCATAATATAACTAATCTGATTATTTTTGATATGACAAGAAACTGAAAAATAATGCTGTTATATGGTTATATCACAAACATTAATATCACCACTCTGTGCATTAAAGTACGATCTTTAGAATTAGACAATTAACAGAAACCAGCTGATTAATTCCACCTCATATTGAAGATACTTTTAAACCACTGCACCAGTCCTATTGTAAACTTGTGACTACTCCAATTTCTACTAGAGACAATCCGACTACAGGACTGACACAATGCAACATAAACACAAGATCACTGGATGTATAAAATCAGTCAGTCAGGCAGTCTGCCGGGTATTATGGTGGACGTGATATGATGTCAGCTATGAACGCTTGCTGATGAAGTATGCTGCGGCAACTGACATGGCGGCCATGGTGAGAATGGCGCCCATTGTTCTCCATCCGACCGTTTCTGGAATATATCGCAGTGCTGCTCGCTAACACACAGTCACAGAACACTGTCACACTACAAGAATACTACGCAGTTAGATGATGACTACTACTGTCACTGCTACAGTCGACACCCACTACTTCTAGGGTTAGAACGATACCAAGCTCAGCACCCAATACCCAATACTTTGGCTTCTAACAATACCAATACCCAATATCGATACAGGAAGTGACGTCATTCGTTCTAATAAAAAATAAAAAGGTGGATGACTTAAGTAACCTGCTGGCTGACTGCCTGTACACCGGAATCAGCTCCGGGCCCAACGCTCGGTAACGAGTATGGGAAGCCTTTACCTTTCTAGGTATTTTGAAGCCAATTTGCATAACTCTGCAACTTGCATAGACTATCTTCAAAACTACACCGATGATTGCAACCAAATTTTGCACATTGCTAAAGACCAATGAGCACGCTACTCTTTGTGGGTGGTCCCAAGCATGCATATAAGATTTTGTTTTTCATGCCCTACTGTATTTCGTGCACCCATTGGAATTTCATCAGAAAAAATCACTCACCCATCCACCCTGATCGGCAATCCATCTTGCAATCCGCTCGCTAAGGACAAAGCGGACAACAAATCCGACAATCTCTGTGAAAAAGCCACGGATGCCGCGTTGAATAACAGTGACAGCCATGCGATAGCCGAAACACAGCAGTGTCACAATGCGGCCCCAGTTGATGTTTCCATCACGAAACAACCTACCACCACCAACAAACAGCTCCATCAGTATTGTCACACACAAAATAACTTCTTGACAGCCTACGAAGCAACTCCATCAACGACAATGTCTGCATGTCACAGAAACACCCTGCTACCCTAAAAATATAGTTGCAGGTCAAAATAAAATGTAATTTAACCTTAAGCACATCAATCAATCAATCAATAAAAAACTGAGCAATTCAAAACAGATTTATACAGTGACTTAAGTCATGGGTGAATGACAGGCACTTCATAGCAATGATGCTGCAAGCTGCCCTTGGCAGGCCACATGAAACATCATCACTATAGCCTAGCCTCGAAAGAACTGCGTTCAGTGGCAGGTCAACTCCAAAAAGATGTGATCATGAAGTTGCCTCTGGGAGGTGGTTACAACTTGGCAGAAAGCTACACATCAAACTCGTGCTCATCTCCTGTTTCTGTAGCCAAGGTTAAGAGACAACGACATATTGCAACGTGTGTATTTCACTCGCTGGGTCTCCCAAGGATGGACGACTGGGATGAGTTGACACGGTAGCTGCTTGCCAACTAATGTTCTGCATCAATATCACTGTCTCTGTGCTATGTAAGGATCGCCCACCTATGACAGTCAGTCTCCACTGCAACAGAAATTACTTTTGCTTGCTGGAAGGGCAATTTCTGTTCCACTTTGAAAAAAAAACATCAGTTCTAGACATAAACTTATCACTACACAGTGCTTCAGAAACATAATTATCAAACACATATTGCCTACTGTTAGCCAACAATAATAATAGGACTTAGGTAAACATGAGGCAAACATGACAGGATGGTGTTAAAAACATGAAAGTTTTCATTGGTCCACTATGCACTGGTTCAGAACAACACCTGGAACTGGTGTGTGCATTGTTAGTCCCATCTCTCGGAAATGACTAACACAACCAATGACAATGACAATAACAGACACAACCAAACTCATACATACTTGCGGGCAACACCTGCAAAAGCCTCATAAGCTGTCTCTGGAGTAAGATGAAGCATACGAATCATCTGGTTAAACTCTGGGGCATATCGGCTGTTGATGTCATCACCAACAGCAGCCAACTGTCGACCAATCACTGCTGCTGACCTGCAAAGAAATGAGCAGGTATGCAACTTTACAGAACAGTAACAACACACCAGACCAACTAGACCAAGGCTAACATTACAACAGCAAGATCAAAACCAAAACCGGACTAGTGTTGAACCACTCCCCTGCGACTGCATGCTCCTTTGATGTGGCCAGCGGGCACTGAAGGCATTGATGGCATCAAATAGCACGGCCCAAAGACCTAAGTACAGCAGTAGTAAACAAATCAACAGCTGTTATTCTCTTGCAGTGCATACAAATGAATGACAATCGAACAGTGAAACTGAAGAAAACTATCAAAATTCTAGCGCTGATTATCTGGTAATCGTTTAACACAACCGTGCTTACGTATAAGGCTGGTCAGCGAATGCAGTCAGTTCCGGCATGTCGCCGCTGTCTTGACTGTCGCCAGCACCTCGACTACTGCGCATTGTCGTCATGTGGTAGACAAAATTCCTGAACACAGCGTCGGTCTGCTCGCCGACATTGTCCTCCGTGTCTGGAGTAAGCTGCTCTGACTGAGCGTCATCCTTCAGCACCATCCGCGGCGTTTTCGGTGGTGTGAACGGATCACCAGGGTCATTCGGTCCCGGACATGCCATCTCTGGTAACAGTACCACCGATTCAGTGACTAAACCCAACAACACCGAAATAAACACTAGTTGAACGTACAGGTGCACACTTCTTCTAAACCAAACGATTACAAATGAAATATGAATACCGCAAAATACACAATAACATGCACCACAGAGTAACGTACTGGATATTTAGATATTTCCGGTCTGCCTGAAAACCTCAACGAGGTTTAATATTCTATAATTATATCTCAATGAAAAACCACTGACGGTCCACCACAGGCTCCACAGTCCACACTCCACAGCGTACAGACTGGGTGCGTTCTAATATAAAGCGAATGGGAGCGTATCGTATTGGTACGTATCGTCGGCGAAAACTGCATACGCACCCGTGAAAAAGAACGCATCGGGTTTGTTAGCGGACGTGAACTTACGTTCACGTTCGCTATATGCTATCGCCCGTCCGTCTGTCTGTCGTCTGACTGTAACGTTGGCGCACCCTACTCAGCCGGTTGAAATTTTCCTCATTTTATTCACCACACGATAGCCCAGTGAGTCTAGTTTTCTGATGCCAAAATTCGTTGGTGGGGGACGACCCTTTTCCCCTGAAATTTGCGTTCAAACTGACCAACCCCCTTTCAAACAGCAAAATTTCGACCAATATCGGCTCATAGTGCCTCAACCGTGATAGCTAGCAAAAAAGTTCAATTAGCACTTATAGGAAGTCGACCACGCGCTTTCCAACGAGCCATAGACGAACCGTGTACGTTACCCTTAAGTTAAGGGTGGCACAAAAACGCGATATCGCTGTTTGTGCCAGTAAAATTCAAATTTTCTCGAAAAAAGTGTGCTACAAAGTTTCTTTGTGTGAAAACTTCCAGCTTCAAAGTTGTAGCTACATCATTCCCCTATATCCAACGGTCCATAGATCGATTGCGGGCGACGTCCCCATCTACCTGAAATTGGCGTTCAAAGTGACGCACCCCTTCCGCAAACGCAGATTTCCAAAGCTTTCGTTTAGTTGCGCTTCAACAATGACAGCTAGCACGAATACTTTTTGCGACAGAAATTTAGCCCAAAGAATCTAGTTTTTAGCAATCACTTATGGCGATATTCGCCGGGAATCACCCCCAGCGAGGGCGTTAAAATGACAAACTACCGATCGCGACTTTGAATTCGCACAAAATGCTGTTGACTACTGATTGCGTATGGGGCGTGGCTTTAGCGTGGCTAAAGCCACGCCCCTGTCTGCAGTTGCAGCTCGCCAACAAACGTGTACTGTAGCCACTAACCATCGAATAGGTGGACTAACCAATATGGCCGCCACTATCCATAGCTATATATGATGCACGCTACTATGGGCGAAGGTCTTTCCTTCTAAACTCTAGCTAGTTTACGCAACTGAAGGCGATGCCGTGTTATCTTATCGTTATTGACATTTGGCATGCTGTATTTCCGAAACGGTGCAAGATAAAAGGTAAGTTAGTATTAATGACTAACAGGAAGTCGTATATGATCTTTCGATTGGTACCAAAACCGGTGACCTTGAATGACCTTGAACGGCGAAATGGCCCTTATTTTGCGTTATTTTTTACCGAATTTGATAGTTTCCGGGCGCATTGCGTAAAAGTGGTTGACAAAGCCATAATAAACTATGGACAATTTGCGATTACTATGTCTAGTAGTAAATGTCTGCAGAGGGACTTCGCTACGCCCGCGGTATAAATTCCTAGCAGATTAATAAATGCATTTTAATGCGCAGTACTTGCCTACCGATCGTCTTGATAAGAAGTCGTGTATATGAGCTTTCGATTGGTACCAAAATCGGGACCTTGAATGACCTTGAACGGCGAAGTGGCCCCTATTTTGCGATATTTTAAGGAATTTGGTAGTGGCCCTTATTTTGCATTATTTCACCGAATTCGTGTACGATGTCGTCGTAAAACAATTGTTAGGCATACCTCGGTTTCAAAATCTACTTTTGATAGTTTATGACCATATTAATAGCATATGCGCAATTAGTCAGCGATTATTTAGGCAAAACAAACACTGATAACTCGGTGTGAGGGGCGTAGGTGCATAGATGATTGGGTACATAGATTACCATTGACGCGTAGTTATAGTAGAAATAATGAACTCAGTTTAATGGGCGTAGGCCCTGGCCTCTACATGTGCGATGTCGTTGTAAAGAGTTCACGTTCGCTATCTCATCTTCTGATGAGTTCTTGTTCTATAAATATCCACAA
>Ga0209363_1001185_pt1 | contig 12085 bp, 5 predicted proteins | sample WorMetexBAHAMAS3_FD_187385 | JGI IMG/M metagenome (GOLD analysis project Ga0209363, IMG submission 187385) | Marine gutless worms symbiont microbial communities from Max Planck institute for Marine Microbiology, Germany - Inanidrilus exumae... | ecosystem: Host-associated > Annelida > Digestive... | reverse complement strand
ATGGGTCATAGCGGTTCTAGCGGTATATTAATTATGCTGCTATCTACAGTAGTTCCTGCGAAACTGCCTGGACAAAAAAGGTGTTACGAAGAAGCAGAAGAAGAACATGAATTTCTGGGCGTTTTTGACGTCTTTTTAAAGTAACCCCGATATGACTAATTGCAACTTTTTTGATGTCTGTGTTCATTCGGTGGAGGACAGCACACTGATACTAATATTTGATCCATTCTGCCTTTCCAAAATTCAGCCCTTATCGCTATACATAAGACTAGTGCTGGTAGCATATTTTTTATTTTTTAATTCTTGGCTACGATGCTACCGCATCGTCTAACACATTTCATTGCATACGGTTCCAATTGTTTAGATTTAGCATGCATCTTTTGAAGCAGACAATCTTAGAAAGGAGATATTGATGTTCTGACAGGATGAAAAAGGTGCATGGGCAAAAAGATGTGGATCCAATAACTTCAATAGAGAATCGGGGTCCGTGGAAAAGGACCCCAATATTACAGTGAACCACTTGAAATTAACATGTCGGAGTCAATGAAATGAATCACACTGCACTTGCTAAAATGACAAAATTTAGACCTACAGTGTATCAAAACCCGTTTGGCAGTTGCGCCAACTGGAGGAGTTATCCTAGCTGGACTTGACGGGTAGGGGAAGGGATGGGTTAGGACATAATGGCAGACGGGGAAAATTGGAAGGAACGGAAAAATATAGCACCCATGGGCTATAGCCCATCCCAAACTGAAATTGCTGGCGCCACCATAGTAAACAGCATTCAGCAGCACAAAATGAAACCACACATTGCTTGCTCATGCATTATTTATAACACAGCGAATACAGTGGAACAGCGTTATCAAATAACTCGTACATGAATCGGCCAGATGCCAAATGCACCACACACGCGCACACAGACACACACCATGCCTCCATTACACAATGTTACATCGCTGACACACAAGTTGAAAGTAATCACCGGCGTCGAAGACCATACACTGACACACGTTAAGTGCAGTCACACGTGCAAACTACCTCATCATCTCAATGCCAAAGCAACTAATGTTTGCACAACAAGTACGTTTTTAGTTTTTACCATGTGACTAGACAGATTTTGTACTTATTTATTACCCATCAAGAAGTGTTGGCAACAGGGCTATCAGCTATAATCATCTGTAACCTAGTTCTGTTAACACAATCAAATGGAAACTTGTTGTGACGTAAAACTTCATACGGTACTTGGTACCAGGTCCTTTCCTCAATATTATCTCACACTCTATCAAAAGGTCAAAGGCTGAAATGACAGGATTAACAAATGGAGCCATAAAGTACACAATTAACTTGCAAATTTTGCCATCCTGACGACTGCCGGACTTGGTACAGTTCTGTCCATGACAAATCGACTTATGAGAGTTTACATGTAACAAAAGTGAACGTCTATCGACAACTAGGTTTCTCACATGCAACACTGCTGCCAATGTCATTAACTGGTGTAATCATTCTAACTAGTACCTCCCTGCAGAATGACGGTGGCTCCCCAAACATGTACTGACCGCATCAGCCAGGACGGTAAAGCAATCGGCAACGTCTGTCCATTTGTTTCCACTGTCTTTTAGCTGGCGCGGTGGCACAACGGGTAGAGCGTTGGACTTGCGATCAACAAACAGGTTGTGGGTTCAAAACTTCAAATCCTGCTCGGTGCAAAGCTGCGTTACAACCTTGGGCAAGTTGTTCACACATATGTGCCTCTGTCACCAAGCAGTATAACTTGGTACCGACTAATGGGCAGTGATTCTCTGCGGCTGGGAAGGTAACCACAGGTCTGGCAGAAAGTAATGACAGCCTACTGCTAGGTGGATGACTACAGTACAAGTTTGGCAAGGTGCCGCTATCAGCCATGCTCTGCATAAACAGCAATGGTGTGGTCACTGTGTTATTATGGGAAATTCAGTCCACCATCCAGCCACAATTCCACTAAAGCACAAACTATCTACAAAATGAACAGATCTACACCTGAATGTATTCAATTCAAAACTGCTATAAAGTTGGTCATCTGTTTCTGCACATATCATCGTCAGAATCTGCATGGGTCTGAATGTCGTCGGAGTACGGCACATCGTCCTGCTAGTTTTGACAAAGGTTAATGTGCTTAAATTAACCAAATTCTGTCTTGCTACTTAGAGTACATATAACATAAAGAATATAAAATATAAGGTTGGTTGGTTCATGCTTAACAGCACTTCATACCATGCTTAATGACGGTACATTCTATGCATCTTAATTTTGCAATTTTCTTATGTAGAAAATTTGATGCATTTTAATTTAGTGTATTTTCCAGGTGCTGATATTCTATGCATGAACCAACCAACCTTTTATATTCTGCACGTTATGTGTACCCTAAATGAATAAGTAGCAAGATAGATAAAGTTATGGCAATGGCCAAATTCCAGACATTCGCGTGTATTTCATTCCGTGATTCTAGTCAAATCGTGTAAATTTGATGCATGCAAAATATAGGTGCTTTACAGTAGTAAAGTGACAGAATTACAACTGCTGTGCAATGCAGTCATATCAAGATGCAAATAAACTCTCTGACTAGTTCAAATTCATCGTGGCACATCTTCCCAGCAGACAATGATACTTAAAAACCAAGGTAAACACCAAAAACCCGAAAAACACTAAGCACAAAATCAACGTCCAAAGCAATAACAAATGTAAAGCTTTTAATGTCAAACAACCAATAGGCGATAAAAATTCAATCAATCATCTGCAGCTGTTTACTAGCTATGCTGATAACCATTAGTTAATGACGTTAAAATATTTTAGTTACTTCCAGGTTGAATGCATCAACTGAACTGTATCATTAAACCACAACTATTGGTGAAGTAACAGACAATATACACTGTGGGCAGTGCAGGGCTGGAAAAAGTATGTTTTTTAATATTTAAAGGTTTTTAGGTTTTTTCTACAAGACCGATGTCAGCAAACATGAAAGTGTGACCCAAAAGCATCTGAAATTTGCATCCCATAGGACTCATACAGTAGTGTACACATAATATGACGTCTCACTGAATAGGAGTTTTAAATAATTAATTTCATTCATTAATTTAAAGAAATAAAATTAAAAACCTAAATTGGGTTTTTAGGTTTTTAAAGACCCAATTCTACAGCCCTGGGGCAGCGTGCTTCAGTAACCCAAACAGACATGATATGCACCAGTGTCACAGATTTGTACAATACAGCATTTAATAATCAGTACACTGACAGTTGATATCACTTCACATGTTCACATTATCTGACTTTACTCTGACAATAGCTAACTATCTTAATATCAATAGCTAATAACTATCTTAGTCGGAATATCTGTCACATGGCTGGACCTTACGAAAAGTGGTAACACGGGACATTCTGATGTACTAACACTTAAGCTGTTGAACATTTTCTGCTCGTGAGAATGAATCTCCATCAACACTTGCTCCACCACTTTGTGGAATTGGACGTCGTGCCACATAACCACATCACACACGATGCTCACAGCAACAAGCCACCAGCCATTCATGGTGACTCGCTGTCACTGGCTCTGACAGTCAAGCAGTTCAGTATTCTCTGCAGTTACATGCACTAAGGCAGCACTGTCACTAACAGTGGCACGACACAGTGATGGCAGGCCAGTCTGTGCCATGTGCACTGGCACAGTGCCGTTACGAGCTACGTGTATCAGCACTGTGCCGCTTGCAGCAGTGCCCACACAGACAATATACACACAGACACCAACTGGAGTGGTTACTTCCTGTGGTGAGAAAAAATCAACAAACGGTTGCTGTTTGTGCATTGTATTAGCCAATCAGCTGATTGCAGGCCGACAGTAGCAAGTGCCTGCCTGAAAAGCCTTGCCTCCAGTGACCTACAATTTCACTCAAGATCTGGTGAACAGCCACAATGACATACAACAACTACGGGTACACACAACCAATGAAGCGGAAAGGACACTGGCGACATGAAACAGTAGCATCCTAGTTCAGCAAATGTCAGTATTAACACTCGCCAAAGTGCACTCAAGCCCACGCGATGTATACAGCACAGACTACTGGATCCATCGAACAACTACAGGTTTGCTACAGTTCAGCAGTGGCAGTACTTCACGACTAACTCCACATCATCAACACTCTCAACGCCGTGTGGCAACAGCATCTTCACAGTTGCTATCACAGCAATGCTCACATCAGCCAAATAATAAAACACACTTTCCAAGTACATGTGTGAAGGTGTTATAACGGTGTGCTCCACGGCCGACATGGCTAACCGATATGTTTCATCGTCTGCTCCTGTCCCCTCTGACTCAATCTTGTCAACAAATTCGTCACGAGCCACTGACCAATCACAAAGCAGGATTCCTGGCAATAATTTGGCTGGTTTTAAAACGTTGGACGATATTTTCTATCAGCCGACAAAAGTCAACCAACTTTTCTATAACACATGATTGATTATGGTCATCTGATAATGATGGTCAACAATATCAGTAGACTTTTGTTGATGGTGTCATCAGCTGAAGTTCAGGTGACTATAAAGTAATAGCCCCAATAAAATAAATATAAATAAACTCGATGACACTCAGAAAGCCAATGCCATTGTAAAGCATAAAATAAATTCCTATGATCAGAAAAAATTATAAACTTACTTGTAAACACATGCCATATTTATGCAAGTCCACAGTTACATTATCTGACAACTGAAGCACACAAAACCAAGACATTTCCTAAAAATGAGCACATCAGCTGGATCAGTCACATTTCAATCCTGATAATCTTTAACTGCTATAAATGATGTTTGATGATGAACATAGTCTGACAGTCAAGACTGTTGATAACATCATACAAGTGTGACAAAAACAAAAATGGCAAAGACTTGCATTTAAATTAAGGTTATGGAAAATTACCCTTATTTTTTGGGCATCTAGACTTCATTCCAAGATAACATAGCAGTGGCCAAAGGTATCCTCCATTTCCAAAAAACACTGTTCAGGTATTTCAGGTAACTCCCAAGAATATAACAAAATTTGAAAGTTTAAGATGGCCCGAAAAATCACACCAGTGCCACATATATTAGATCTATAAGTTTGGCTCTGCTCATAGCAGAAAAAAAAATTAAAGGTGCAGAATCACCAATTTTGGGAACCACTCCAAATATGCTAATCAACTGTTAGCTGTTCCTTGAAAGTCATTTGAAAGTCCATCTGCAAATTTGAGAAATCCCGCAAACAGATATATGTACAGTTGGTACCTACAGAAAAACATACTCATCTCATGATATCACTGCTTGGCAGAGGTAATAATTTAATTAAGAAAGCACACAACTGCACATCAAATCTGTAAATATAAGTAGTGGTGGCAGTCAAAAATAAAAAAAACAGTACAACCACAACACAGTGCAATAACTCAGTCACACGAAACAGTGCAGTAACTCACTGGAAATCAAACAGTAGTGCTCCACTTGTCAACTGCTTTGAATTTCATACATGACTGATGTCGTATCGATAAGAGATTCTCTTTTCTGTAGACCAGTCGTGCAAAAGCTCCAATAAACCGGAGCAGTTCAAATGACATCACAGTACAAATGCAATAAATAGCACGTGACTTCATCAAACTCCACAGCACGGCTCAAAACCACAAGCAGGATCACTAGAAGCAGAGTATGATTTGCAAGGAGGTGAGAGAGACATGCTGAAAGACTGTTCTCGTGAACAGTTACAATCTCCGATACAGCCGAGGGCGGCAACTCCAGACCGACGAGCCACGTGGAAACCTCATCATGTTACGAAAGAACTAGTCTGAGAAGTCGGCTTGCTACAACAGTGCAGGTGTCGTCAATGACGTCCAGTTGTACTTGGGGTTGTTGGTATGTGCAAACGGCAGGACGGGAGGTTCAATCAAGTACCACGTGTCACGGACGACAGTCGCTTCCTGTGCCACCGACATGGCACAGTACGGTATCTTGTGCAGGATCTCGTTGAAACCGGTCTACACACAACATAACTATATAAGTAAGTAAAACAACTATAAAGTGCTGTAATCTCGTAAGCGCCTAAGTGTAAATAAATCAGAGGCTTTGAATTAGCAACTGAGGGTTGTTAAAAGCAGTCTGAAGCAAATTAGTGACTTCAGCTACGCAAATCTCTGTGCTAATGTAACAGTTCAAGATAGCAGGTTAGGCTATTCACATTATCGAAGCATCAACCTGCTCCACGATGAGTAATGGATACTGTACGGCGCCTTTGGTAAGACTCTTAATGCTGGAGTTAGTTCGCGTTTAACGTCCCCTTTCAGCACAAATATGGCTATATCAGAGACAAAAGGTCAAGTGAAGGAAGGCCAGCGATAACCTCAACCCTGGCCGCCTTTTTGTTCAGTAGCCACCCCAAAGGGAAAGGGATCGAGAGGCTCATTTAAATTATTACACCAGCGCCTACAACAGGCAAAGACAACTATCACATCGCAAGACTAAACTAAACCAAATACAACAAAATGTGAGAATAAATCTTAACTAAGCAATACAGATAACATAATCATAACACAAAAACAAACTAAACCCAGGTTCGGTCGCCTCCTACGACCTCACGCCTGGAAACAGAGTGGGACTATTCTGGTAGAAAGGGATCAGATGGACAGTAAAGGAAAATAAGTAAAGTGGATGAGAAAAGGAAAAGGGAAAAGGTAATAAAGAGCAAAAGATGAGGAAGTGAATAGACAAGGGAGGAGCAAAGGTGGAAAGAGGGTCTTAATGCTGGATCCTACAAACTGTCACATTATTATGATAATAATCAGACTCTTCATGTTTCATATTTGTACCGTGTCCTAGAAGCTACTTTACCTAGCTTACGCCACGTTAATCAGGACGTTCTACTACTACTGCTGCTACTACTACTAACCTGACTACGTGCAGGTTGACCGACGAGCTGTCGTGTGCAGGTGTCAAGTGAAATGGCATGTCCAACAATTAGCACGTTTCCACCTGAAATCGGCAACAACACAAATAGCTGGAGACTTTACCTTCTTATACTATAGTCTTAAACTACAACGGGGTTACAAAATAACTAATGCAAAAAATAGAAGGATGATGCAGAATAATTATAAAGCCCTAATTATTATCACATCTTGATGCAAAAAACTGGGACATAACGAGTAAGTGCAGCGGCATCACTTCTTCTGATGTCATCTGTCAATTGACCGACCATCAGACTAGTATACATAGGTTCCTAGGCCACATACCATGCTCCCCACTTCACTCCTCACGACGGCCATGATGCTGTTTATTGGCACAGTCTAACCTCAATTAGGACCTGCCGATATAGCCCAGTGGTCTAAGCACTCGGACGCCACATGCAGTAGAGCGTGGCGTGCTCAGTGGCCGGAGTTCAAACCTTAGCCAGGGCGCATCTGCCTACCAAAGAATTATTTCTATTAATTCCTACAAACATGATGAACAGGGAGATAATCCCGGGCAGGAAAAAGTTGGTTCGACAGTGTCCTTTATAAACTCGGACCGTTGCAGGCAACTTAGCATCAAAACTGTCTGCTGCACTGGCATGAGCCAAAGTAAATAGACTTGGCCGGTCACTGGCTGGTGTACTACACACAACGCCAGTCACGGCTAAGCAAGACAGTAGGACACGACTAGACGGGGCACACCATAGAAATACCTGACAAGCTGCTCACTCCTACTTAAACCGCCTTCCTCACACGTCACGCACATACATCGCATATACCCACCAATTCCCCTCCTCTCCCTGAGCAAGTGCACTGGACCGTTAAATGGTCTCAGCGCTGAGGTCCAGAGTAGGCTGGACCTGCAATAACGAATGAATGAACGAACCTCAATTAGGTGTCGCAATCAGTGTCGACGGGCTCTCCAATTCTCCGAAGTTAAAAAATTCATTTTGTGAGAGAAAAAGTGGAGTTCCAAGTCTCGTGAAACTCATTAACATCCATACCAGGAATAATTCACTGCATTCGATTATCGGTTTCTAATCGGTTCTAAATAACCAAGTAATGTCACAGAAAAAATGTGACTTTTACAACCCAACATGTAAACAAACCTATGTCAGATTCTTGGCACAACATGCAAACTGTAAATGTGCAGTAGGCTTACCTTCACTGTCGTGTTTCTTAAGTATCTCTCTAGTGACCTGGTAGCACCGATCGTAGAACTGCTCCGTTGTCTCTTGCACGTTATACCTTGACACCGGCCAGATCGGCGTGTATGTCAAGCAAACGGGCAGCCCAGCATCGTGAAACTCTTGTGGCGTCATGAACCGCGGTACAGCCGCCAGATACCAGCCGAGCCATTCAAACAGACCAGGTTCCAGGTTGACCTCTCGTTCAACGCCCAACCCTGTTGATGACATAACATAACTGCACAAATGCCAACAGCAGCCAGAAAATTCTCTGAATTACAGATTACAGGGAAATACTACTTACTGTGTCTGGCATCGTTACCTACAGTGCTTTGACACTTTGGTTGTGTAAAAGGCATCCAGCTCATAAAAAACCTCCCCAAATCATTCCCTTTTTGAGAGACCTGGCCTAACTTGTAGAAACTCTGACAAAGAAAACTAATGAAACAAAAGCCAAAAGCAGCAGCAGCAGCTGAGTACAGAACGGGCCTATTCTTAAGAAGTAAATAAGGAAGGACATTCTGTTCTGTTCTTTACCGTCCTCGGTTCAAGGGTTAGCCACACCACGGACATACGTTCTCCATTTATCTCTGCCCTCTGTCATTCTGACTGACTCTTCCAAAAAGAGTCCTGTCCACGTATCGATGTTGTCCATCCAGGCCATGCGTGGTCTACCTCACCTGCATGCACCTGGCATTGTTCCTTGCATTATCTTTCTCCAGGCAACTCTCTTGTTTCCTTATGGTGTGACCATAATATGCTAGCTTCCTTGCTTTGACAGTGTCTAACAGTTCCCTCTTTACTCCAGATTTGTTAAAAAAACACTCATTTGTTTTCTTTGATGTCCAAGAAACCCGTAGAATCTTATACAATGCCAAAATCCACAGAGTGAATTACAGTCCTGGAGCCCATTTGCAGCTATTATATTATATCTAATGCAAAATATAACTGTTTTACGATCATTATACTGGTCAACCTGGGTTAGCCAGCATCCCAGTTAAGAAGTCGAGCATTTTATTTGAGCAAAGTTTTACTACTTGCTAGCTCTCGTTTGATATTGTTACACTTTCTAAAGATTATCCAGTTAACATACATGCTGAACTTACCTAGTAGAAGACTGCAGGCTGATTCCACACACCGTAAGGATGGAGATGCATAAACATGTGCTATAGATATGTCCTTCTCTTTCATCGCTTCACCTAATTATGCATGACAGTGAAAGCATCATTCACGTACCAAAGAAATAAGCAGCTCCCTACAACACTGGTGTCCCCAAAAAATGACCAGTTCTTCCAAAAATAAACTCACACTAATATAAATATTTGTTATACTGTAACAGTATGAAAAAAGGCGTCATTTGCTTCTGATTTCGTTATACTTTCTAGTTTATAAAAAATAGCAAATAAGCAAAGACAACAGCAAAGATTTTCTCTGAATTATTTTGAATTATTTAGACGAAGAGCTGCTTTTTAATGTAACTGTATAAAAATTTCATCAACAAAAACTAGCACAGTTATGCTACAAAAATCCTGCAGAAGGCAGAAAATTTTTACAACAAAACAATAAACAACAGGATTTCATTCTTTGACAAAACCAATTGTGTGTTACATTGTGACGTACCAAGTAACCGAGCCTGAAAATGGCCCTGAACAGTCAGTGGTGAGTCTGAGCTGAAGTTCTGTGGACCGTCTCGCCGCTTCGGCATACTTTTCGGCATGTTTAGGTCATATCTGACATATGTTCCTGATCAGCAAACGAGCACATCTTACCCTCAAACAACCAATGCAGTAACGACAATGCAATCGACACACAAGGTAACGTGTCTATCGAAATTCTATTTCACTACAACTCTAGTTTTAATTTTTTTTTAAACTAAAGGTATATTATCAAACCAAACTGTCGACGAGTACGCAGTGTCACACGCACCTGCAGAATTAAAGCTATTCTGCATCCAGTCTTTTCCGAATGTGAAGTCGATGCGTTCGCCGTGCCGAACAACAAACAGTAGTCGTGGGCCTTTGATACTTGTTGCTGCAGTCACAGTTGGTGGAACGACATTGTCCACCGCTTGTACCCGACCGACAGCAGTACTAACAACACTAGTACTGCCTGCGGAATGCTTCGGACTTGATGACCGGCCGTCGGCAGCTAATGATGACCGATTTACTTCCTGACCAGTAGCTGTCCCACCGCCTCCCACAAACCCAGTGGTTTGTGTCGACTGTTGGTGCACTCGAGGTGAACTAGATAGCTTGCTGGCACCGGAAGAGCTCGGTAAAGCTGATGATGTGTTCGGAACACCAGAACCAGACGTCATACTTGTAACAGTACCTTCAGGAATGGCGGCTAGAGAACTCGACGGCATTGCGACTTTGTGGTCAGACCGTGAACCATTTATACCGGCAGCAAATGCCAACTCAGGTGACGCACCAAGAGTCTGATGGAGCAGAGTTTTGTTGAAGCCAGCAACATTAGCATATGCTAGTCGGTTAAGCCTCGACATCTGAATACACAAACCATAAACCAGCATAAATGCATGAAGAACAAATGTAAGCTTTATCAATCACAGTCAGTTAACAAAAAATATTGTAAAGCATATAAAGTAAAGTGACGATTTGTATAGCACACTACGCAATTGCCTCTAATGCGCTCAGGAATGGCACGTGTTAACGAGCAATCACACAGCTGTACTTGCATTACAGCTTACTACTTATTTATGGAGCTCGGAAGGATGATAGGCTGAGTTGGCCTAGTTGGCTAATGTATAGCAGATGGTTTACCCTTGTAAGTGGTCACCAGTCAGCTACCAGTCAAGCAGAAAACAGGGAAAGTTCGCTGGCAAATGACTAATATTCTACCACTATGCCACGCAACCAACCACTGTAGCACTGTGCTCTTCATGAAACTGACATTTACCAACACCTGCAAAAATGACTCCAATGCTACAGAAGCCTCATATTAAAGCTTATCACATACCAGCTTTTAAACAAGGCATAACATTCAAAATGCACCCACCTTCCTGCATTAGCAGACAGCTACCCTAACGAATAAACATAAAAATTCGCCTTTCATCACTTTTTTATGACATCTACCCAAAAACTAAACAACGCTAATTGCCTGCATCCAGCACACACTGGAGTCCGCATACACCACACAACATTCTCAGACCAACACTGCAGTCTGCAACTTAGCAAATATCTAGCAACATAACTCTTATGATGTATCTCTGTTCAGCTGTGCACCTTCTAATTTGCACCCTATTAAAATCAAATTACTAGGTTTCACAAACTTGTGTGTTGAAGCCCAGTGTGCCATCCGACAGATATAAAGGTCCATTTGGTTCAGTGTTGGTTAAATCAGTGCCAACAATAGGCACCGACCTGAACAAACACAGCAATAGGTAGTGCTATCAGAATGACAATTACAGTACTAAAATATTATTGTGTGCAAATGTAATGTGGCAAAATTGCATATAGAACACAAATGCATCTTACAAACTCTTATCTGGCCTCAAAACTGGGAATGACAATATGCCTAAATGAATCCAAACACCCTCAAGGTAAAGTATTCAAGACTCTAGCAGCAATACTCGAGAATCATTACCTGTAGTACAGTACATGCAAGGAACAAAACAACAATATGAAGACAGCCGGTCACAAAAAAATATGGCAAACAAACAAATTACATAAACCACATAGGAAACCACTCACACGAAAAGTGGAACTCGTGACAGCAAAACAAGTAATTACTATTCATCACATCATTAAAGGCGGGGTATAGCGATTTATGAAGTTTCAAAATAAAGTGCATAACTAAATACAGGTATGTACTTGTGATTCAGAAAAAATATTATGAAAAATTATTTTTGCATATTAAGGGATATATTCAGTTTCAAAGATTTTTTAACGAGAC
>Ga0209363_1001184_pt1 | contig 12086 bp, 8 predicted proteins | sample WorMetexBAHAMAS3_FD_187385 | JGI IMG/M metagenome (GOLD analysis project Ga0209363, IMG submission 187385) | Marine gutless worms symbiont microbial communities from Max Planck institute for Marine Microbiology, Germany - Inanidrilus exumae... | ecosystem: Host-associated > Annelida > Digestive... | reverse complement strand
ATATTGTTAGTTATTTATTACAAGCATTATTATTATTTTTTAAATTTCAACCCCAGTAGTAACGATCCTGGGGATTAAGAACTAAAAATAAAAACTGCTGAGCTGGAATGACACGCGTCGCTGTCTGCTTGAACAGAAAACGTCTAGTGAAAAAGAATGGAGTTAAAATGTTGACAGAGCACACTGATCCGCTGGAATAAAAAATGAGACTTAAGCTGGTTGCCCGAACATTCAGAGATTCTCTGGCCCAGATCACAGAGAAAGCGAACCGTGGATTCGTCCATTGGCCCGTGCGTTTCGACCGCCACTGGCGGAAAGTTGTAAGCTGCAGACAGTTCGGCGTATTTCTGACACTTTCTGTCCGCAGCCTGTTTGACGAAAGAGCCCGCCCACTGACTGGAAGTTGCCACATATGAAATGTGTGGAATCATGCATTATTCTTCTTATTACTATTAGTAATATTAATATTAATACGCTAGTATTTAGCTTGCCGTAAAATTAAGCTTCAAGGACAGGTAACGACAAATGCAAAGTTCGTCAGACGTCAAACAAATTTGTGAACATGGTCTTCAGGTGGTCTAAAGGTGGCAACGGAAGGTGTGGTGATGACGTCGGTATGCAAATTGTTCCACACTCGAGGTGCGGTGTTATATTCTTCTTTCTTCTCTTATAACTAGTGTAAGTGGCCTGCAGCAGCAGTAATAATAGAATTGCTGCTAACAATTAATTAGATGGCTGTATTGCGCGAAATGACCACAATACGATCCATAGTGTCATGTGCCTACAACTGAGTGATGTCAGCATTATCTGCCGGGATACTTATTTATAGTTTCCAATTCAGGCCTGCTTTTCTTTCACGTCGGTCAGCCAGGCAACACAGTGGCGTACTTGTTTTACCCAATATCGGACATTGGACATCGTCAAAAATTTGAAGAGGTTTCTTGTATGGATCATACATGCCAAGGAAATGACTTTAAATTAATTCCAATGGTAAAAATGGAAACTATACAGTAGCAAATTTTGGTCAATCTATAATCAGTGTGGAGTTATAGATGCCCGAAGTTGCAAGATGCTAAAAATTTTGAGAAATTTTAGTTTTTTTTCGGAAAAACGACCCGTCATGGTAAAATTTTTAAAATTCTGTTCTGAAAGTTTTCATCGCTTCACCGATCGACATGTCATGTGCAAATTTTGTGAAATTCGGCCAATGAGAAATGTGTGAAATCGTGCGTTGCTTACCTGACACAAAATTTCGCCTGGTTCTCCAGCTATCGCTACTGCGCGGATTGCCAAGGCCAGCCCCCAACAATGTATTCAGAGTGCTCCATATTTCATCCAAATTGGTTCACATTCGGCAGAGTTATAACTGAACGCACGAACACTGCAAAAACGTGCCGTAAAGTGAATCCAATATTCGGCTGAAGCCTAGGTTCGAGCTGAATAAATAACGGTTGGAGAAAAATGCAATATAAAATAGCTCGGTTATCTCCATACAAACAGCATATGTAACTGTTTCATAGTTAAAAATTTATGTTGTTGATTGATTAAGGTTCTATGTCCCACCAGACATGAAATAGGTCATTTTCAAGACGTTCTTACCAGCCAATCTCTTGGATTAGTAGTAACAAACTAACAGTAACACAACAAAAGCAAACATGCATCCGTAATAAAATATACTATAACACAAAATAAACAAAAAACAAAGCCACGCTTGGTCGTCCCTTATGACCTCCAGTCTGTAAACGGAACGGCCTATTCTTAAGCAAGTAAATAAGGATATAGATAAATCAGGAATTAAGTATGTAAGTAAATGATTGATAAAGCAACGGAATCAACAAATGAATCAGGGTGTATTACAACCCCAAAGACCGTATGTGGCTGACAATTCACGTGAAGAAATGCACAATGTCTACATAGCTACAGAGCAATATTAAACAAAGAACTCACTGATCACAGAATAAGTAAGTAACTTACGTGTTTGCCTGTGGCAACCGATAGTTACTGATGTTGTGTATGGCTGGTTGCAATGCTGTGGCAGTAGCACCAACATACTGAGGCATGGCAGTCAAACAGCCCCGATTGGCCGCCAGCGCTGCCATCTGCACTGCTGGTGAGAGCATCAACATACGAAGTCCACCACCTACCATTACCAGCGTAGAATGTCAGTCATCTTGCAGCATCATTCTTCCCGCGAAAGCGAGGGAGTATGTTTTTACCGGCGTTGGTTTGTGTGTCTGTCTGTGACCACGATAACTAAAAAGACTGTGGTCAGATTTGTACCAAATTTTATGGGAAGGTTCCTAGGGGGAAAGGGGAGACCAAGTTCATGTTTCGTTACGATCGGTAGAGGGATGTGGAAGTAACGGTCAAATTCTACAGATAGCTCACTATATGTCACAAAACGATTCCGAGCAGCGGCACTAGCCTAGTTGCTAAGACAATGGGACAAGAATGCTGGTATGAATTATGCTGGCTGACGTCACTGTGGAAAGAGCAGCAGTTGCCGATGAAGCCGACATAACAACAGCAGCCACGCGATGCTTCAAACTTGCTTGAGTAGGTCATGGAGCCAATCGAGTTTAAACTTTGGGCTGACAGCTGCTGTTCAGTGAACTGAGCTGCTACTGCCGTCTTCAGTGCATGTGCCTGAGGCTCACGCAAGGTGAAACTAGCATCATTATTCTCATCCCATTATAGCAACTGGTCCAGCTTGTCGTCACATACAATGGTAGCAGCAAGTAACCCAGGCCAACATCTCTCTAACCTCGCAGTGTATCCACGGCATTACAAACAAGCATCATGACTTGAACGTCTTCTGCAATGAAGCTTCTGGCTTGACAGCAAACGCTTAATGTCCAATTCATCAAAAGTGTGCATCGAAATTCGTCAACAGTTGACTATATAGAACAATTTATTGCACTTAGATGCGGACGTATTTTGATTATACTGAAAATAAATGCCTATTTTGACATTTCTGGTACAAAAGTATCGGTTGTATCGGTTGGCAGTGATACCGCTTGTGTTACTTTTTCGTAAAAGTATCAGTGACACCAACACTGCAAAAGTATTGTCAATAGAGTATCGCTATAGCCAGCGATACCGATATTAACAAGCTTGGCTTTTGGTACATATGTTTATGTTGTAAATGTGACTTGTCCAGAACAAACATTTCGTCTCATGCCTCAAAGTAAACTATGACCATGCAGACTGGGTAAGAGTCGTGGTAATAGTTAACTGTAGTTGTATAGACTTAGTGGCTTTGCCATAAGTTAATATAAACTGTTTGCAATCAATCAAGTTTCAGCTGCAATTGTAGGCTGCATCGCATGCACTCAGCACACTAAGACGTGAACTATTCTTACAGATGTCGCACGTAGCATAGTCTGTGTGTCTGTCTGTCGGTGTGTTGGACACACGTATGTACTGCGTAAAATTGGCTAACTGATCGAGATGCCATTTGGGGGGTTGACTCTTGTGAGCCCAAGAACCATGTCAAGATGGGGGTCAAGATTTCCCAAGGGCAGCGGCAATTTAGAGGGTTGTATAGCTCACTGAAACAACAGTTACCCCAACTAACATAAGTGCAATAGTCAGCCACATTTACCAAATACTTCAGCCATTGTAAGCCACAGTTTACTTCCTAAGCCGTATTCAGCCGTTGCTTTTTGAATTAAGCCAGCTAAAGTCAGCTGTAGACAGCCACAAAGTTTGTAAGCTATGGCTTTCAGGTCTGAACCGGAGAAAGAGTCCAAGGAGTAGAGTAACTAGTTAACTCAGAATTACATAGAAAAACAGCTGATAAAACAGAAGTGGAGGAGGATAAAGTGTCACGTGACTTGTACACTTCAAGGTCCAGTTCAAACTACTGAGGCAATATTCTCCTCCATGCAAACAGTCTGTAAGTACTGAAGCAACAGTGACCACATTCCCACCAACTTGTAATTATAGATACCGACAAGTTCAAAGTTGTGAGTGCAGTATGGCTTGTAACAGAATACATCATCAATCATTATCATCAGCTACAGCAACAACAACAAATGATGACTTTTACCTGCTACAGACACATCTGGTGCAAACTTCTTAGTCATGATTCGTGCAGTAGCATAGTTGATCTGCATGTAACACGTGTGCACAGGTTAATGCACAGTGACGGCGTGTGCTAGTTGGTCATCTGCTAACTGCCAGCAAACTGTCAGATGTTACTACTAGCTTGTCTGTGCTTGCCATTCAACCAAACATCATCTCACTCACACACACACACACACACACACACACACACACAGAACTAAAACGAACGTTCACTCTTGTCAAAATCCAGACCCATGCCAAGCTGAAATAAGAATGCAGATACTTTCAGGCGAAATCTATGAGAGTATCTTCGTACAATTGATGATACAATTACTATCCGGACGTCTGCAGCATCTGAGTCATGTTCTCTAAGGACTGTGCATTACTGCAGCAACGTTTTGAACCTGCCAAATAACAGCAATGACGCTTTTAAATAGGCCTACAGGCTAGTTTCTACAAGGATTATGACACCCATGACAGTTCAGTCATCCACTGCCTCTGATTCATTTCATGACATTAGTGCTTTAATTTAACTGTTTTAGATTAGATCAGAAAAGAAATTACATCAAAAAAAAGATTTATTCTTCTTACTGCACACATTGGGGACACAGCAGAGCAGACAATAACGGACAGTACAACTGGCATCCATAGAGTCGTGTGGTTGAGTCACATTTCACGGCATCAGTGATATTGTTTCTTCTGGTGATTTATTGATTGACTGACTGAGTTAAGGTTTTACGTTCCACACGACACAAAATAGGTCATTTTGGAGACGTTCTTCCCAGCCAATCTCTTGGCTAAGTACTGAAAAACTAAAACGAACTCAACAAAGCAAACATAAAATGAACCCCCAAAATTAAAGCAAGGTTAAGTCACCTCCTATGGCCTCCAGCCTGGAAAAGGAGAAAGCCTATTCTGGTTTCTGCGCTTCATAAATTTGTCACTTACTTACTTAGACACTTACCCACTTACTTAGAACCCTGGAACCGACACAGGGCTTCTTCTGTGACAAAAAGGTCAAACGTATGGAGCTTGTATGTCAGTGCACAGTTAAACAGAGCAACAGACAACTCATGATGACTTCTACACTGTGTCCCAGGTTAGCTGTTAGGACTTAACGACATTTAAACACAATTTAGATCAATTATAATTTATCACACTAGCTGACGTTTTTATATAAATTCTATTTTGTTGAGTAGTTCGGAATAGTATTTAAGTTGAGAATGACCGTAAGCTCTGCGTTCTATCAGCACACGTTTCATAGTAAGTAAATATCATATATCACGGTGTTGAGATGACAACCATCGGTGGCTAGTCTTACCAGCACTAACACAGCCATGCAGTCACAGTGTGCACATTAGTGTACGAGTACATACTGCACAGCCATTAAAATATTTACAACAGTCCAGCACCACAAAATATAACAGTTACTGAGTGGAAGAAAACAGCTACGATGTGCACACCCTGAAGAATGAAAGAAAACCGTTACTTCAAACAGAACAAGAATGCTATGTAGGACGTTCCGGACAAAAATGAGGGCATTTCTAAAAGTATTAAACAGCTAGCACTACAAACAAATTGTATGGTTTGGATTTTAGAGAAAAATGTAGGCTGCAATAAGTACTCACGCGTGAACATGAGAGATAAGTCAGAATAAAGTTTGACAGTCGTCAGCATCACATGAGTGACTAGTTGAGACAATGTGTCACGAAGCAGAGAGGAAGAGATTAAGAGAAAGACAGGTTTGCAGTTAACGGAGTAAGTAAGCAAGTGAAACTGTTGCTGCACCTCAATTTTGCGACCTTCGACGACGGCTCCATTCATTGCAAGCCGAGCATTTTCAGCACTCATGCAACTTGCAAACGTTACAAAGCCAAAGCCCTGCATGCAGATAAGCAGACAGACAGACAGACAGACTGATAGACACAAACATGCAATGTGCAGTCAACTCAACTAGATGCAACATACTACGTAAGGTGACCATCCGTCCCGGATTTTATGGGACAGTCCCGATTTTTAACAACACGTCCCGGAAAAATCAGTTCTCCCATTTGGCTTGGTGTCCCAGATTTGTCCTGATTTGCCCATCTCTGCAGCCGTATGCTTATGCATCAGTGGCCAAAAATTAGTTCAGATTTTATCTGTATGTATGAAAACATCACTGGTGGGCGGGGCTCCGCCGCGAACCCCACTGGGCGAGTTCAGACCCCCAAACCCCCAAGCTGGACCCTCGCACTCTATGATTCGCAGCGCTCATCCTGGATTGCGGTGCCCAAATTATGGTCACCTTAAACATACGACATGTCATTATTAAACAACATGCATCAGCAGCCACAGCTGCTTGATCAACCGACAAACAAACAAACGTACTACGCTGAACAAGTTATTTCTGCTCACTACACACTACGCAACATGCACAGCTTCATAGAAATACTGTTGTGTTAAAGAAATATGTTGTGTTATCATCATTTCCACTCAGCCATAAACTTCGTGCTGTTCACAACGTCAACACTGTGAAAGCCCACAACATCCATGCTGCATTCATCCAACAAAATGCGACAGATCAATCGCTGGTTGTTCCTTTCAGTGTGAACGTGCCTAAAAGGCCTCTGAGGCAGCATTATCAAAGAACACCTGTCAATACTTCATGAACGAATACTGATCAATACTTATTTCAGTAATGCTAGAGCCATTTGTCACTACTCCAAAAAACACGGTGCGAACATCAGTGGTAGAACGTTGGTCTTCGGCCGACGAACTTTCCCTGTCTTGTGTTTGACCTGTAGCTGATAGATGACCATTTATGTGGGTAAACCATTCACTGTAAGTCAACCAACCAGGCCAACTCAGCCTTTCATCCCCTCGGGGTCAATAAATAAGTAGTAAGCTGCAACTGGATATCTCCTACCTCAGTTAGGGGTGGCGCCATCTGGTAAATGCTTACGAAGGAAAGTCAGGCATGGTGTAATTTGCAGGTAAAACTGTGTTATACATGTCTGTGAGCTTTGGACTATGCAGAGTACAAATGCCGCTATATAAATACTCTTCCTTTCCTTATGTACAGACTGCAAGTAAAAATAGTGGCTGAAAATTGGCCAATGGAGGTCCATTATGCCATGCATCTCCTGCACTAACAAATGAGAAATCAGAAAATAGACAATCTATTACGTCACGCAGTGACTGATCCATTTCAGCTCAAAAAAGCTATGTTTATGAGACTTGATGTTTTCGTTCACAGGAAAAACTTCCCATCCCTAATATCAGCAAATGCAACTTCTTTATGGATCTCAGCAGACAGGCAACAAACCGGATAAATTAAACATGCACTAAATGTTAGCAACAGTGAAACAATGAAATGAGTTGTATTGCTTAAAAATGTATATCACAGTGATCATCAACTGACTAACAATGCAACTAAAAGAACCACGCAGCATTGCATTGACAGCCAACATGCAATGACAAAACACAAACGCAAAAGACAGCGTTCCACTGATGCGTCAGAGATGAGCGCCAGTCGCACGCATGCATAGTTCACAGAAACATAACATTACATGCAGTGGCCTTAACCTACACAGGCACTCACTCACGTTGCTATGGGCAACTCCTCAGCTACAACATTCAAACAGTCTCACTGACAAAATTCAACTTGACACCCATCAGATGATAATGAATTCATAATCAACTTCACTGTTGCCGAATCTATAAGATAGCGAGACTCGGCGCCAACAGTGACTGTCAAGAAATATTTCATGAATGTTAACGATCAATACTACAAACAACCGTAATATTTACCTATAAAAATGAGTGACGTTTCAGCAACAGCTGTCACCTTTTTTGAACTGAGAACTCTCCACTAGGAGTCGCTGGAGTTGTAACAGCGGATAGTAGTAAGTCGTCGTAGACATGGGAGAGCAGAAAGACCGCCTCGTCTCTGTTCATGACGTCTTGGGCTTCTTGTCAGATTTTGACAGCCTCTGTGATACACCGTGTTGTCTGACCAGATTCCCGGCCGATCATTGTCGCCTCCTTCTTTCCATGTCTACGACGACCTACCACTCTCCACTGCTACAACTGTAGCAACTCCTAATGGAGAGTTCTCAGTTTAAAAAGGCGACAGTTGTTGCCGAAACGTCACTAATTTTTAGGTAAATATTACAGTTGTTTCTAGTATTAATCGTTAACAATTGTGTTTCTTTTCAACCGATGAACTTATTCAAGAAAATGTTTTATGAAGTTCCCTCACTCAAAATGCCACTACTGCTAACAAAGCTGTGACTCATTCATACTCATTTACGATCAAACACTACATCGTCATTTCTTTTTATTATCAACAAAAAGCCAAGCCCAGGTGTTATTTCACATTGCCTCATGCATTTTCTAATGTCAGTGCCACAAACAGAGTCTTGCTATCAATTCTGTTCGAGGATTATCTTTAAAAAAATATTCAGTAACTTAACATACACTCAAATTCCAGAATAATCTGATATCCTGATGGTTTCCTGCGGGAAACCTGGCCTGACCTGAAACGAGTTAGAAAAAGTATAGTGGGCTGGGAAAAAACTGAGAACATCATTAGTACTAAACGGCCACCTCGGCTCCGTCGTTTACGGCTGTTAACCAAGTGATTAGCCAGTCCAGTCCCCATTTGTTTTCTTCCTCCAATTTGTTCCAAAAAAGAACCTTTGTGGAAAAGTGGCACAATATTTTGTGGGCCAGAAGTCATTCCTGTCACTGAACGAACAGTGTCAAAGCACTGAAGCAAAGTCTTGACACTCTGACGGCAGACAACAACTAACACATTTCTAGGCTGGAGCATCCACTTAATACTCAATTGCAAATAAGGCACTACACTGCACTACAGTTCAGTGCTAAATACTGTGGAAATGAGAAATGCATAAGAAGCACCACAAACCTTAGATCCTCGCTCATTAAATATTATTTCCACGTCAACAATTTCACCATATTCCTGCAAGACAGATTTATTGCATTAAAATATCCGACACTAAGGTCAACAACAAAGAATAAAGCTATTGATTGATTGAGTTGTGGTTTTACGTCCCACTCGACACAAAATAAGTCATTTTGGAGATGTTCTTCCCAGCCAATCTCTTGATTTAGTACTGAAAAACTGAAACAAACACAACAAAAGCAAACATGCATCCAAAACAAAATATACTACAACATATAAATTAGCCCCATACGGGACTGATGGTCGACTCCTACTTACTGCCAACTTCAAAGTCACGTGACACAAAAAATAGGACAAAAATCAAAATTCCGATCGGTTAATTTTTAGGTATTGCCCCCTGATTTAAGAATCCATGGTCATTTGCCAGCCCCCATTATAAATGGGGGAGAAGATAGCCCTTGAAAATGGTCAAATTTCCGACTTTCATGGGCTCGTGACCTTGACCTTGACCTCGGATTGGGTCATACTGCATACCGTCATGCATCACTTGTCGACCTCTACCTACATACCAAATTTCATTGAAATCGAAGAAACTTTTTGTGGACGGACGGACGGACAGACGGACATTTGAGACCCACTAATGTTATTCGGTCAACTCAGAGGAGTCGACCTAAAAATGAACCCCAAAAACACTAAAGCCAGGTTTAGTCACCTCATACAACATCAGGCCTGGAAACCAAGGGCCTATTCTGGTTTCGGCGATTCATAAATTTGGCACTTACTTAGTTACTTAGACACAGTCCACTTACTTACAACCCTGGGACCCACACACTGCAAGGAAGCTGTTGTAATTACCGAAGGAAGCACTAGTGATTACATGCACATGTCTCACCAAGAGGCCTAACTGCAAACAGCACCTGAAAACAAATCAGTAAGAAATACTTTCAGGAATATGCACACATTTATGTAAACTTCAGCTACAGAGACCTACCCTAAACGCATGCATTTCTGCCTCAAAGGATTAAGTGCAGCAAAGCAACATCAAAGACGACAGTCAAACCTCAAGGAGTTTCCGCAGATCAGGCTCACGGTAGCGGAATGGTATGTTTGAAATGTGGAGTCGCTTTGGGCCCGAATCAACAGCATCTTTTGACTTGCAACTGTGCTGCTGCGATGAAAATCAGAAAATGTGACAGAAAACTTGACCAATAAACAACAAGTCACTACGCACAGTGGAAATGCACTGCCGATTGCCGCGAAAAACAAACGTGAACGCTCGGCACAAAACTGAATTAGTTGAGTTTAACGTCCCATTTCAGCACAAATATGGCTATGTCAGACATGACAGGTCAAGGGTGGAGAGCTATCCCCACCCAGTGAAGAAAGTCCAGCAATATATTAACTCTGCCCGCCTTTTTGTTCAGCAGCCACCCAAGAAGGAAAAGGGATCGAGAGGCTCATTTAAATAATTATGCTACTCAAAGCAATTTCACAAACCAGGGAAAATCACTTAATGGACCGAATTCTTCTTTGATCTTGGATGTTTTAAATATCCACTCCAGAGTTTGTGATGTACCATATTTTCCTTTAAGAATCATTACTGCGCTAGTAAATAGTATACAGGGTATGCCCTGCATATTTTTCATTAGTGCTGTAATAATTCTAATTCTTACCAAATGGTAATAGTTAATAAATTAGCCACGTACAGGACTGACGGTCGACTCTTCACAACTGACGTTTCTGCCAACTTTAAAGTCACGTGACACAAACTAGGACAAATATCAAAAATCCGGCCCGATCAAATGTAGATATTGTGCCATAGTTTAAGAATCTGTAGTCAGTTGCCAGCTCCCATTGTAAATGGCAGAGGAGATAGCTTTTGAAAACAACCAGATTTCCAACTTTGAAGGGCTCGTGACCTTGACCTTGGATCAGTCATACTGCATACCGTCGTGCATCACTCATCAACCTCTACGTACATGCCAAATTTCATTTGAAATTGAAGAAACTTTTTGTGGACGGACGCCGGACGGACGTACGGACGGACATTTGAGACCGGCTTTATTAGTTCGTCTCTGCCTAAGAGTCGACCTAAAAATTAGCCCCATACAGGACTGACGGTCAACTCTTCACAACTGACGTTTCTGTGAAGTTTAAAGTCACGTGGCACAAAAACTAGGCCTAACATCAAACATCCGGCCCGATCAAATTTAGATATTGTGCCCTAGTTTAAGAATCAGTGGTCAGTTGCCAGTTCCCATTGTAAACCGCGGAGGAGATAGCTTTTGAAAATGGCCGGATTTCCACCTTTGAACGGCGCATGACCTTGACCTTGAATCGGGTCATACTGCATACTGTTGTGCATCACTCATCGACCTCTACATACATGCCAAATTTCACTGCAGACGGACGGACGTACGCACGGACGGACATTTGAGACCGGCTTTATTAGGTCGACCTAAAAAGTGAATACCGTGCTGACAAGTGAGACATAAAGATGACAATGAATATAAGTGTCAGCAATGTGTAATACCTCACTGGCTGCAGATGAACCAGAGCTGGTGGCACCTGCTGCTGACATACTGACAGTGAGACACGACACCCTCAGCCAGTCTTGTCTCAACTGACTCGCAGTCTAAACACAGGAATGCATTGCAGCCATGTCACACGACAACTTCCACTCAACAACTAATACATGCTAAATGGCAGCGATGCTCTGTCGCTGGGAAGGTAACCGCAGGCTCCTGGTCATTTGTCATCAACTTAGCCAAAGGCCGACGGACTCCAGCCAAGTTGCCTTTAACGTTTACATGAGTTTCATATGCTTAACGATACAACGTATATCACGTTCTCTGCAAAGACCTTAACGAGGCTTTTGACTGAAATGAATTAACCGATTCCTCCAAAACGTAGTGGACTGGTCGTACTCACGGGTCAACACGGCGTGACTAGGCGGCACTGCTGAAATCAGCTGACTTGGACACCAGACGACAGCTGCAGAGACGGCGTTGACGACGCCTGGAAACGGCAAGCAGCGGAAAACGTTCACTCAGTAGATGCAGCCAGCGCCTATACACAACACCAGTCTTCCTATAGTCACGCGTCACGC
>Ga0209363_1001183_pt1 | contig 12097 bp, 8 predicted proteins | sample WorMetexBAHAMAS3_FD_187385 | JGI IMG/M metagenome (GOLD analysis project Ga0209363, IMG submission 187385) | Marine gutless worms symbiont microbial communities from Max Planck institute for Marine Microbiology, Germany - Inanidrilus exumae... | ecosystem: Host-associated > Annelida > Digestive... | reverse complement strand
TCACCACCTGCTACTTGGTACCAGCATCTGATAGTGAAGTAGTTTTGTGGTCCACTGTTCTCATCAACTGCCAGCTCATAGTGAGTGCTACTTGTTTAATGTGACATTTTGTACCACGCTGCATGTTTAAGGAGATATGGTTGAAGGAGTGCAGTACAAAGAGAAGCTGGAACGGGATTTTTTTTACCTAACTAACAGTGTGAATGCACTTATAGGAACTCAAAACACGAGACTTCAGCCATGGAAAATGACTCCCTAGCCTCATCCTTTCATGTCCATAGTTGGGCTGCTGAGTAGAGTCGGAGTCCCCAGAGTCTGGATTCTAGCCCAGGGCCGGAGTCGGAGTCCTAATTTTTAAAATCACGGAGTCGGAGTTTTGCCAAAAAAGAGGACTGCTTTTGGGATTATTATGTATTTATTGCAGTGCCGTATAATTTTTGTGCAACTGGACTGGACATATACGAGTAATTTAAATTTTGTTTGTGTAACATTGTGTACCGTTTCGGAGCATGCTATGACTGAAATGAAGTTTAAGTAACTTTGTAATAATATGGGATTATTATTTTTTGAATCTTGAGAACTTGTCTGTCTACATCATTCACTCAGTACACGGTCACAATCACACAAGTTCAGGAGTCGGTGTCTGACTTTAACCCGGAGTCGGAGTCTGGGGATTTTTAAGGGATGTAGTCGGAGTCTCAATTTTTTAAACAATGGAGTCGGAGTTGGAGTCCCATAAAAAATGAGGACTCCGCATCCCTGCTGCAGGGTAAAGTGTCATGGCGGTCTTGATGCTGGTTCTATGACGGCACTGATGCGGTTGCTGCTGCTGCTGCTGTACAGGTTCATGTTGATGAAGATGATCTCGGCCGTGGTGGTCATGAGTTGAGTAAGACCACGGGTAATGCAGGTGGTCGTCTGGCATGCGGAGTGATTGGTATCACCAAACAGTAGCCACTGACAAGTAACAGATGTGGCAGTAGTAGCTAATTATCTGTGTTATGTCACTGTGGTCTACAGCTGAATTACTAATTAACTTCAATTGTCGAAAATCCCGATGAACATCTTGTTCGTTTTCATATACAAATATCGTGTGTAATTTCTGAAAGAATGCAATAAACGTGGACAGTGCCATACATCCCTAAACCCCAGATAGAAGACGTGGCTTGCAGTGACAGCCTGTATCTAATACCTGGCTTGTACCTGAGATGTGCCATCTTATCATTCAATAGCACGTATTTCGTCAGGTGATCTTTACTCGTTTTTCAAGCTGCATCAGAAATTTCCAGTTTTCGAGTGATTCCGGTTCATGCTTAGTGTTTCGTTTTATAGCAGTTTTATATGATGACCTGATAAGGTCGGTGGCGTCAACCCTTCAATTAGGTTGGGAGTGATATTTCACTGCTGTCCATACATCCATCTCGCTGCTCTGGTCACTGCTGTAGGCTCCATCTGAGGTTTGTGTTACTCTTACTGTACAGATGTCAGAAACGTGATACCAGTAGAGCTGTTGTCAAACCACTTCATCTTACCTAGTACACGATTGTATAGTGCATAACATGTAAAATTATACTTCTGAAGTGGCAATATGATGATCATATCGTAACAGTTGTGTGTAATTCAGTTAGCCTAGTCAGTACATTTGATAGTTTGTTTTGTCGTGAGCTTCTGTTGTATGGAGTTTGTACCATTGTTTACTTACTTGATGTGAATAATGTTTAATTTGTGACAAATACAGCTTCATTTGCTTGCTTCTTGTGTTTTATTGAGTTATGCTTTTATGACAAGAACACCACGGACAAGGCCACTGACATTTTAGGTCCATTTTGTGACATTTAAGTAAGTAATATTTGCGTATGACTTTGATGCTGGTTACCAGTGGCAGTGGCAGTAGTGCTAGTAGGAAGTAATCTCTTAAGATGTTCATGTGGCAGGTTTGATACTCTTCTTTACACTGCAGGCATGGGTATTATATAGAAATTTGAGTAGAACTTGACTCTGCAGTATTATTAGATTTATGGAGCAGTTACTATAGCAGCTTGCTAAATACGTTTTGTGTACCGAAACGTGCACCCTCTTTAGCTTTAATTCAAATTCAGTAGCAGGCTCAAAGCCCATGCAATAGAATACAATGGAAAAACATAAACAGTAGAAATTAAAACAATGTTGTGCCATCGTCTAAAAACAGGTGATCTAGCAAGTAGATCAAAACGTAATGCAGCATTAATAAGAACATTGTCCGAAGCATTCAGGGATCGCCACAAAGAATACACAAATTTACGAATATTGGCAACAAACGAAGACACATTATTGGCCACATCTAATGATCTGATGATAAATCAGGGCTTTATTAAACTGCATAGAAGAAGTGTCAGGAATAACTTTACTGAGACGTAGACATTTTAAAATAGGGCAGTAAGAAAGCGTTTTGAGGGTGTGTCCAACGTCAGATACTGGAACGGTTGCTGAATTGGCAACGAGGATGTTAAGATGATTTATGTTCTGCTTAGCATATAATATGGAAAGTGCTTATATTCACGCCAGGGAAAAAATTGGCGGGGTTGAGAGTGTTGGATGATTGGATCCACCCTGGGAAAGAGGTAACCCCCACTGAAAATGCATTAAAAAGTGGCTGGGGGTGTAGTTTTGACCCCCTCTGGATAAATGTCTGTGGATAACATGATGAATGTCTTGACATAGCAACTTAACAGGTGTTTTTGGCATTATTTGCGGAATTTAGCTGCTTCACAGTAGCCAAAGCATACGAAAATAACACTTCTGTCGCTCAGACAGATTTAATGGAATTCTCGGACTTCAAGACGGGTTGCAGTGCAACTCCCCCATGCTTGACGGGAAAAATACTGCAGCTGCAGTCGAGTCAGCTCAATGGCCTACGTCCAGTGACGAAGTAGAATACCATTACAAATCGATTATGCCAAGTACCAGCTTTATGCAATGCATCCGCCATGTTGTGGGCGTGTTTTGTATATGAGTGATGTAGAATTTTGTTCTCGTAAAATTTTCATGATTGTGGTTTTGCAATAGCGACATCGTACTACGATGGCGACTGCGACGAAACAGAAGAAGAAGCACATTAAGGCTGTGAGACCGAAGTTGCGACTGTTTCGCGCCAACGAGCCTCTGTACAGCGTTCTGATGTGGGGCATCAACCACTCGGTCTGTTCGTGCGTTCCTAATAGATAAAGATGTGTATACACTACGGGCAACCCGTGTCTGTTCTTCCCGTAGGCATTCTAGCCTAGTCCTAGTTTAAATGTTCAACGTTAATCTACGCAAAGCTGCGTAGCAACCTTGGGCAAGTTCTGAACACATTCAGAATTAAGAACTGCCAGTTCAGTTTTGTTTAGTCTCGGTGATGAGAATGGGCCTTAAAGGTGAACCGTCATTGTTATAGATGAAAATTCTACCATCCAACATTGTTGGTTGGTTGGTGCTTCTAACATGGCCTCCATGTGCCGAGTATCATTGTTGATAACATACGTATCACTACACCAGCCTTTCTTCATGGAGATCGACCACTATGGCAGATGGACACAAATTTTCTGCAGTAAAGCATCTGAACTGCAGACTTCTCGACCTGTCAAAAAACACGATATTTTATCCACCTGACATGCAAGGTCTTTGGCCTGAGAAAACTAAAGTCTGTGAGCTGCTGAGCTGCATTGTTTGGTGATACTAAGTGTGTCCCATTTTGGTACAGCGTCTGTCCATTTTTGCTTCGATTGTATTTTTAACTCATTTTCTGCCAGGATATAGACGGTGACATTTACATAATTAAGTAATTTTTCGTTTTTGTTGCAGATATCTGAATTAAACCATGTGAATCTACCTGTAATGCTGATGCCTGATGACTTCAAAGCTTTCACAAAGATTCGAGTTGACAACCACATGTTTAACAAGTAATTTTACTTTTTTTGTGAAACTATTTTCTTCTGTTATTTTTTATGGCTACATGTGACGACAGTTAAAATGCATTTGGTGAACCCAGGAGAGCTATTGTGGCTTATCTAGTCGGTTTTCACCCAAGTAGCACGTGCTTGATTCAGATTTTTCATCTGGAATGGCATTCAGTCAAAGTTACTCTAATTCTAATGACCGTAGAAGTGCCATCTAACCCTGAGAGACATCTGCACCTTCGAATGGTGATCATGTGACTCAGGAGACATGTGTTTTGTTTGTATTGTTAAATGTGCACTTGCTGTGGGAAATAGACCATGCATCACCAGTGTATGCATGCGTTGCTACAGAGACAACATGCCAAGTCACTTCAAATTCAAGGAATACTGTCCTGTTGTGTTCCGTAACCTTCGAGAACGGTTTGGCATCGATGAAGAAGTATATTTGGTAAGTAGTCATGTTTTTGTGATTCTGACTTTTATGTTGTCCTGTTTTAGGTCGACTCTTCTGAGTTGATCTAATAAAGTAGGTCTCAGATGTCCATCTGTTCGTCTGTCCATCCGTCAGTCTGTCCTCAAAAAGTTTCTTTGATTCCAATAAAATTTGGCATGTAGGTAGAGGTCGACGGTTGATGCACGACAGTATGTAGTATGACCCGATCCAAGGTCAAGTTAAAAGTTGGAAATCCTTCCATTTTTAAAAGCTGTCTCCTCCGCCATTTACGATGGGAGCTGGCAAATGACCACTGATTTTTAAACTATGGCACAATATCTAAATTTGTTCCGGCTGGATTTTTAGTCGACCTAACAATGTGTTTGTAAAATTTCTGTCCGCCCGTCCATACATCCGCCCGTCTGTACGTCCGTCTGTCCACAACAACATTCTTCAATTTTAATGACATTTGGTATGTAGGTAGAGGTCGATGAGTGATGCATGACGGTATGCAGTATGACTAGAGTTAGAATGATACCAAGCTCAGCACCCAATACCCAATACTTTGGCTTCTCACGATACCAATACCCAATACCGATACCGGAAGTGACGTCATTCGTTCTAATAAAAATACGTAAGTACTACTGGCGAGTATAAAGTAGCAATCTCACTGCGGCCGTCGACGGCCGTAGCATGCCTGCAATCGAACTTGTGCGAACGCGGCGGACGGTCTAAATATTTAGCATTGAAGGCGTGCTACCTACAACTCCTACGACTGTCGACCGCCGTATAACACGCACGTTACAGACGTAACGCGAGACGATCATAAGGCGCGCATTACGACGATAACAACGCGTGTGTTACGGCCGCAGTGAGAATGCTAGTTAACCAAGCAGACCCGCGGAGTCGGGTGAAAGTTACCGGCAAACTATGGGAATGGAGAAAGCCGCAAAGTGCAAGCATGTACTCGTCACCTAGCTGCCGGTGTCCTTCACTCATTTCTCATGCGGACCACCCACGGCGCCACGCCGCTGACTGACACGCCGGGCGCTGAGTTATTTCCGTTTGGCGGCAGATTATTTATGACTGGCGATTGCTAAAGCTGTCGATCGGCCGCTGTCCTGGACGACTGAAGCTGTTTGATGCAGCCAAGGTGCGTGTTGGCGGCATGAAGCAGCTTCAGTCATTTGAGCGTCACCGGGAGTGGAGAGACCGGACGCGTGACAAATTAACTATTGGTATCGGATTTCACATGCGCACTTTACCCGCACTCCCACCCATGGTGTGTTGTCTGTGTATCGCTTTCCCAAGATCTGCAGACTGCAGTGAGGCAGTCTGCCCGCATACGGCTTATCAGATCGTCGTGGGTGGCCACACCGGCGCCGCAGACTGTTGTCTGTCCAGTATTGGGTACGACTACTAAGAAAAGTATTGGGGCGATACCAGTACCACCCAATACTGGCAATATTGGCCAATAGCCAATACCCCAATACCGGTATCGTTCGAACCCTAAGTATGACCCGATCCAAAGTCAAGATCACGAGCACATGAAAGTCAGAAATTCAGCCGTTTTCAAGGGCTATCTCCTCCCTTTTTTATAATGGCTGCTGGCAAATGACTGCGGCTTCTTAAATTAGGGCACGATACCTAAAGCTTATCGGGGTCGGATTTTTTATTTTATTGTCCTAGTTTTTGTGTCGCTTGACTCTAAAGTTGGCAGTAAGTAGCCGTCCACAAAAAGTTTATTTGATTTCAATGAAATTTGGTATGTAGGTAGAAGTCGATGACTGATGCATGACGGTATGCAGTATGACCCGATCCAAGGTCAAGATCAAGGTCATGAGCCCTTGAAAGTTGGAAATTCGGCCATTTTCAAAGGCTGTCTCCTCCCCCATTTATAATGGGGCTGGCAAATGACCACGGATTCCGAAATTAGGGCACAATACCCAAAGCTTATCGGGGCCGGATTTTTATATTTTTTTGTTCTAGTTTTTCTGTCATGTGACTTTGAACTTGGCAGAAGCGTCTGTTGTGAAGAGTCGACCGTCAGTCCAGCATGGGGCTAATTTTCAGTTGTGAAAACTGTTTGAGTTGCAATCTATATTTTTGACATTTGATTTTTGAACCCTTCAGTGCTTTGGTGCTCAAATGTTTAATTGGATAATGGGAAGAGCATTCACCATCTAAAGGCGATCATGTTCTGCTAACCGCAGAGATTTGTCTAAGACATCGTTAAAGAGCATTTCTAACTCTAAAGTCAAAAATCATAATTAAAAATGATTCTGTACACTGTACATGTGCTATTACTACATGTCGGGATATTTGTAATGTGGTTTTTGTTACAGAATTCTATGACGAAATACTCACCAGTAGAGGCAAAACCACCTCCCAAGAGTGGAATGCGTCGCCTCTTTTCATACGATTCCCGATTTTTCATTCGTTGCATTCAGAGTGAGGATGTAGCAGAGATGCATCGTTTCTTGAAAGAATATCATCAGGTAATGTTGAAAGTTGTTGTGTAAATTAACCATTAGTCACACTGGCTATGATATGTCTTGCTATTGAATGGCATATTCTGTTATTGTGTAAGTGCATGGTAGCAATAACAGATGTCACTCTGTTGTATGTTATTGACTAGTCCCACTGATGTTTTGCGGCCATATGACTGGATGCATTAAACTGGATTTCTGAACATGTGCTACTATTTGGCCGGGCTACATTGTGTTAGAAAGGGGCCTTTATCCCAAATAAGGGCAGTTTTTTAATATTCACCAAATTCTAGACTTAAATTTAGTAGTTATATTCTGCGGCTGCATGAACCAGAAATTACTGTTGTCTAAGAAAACTTTCAATATCAGTCTGTTGTGAGATGTTAAAATATGTTACAGTGCTTACTGGTGCGTATACTCATGAAGTTGAACAAACTGATGGTTATTCTGCTAAAAATTTAGCAATGATTAAACTAAATTTAACAAGGTGTCATCCTAATGGGACTAAACGCTACTGGCTCGCCACCTGGAGAACATGCAACGCTGTGGAATGTTACAGACCACGACAGATGACAACGACTGACGCCAAAGAGCAAAACTATACTGGCCCGCTGCACTGTGTGTAGGAATGTTGAATTAGATTGACTGCCGATTGTTGATTGAGTATGGAAAGTGGCTATGCATTGCAGTGAACTGTGATCTTGTCGTGTTTAGTACATTGTTGAGCGGCACGCTGACACGTTGCTGCCTCAGTATCTTGGAATGTACCGCATCACCATCAACGACTCAGAAACATACGTCGTCATTGTGCGAAACATCTTCAGCGCTCGACTCGCAGTGCACCACAAATACGACCTAAAGGTCGTGCACTTTCGTGTCTCCCTCCTCAGACTGTCGTGCTAAGAGCAGTTAATGGCACTGGGTAAACCACGTCAGACTGAAGCAGAAAGGACGGAAATCTGAATCCAAACACATGGAAATTTCAAAGTGCATATTGAATTATTTCTGAAGAGACTTTCTGGGGATACTTGGAGCAGGTTTCATATAGGCGAGATTCCCCTCCATTCACTTAGTCAATGATGTCCGATTTCTGAAGGAACTCAGAGCAGTGTTGTATTTGGTTTAGTTTAGTCTTGTGGTGTGATAGTTGTATGTTGTAGGCGCTGGCATAATAATTAAAATGAGCCTCTCGATCCCTTTCGCTTTTGGGTGGCTGCTGAACAAAAAGGTTACCAGGATTGACGTTAATATATCGCTGGCTTTCCTTCACTGGGTAGGGATAGCTCTTCACCCCTGACCTTTTGTCTCTGATATAGCCATATTTGTGCTGAAAGGGGACGTTAAACTCCAACTAATTAACTAACTAACTTGTTACTTTGGTGTTTTATGCTGCTAGTTTGTGCTGCTTCTGCGTGGTTGCTGCATGTTGAATACCTGTACAAATTGGAGAAATGTCAGAAAATTTGCACAAGTTGTGGAAATGTCAGGGAACGGTTTATTTCGTGACAAATGACCATCTCGAACTTTACAGCAAAGAACTGCATAGTAGCAGGATTTTCTCAATTGTGCACAGAGCCGCAGTGAATATGGCCTCAGATGGTCTTATTGGTTGTAGTTGATGACTGACTCGGTGAAATGAAATGACTATCGATGGTGAAGTGAAGCTTATTGAATCCACGCCATGTAATGAGTTTGTAATGGCACTGTGCAGGGTTCGACCGTGGCTCGTCAGGCTAGTGAGAAGGAACGTGCCAAAGATCTACCAACATACAAGGACAACGACTTCTTGAACGACCGTCGTCTGATCTGCATCGGAGATCAGAGACCAGTAATTCTGGCCAAGATTCAAGCTGACACAGAGGTTCACTGCTCTATGCAAAGTCACTTTTGTCACCTACTGTCTTTTTATACAAGCTGGCAGCTTCAACTGGCACTGCTGCTCTCTACACTGTGTTTTAAAAAAACTGGACCCCTATAACTTTTTGTAATAACTTAAAGAAAACGGCTTTAATATCGAAAAAAAGTTTGTAAAGTAATCTACACGTAAAGTTATAGCAAATGTTCAAAATGTTGTCCTTTTGCGTTGACGCAGGCTTGAGTCGTTTCCTCCACTGGTCAATGGCCTCTTTCGTCAAAATCATTTTGTTTATGATACAACTGTCTGCTAGCGTGCTCTTGTCGACATGGAAACCGGGCAGCTGGTACCCGACCCATATTGAACTTTTAAAGCACAATGAATCTGCAACTGAATGACAGTGCAGTGTGTGCAAAATCATTTTGGGCGAACTAATTTTGATGAATTTATGCCGACTTGTCTTAGGGGTCCGGGGTTTTTTTTGAAACACAGGGTAGTATTGTAAATTGGCTCACATTTGCTCTTTTCATCAGAAGCTGTGGTGTCTATGTAGCCGTCGGCCATCGCTTTTGTTGCTGAAACTTGGCTAGCAACAGTTTAAAATGCTTTTGAATACTTTTCTGTCGGGAGTAGTCGATCATGCTGTTGTTGTTTTAGAAATTAAACACAACTTGGCCACAGCAGACAACCAAATTTTATAGTTTTTGCGGAAAATTCAGCGCCTGTGATTCGTTTCCACGATTTTGGCGCTATATAAATTTGTTTGTATGTATGTATATCACAAAAGTTGCACGCTGTATAAACATATTCGTAGTAATCCATAACATTGTATAATGTTTAGTATTTACAAATTTGAGTGGTGTTACTTGCTCCGTTAAACTTAATTACTATTTTAATTGTTAAATTGGAAACTCAACTGTGTGATAAAGTTGAATATTACCGTCACTGGCTTTGTGTTTTGTTGTGAATGCCGTTGATTTGTGAAGATTGAGAGCTCTGTGCCTCTGTGAGCTGGATGCTGATGGTCTGGATGCTGATGGTCTGTGAGCTGGATGCTGATGATGAGTGATGTGCTGGATGCTGATGGTCTGTGTGCTGGATGCTGATGATGAGTGATGTGCTGGATGCTGATGGTCTGTGTGCTGGATGCTGATGATGAGTGATGTGCTGGATGCTGATGGTGTGTGATGTGTTGTGTTCAGTTTCTGTCGAGGCAGAACTTCATGGATTACAGTCTGCTCGTCGGCATCCACAACTGTGACCTTGCAGCGTCGGCCGATGGTGCCACCGGCGACCAGCGGACCAACTCCTTCGACAACGACCTGGAGGAGGTGGACGTCGAGGATGACCAGGAGGATGAGGACTCACCGGGCAGCGGGGGTGTCGGGGGAGGTGGAGCAGCCATTGCTGGAGACCTGACACCCCCCGACAGTCCCGTAGTAATCTACCAGGCTCCATTCTTCACTGGAGAACTGGACAAAAGCCTCGAGTTCTTTGCTGTCAAGTGCAGTGAAAGTTAGTTCTGTTAATAATAATAATAATAATAATGATGATGTTGGTCATCATCGACGTGGTCGTTGTCGTCGTCATAATAATAAAATAAATAAATAATTAACAATTGTTACAGTATTTGTGATGCTGATGTAATCATTGTGAGAGTTGAATACAGTCTCCGTGCAAGACTGCCTCCAGCTGACTGGGACTGTGAGTGTGTCCACAACTACTCATGGGACTTGTTCCAGGCACTTTATATCACTGCTGCCTAATCACATTCTCCGTCTTCTTCCCATGTGTCGACAATCTGAGTAACAGAACTGATCTAGCGTTTGTAACAACATCCATCGTCTGTATCAGCAGGATTCAGTTGATGAGTAGAGTTGGATGACATTGACTGAGTTCCATTGAGCACCTTGACACTGGTGACTGCCCTGTGACCAGTTGTTCTCTGTTGGGGACGTGGCCGATGGGTGTAAAGCCGTTTACGATACGATATGGTAGATTAACGTGTGCTCAGAAGCTGACGAGATGGTTAGCTTAATCTAGCGCACGGCCCAGAAACGAAAAAATAAGGAAAAAATAAAATCAAAAACCAAGTATCTCAGAAGAAACGGTGCAGGCAGAAGTCCGTGGAGGCAGTCCGGGAGGAAGAAGTGAAACTAAGAGGGGTAGGATTTGTGAAAGAGGTAGGTTTTAAGCTGGGAGTGAAAGAGAGAGGGAGTTATAGATGTACAGAGTGGTTGATGTGTTGAGATGAAACGTTTGACACATGAGACAAAGCTTCCAACTTTTCAACCGTAATTTCCATCAGAATACTTTTGTTACATCGCGACGTGACTGTGTGTTGCAGAGTGTTCACCTCCACGCAACGAGATCTATTTCCTGGCGTTGGTGGATATTCTTACACACTACGGCGTCAAGAAACGCACGGCGCAGGCCGCCAAGACGGTAAAGCACGGTGCCGGCGCAGAAATTTCAACCGTCCGACCAGAGCAGTACGCCAAAAGATTCTACGAATTTGTGGAAAAAATCATTGTCGAATAGCTCGTTGGCTGCTCTAGTGACGAGCCAACAAACTGATTTGTGTGATTCAGCTAGAGTTGGGCGATTCTCCAAAATTGAAAGTTGTCAGTCGGTGGCTGGTTCATAGATATTGTGTGACATGCTGTAGCACAGTGTGTATGTCTGTCCCTGTGACACACTGGTTAGTAGTGATGTGCCAATCATTTAATTTAGGAGTGACCTCTAACAAGATGTCACGGTTACACCATACCTACCTACTTCTGTTTTAATTTGTCAGTTTCTCTTCCATTTATTCCTGAAGAAACCATTTGGGGATGGATGGCACCGAACAATTGTATACTGCGTGGATCGTTGATGACAGCACAGCAGTGTTTTTGAGTGGAGAATCGCCCACCCACTACGTCTGTTGTCGGTGATGGCGGTTGTTGTGAACTGGCGTCGATCTCCAACTTGTTGGTTGTCATCGTCAACATAGATGTCATCAAATACTCATAGAGTTGTGACAAAAATCATCGGTTCCATAGCATCCGTCACGGGTCACCAAACTTTGGTTGAAGCATACTTCTGCTTACACTAAGTAAGCCTCTCGTACTACTAATTGTTGGTTTTTCCAAAAACAAAGTTATGTCATAAACATTGACTGCGGATGCAAACTTCGTCACGGCTCTTAAGTACTCAGTTAAATATTCATTGTGTGAGACTAGTCTTGTTTGTTTGGACTGCTGCATTGCTTGTTATGTCGTCCGTTTGTGTAGAGCTCTATGTTTGTACATAGAGAAGTGTTCTGTGGCATGCTCACGTCGGGGCTGTTTTGTGGCATGTAGATACCATTTTAAGTAAGTAAATAAATAAACCCATTTCTCTACGACCGTACGTTTTTGAC
>Ga0209363_1001182_pt1 | contig 12103 bp, 7 predicted proteins | sample WorMetexBAHAMAS3_FD_187385 | JGI IMG/M metagenome (GOLD analysis project Ga0209363, IMG submission 187385) | Marine gutless worms symbiont microbial communities from Max Planck institute for Marine Microbiology, Germany - Inanidrilus exumae... | ecosystem: Host-associated > Annelida > Digestive... | reverse complement strand
GACAGACAGACGACAGACGACAGACGGATCTGCGATAGCATATAGCGAACGTAACGTAAAGTTGACGTTCGCTAAAATCCGGGTTGTCGACTGTCGCAAGGTAGCGCTACTTCGTGTTACAAAGTTGATGACGTGTAACATTTGTGTTCAGGACAAAAATGTTAAAGTATGCCAAAAATTGTGCACATTGATTCAGACATGTTAAAGACGTGGATAATCAAACGCGGTGACCCGTTTTTGGCCCATCCTGTGAACAATGTATCCTCAAAAGAAGAAACTTCATTTTTATTAAGCCGCATATCGCAGCGACAGCTTGCCATAGTTGTCTGTTGGTACACACGGAGTAGCGTCGTCGGTCTGTGTGTCTGTTGGTCACGTTCGTAAGCCCTGCGAAAACGGCACAACCGATCGAGATGCCGTTTGGGGGCTGACTCGGGTGGACCAAAGGAACCATGTATTAGATGGGGTCCAGATCTCCCAAGGGGAAGGGGCAAATTTGGGGATTGTGTGCCGCATTAAAACACGCGGGATCGCTCATTATCGCGCCCTACCGCATGCCTGGACGGATTTTAAGGATCTATACGTCATGCGACGTGTTTCCGCGAAAGGAAGTGCCTAATTGGGGTTGCGTTGGTACTGCTCCCCAGTTCATCTCGACATATACACATGGCCGCAGTTTTTCAATTCCCAATTTCCTCTTCCCACATCTCATCCCAGTAGTTACAGCTCGTAACACCAGTAGAAAGTATAAACATTATTTAATTATCCCCCTTTCGTTTGCACAAACACCGCACACACGTAAGTCTGGCATTTTCACCAGCCGACAGCGTACAAATAAGTTCATAGTTATAAAAGATCACCCAACCCAGCCACCTGGGTAGGGTGGCAAGTGCCGGACCCTTGCCCCTACTGCAAGCGCCCATGAACTTAATTATGTAAAAACTGGCAACAACCTTCCTCATTGTACACGTGACTTCGTATTCCTCTTCCAGTTTTCTTGCCTTGCTGTTCATATCGTCCAGAATTTTCTTCCACTCATCGAGAGGTGGCTGAATACCGCCTATGCGTACAGCAGTACAACCGTAGGCCACATTATCACACAATACAGCTAACAGTACCTACAAATTAAGATAGCTGTGTCGTAGTAACTATAAGGAACTCAACAAGCGCATACTTCCGCGCAGTGGCGGCAGAATAGAGGGTCTGTATTCTGTATGCGGCAACGGCCAAAAGACGAGGAATAAAATTGGACACTTGACATAGTCTACATGTGTACAAAACTTGGACGACTCTATACAGCCGTTCGAGATATACATGTATGATTGGAACATCCAAACAATGTTAATGTGCCATATGACCTGACCACACCCCTTTCAGGGGTAATCTGGCATCCGTCAGCTAGGACTTGTGCTACGATAAACCCAGTTAACAAATTTGAAGTCTCTACTCTCTAGTTCGACGATTATGAAAGACGATACAAAATGTCGAAAATGGGATGGTTTGGGGTAGTTAGGGGTCACTCAAGGTCACTGGAAATAGCTCCATTCGATAGAGTGCATATGATTGCGTATTAGCGTTCCATAGTAACTACACTGTGTCCCAAAAAAGAAAGACACCAACCTCATGGCTGTAACTCTGTCATTTCTTAACCGATTTTCAACATTTAACACATTTAAGGTGTGGTGGGATCTTTAATTATAACTGTGCTGCAAATTTACCGCTGAGTATGCCAGTGAAAGAATTTTGAAAATCGGTCAAGAAATGACAGAGTTACAGCCATGAGTTTGGTGTCTTTCTTTTTTGGGACACGGTGTATGTCCCTATCTAGCACCGTGTCTGAGTCATAGCGAGATACTGGCCAAACATCGCCGATTTAACATATACCCCACCTGTATTTGGCGCTCCCGTTTGGGGGATACCATCGGAATTTCCTCAAGATCTTTGGCAGCAGAAAACTAGAATTGTGCGGCATTGTTTGCGTGATTCTACGTTTAGCATTTCTGATAGAACTCGAATTTGTGACGGATGGACAGACGCACACACGACCACAGCATATACCGCGCCAGCACAGCGTCGCGCGGTAAAAGCTAGAGTCTTTCGCCCACAATTCGGTACTGAATGATTGATTGGCGCTGTTTTTGTTTTTGGACACAATACAACAGTAGGCCTACAGCAAAAGCATACGAACATGTCGCTACGTTATATATTGCGCTTGCATATGCATTGCTGGTGTCTGATATCACAGTTTCAAGAGTTGCATGGCCGCTACTTATAGTTTTTAACGCCTACTAAGCTAAAATTATTAGGTTTCTATTACGCACGCCTACACAAGGAGAGTTTCGACAAGACAGATAGACTAATTGTATACAGTACTCTTCCACAACAGTGATGGAAGCTTTGGAGTTTCTGGACAATGGACAAGTACGATAAGGTCGTCGAGTTTCCACACGTTGGCGATGTACCCTACAACAGCAAGACACAGTACAGCCCAAGACTTCAACACAGTTGCTAAAACATTGATTTCAGAATTCTAAAAACATGTTTAAAATGTTTTTGTATATTTCAGTAAAAACATTTTTTAAATAAAAAAATAAAAACATGTCCGACATCAGTTGTGTTAGTTGCATTTCGAGACTGAGTTAAGGAGCTACAGATGCTTATCAAGCCTCTTATAGTACATTGTAGTAATTGTGTTTATCCATGTGAACTGTAAAGTTATGCAAAACTGTGATTATCTAACAAGACTAAAACAAGGTGTCGCCCTAACGCGACATAAACGTACTGGCACGCCATGGAGTGTCGGCCGCCCGACCGCCCACGCGCCCGGCGGCCGGTCGGCCCGCCCGACGGCAGCGTTACAGACGCCGACAGACAACGACGACAGACGTCGACAGACGACGACGACGACGACAGACACCAGCGACCGCCCCCTACACTATGTGTAGGCGGGCTAGTAATAATATTTTTATATTTAACATAACAGCAGTTGATTTTATAGCATTTATCATCATGACATATAATGATTCTGTTTACATACAAATGTTGTGCAAAAAAATAAAAAACATACAAGAATAACGCGTTTTTATTGATAAATAAAAAACATTAAAATGTTTTACAACTGTGCTTCAACATAAACCATTCCGTAGCCGCTGTTTGTTTATTGCCGTATGTATAATGGGTTACCTTTAAATAAGTAAACAAAACATTTATAAAGCGCCGTAATCATTTACGTGTAAAAATCAGAAGCGCTGGGTCCGCCGCTGTGGGGTGTTAAAAAAAACAGTTCTGTTGTAGAGCCACAATATAGACCTGTTCACCTAGGTGTTGCCAGGCATTCTATATTTACCGGTATTGTGAACTGATTTTTAGTGAACGTGAACGTTCAGGTTCGCTATATGCTGTCGCCCGTCCGTCTGTCTGTCGTCTGTCTGTAACGTTCGTGCACCATATACTTAGCCGCTTGAAATTTTCCGAAATTTTTCTACGCCATTTGGTACCATGGCCATTCGTTGACATCCACGGAAAATTTTCGGGAGATCGTCCCAGGGGAACCCCTCCGTTGGGGGTATAAACGCAAGAGGGGTAGCCAAATATAGCGATTTTTGACAGTTCGATGGCTATATCTCGCGAACGGTGCACGATGGCAGGTAAGTTAGTAGTAATCACTGATAGGAAGTCGTATATGAGCTTTAGATTGGTATCAAAATCGGTGACCTTGAATGACCTTGAACGACGTAATGGCCCTTATTTTGCGTTATTTTACCAAACTTGGTAGTTTCAGGGGCGCATTGTGTAAAAGTGGTTGACAAAGCCATAACTATGGACAATTTACGCTTACCATGTTTAGCAGTAAACGTCTGCAAAGGGACCGCGCGACGCCCACGGTATAAATTCCTAGCAGATTCATAAATTCTAGACTTAATGCGCAGTACTTGCCTAGCTATCGTCTTGACATAGAAAGCCGTATATAAGCTTTCGATTGGTACCAAAATCGGTGAACTTGAATTACCCTGAACGGCCCTTATTTTGCGTTATTTTACCGAATTTGGTAGTTTCCGGGGCGCATTGCGTAAAAGTGGTGGACAAAGCCATAACTATGGATAATTTACGATCACTATGTCTAGTAGTAACGTCTGCAGCGGGACCGCGCGACGCCTAAGGTATAACTGGAAGGTGGAAATTCTGTAGCAGATTCATAAATTCAAGACTTAATGCGCACTATTTGCCTAGCTATCGTCTAATTTGTTAAACAATTTAAATAAAGTAGGTTTTCTTTTTTCGGTATTTTAAAGTACGTGTGCGATATCGTCGTAAAAAGTTCACGTTCGCTATCTCATCTTCTGATGAGTTCTTGTAACTACTACTACTACTACTATACCATCACCAGTAATGTAGTGTTGTGCTTCAGACCGACGGAGGGAATCAGCTGAAAAGGCAGGCTGTAGGTCTAACTGAGAGATAGATCAAAGATCAAGGTCACAAGATCTCACAGAGATGAAGCGTGAAATAACCGACGTTATTTATGAGAAGAGTTGAGTTGTCGACCGCCGTCGACAGCCGTAACGCGCCGTAAATGGCCGCAGTGAGAGCGCTACTTAAGACTGAATTCCTGCTCATAGGTCCCTTTGCCAAAATACACAACTCCTCACTCAACATCGCCCACTTTGACTTTCCTCGCAACTTCCGCTTCATCTTTTCAGACCAGATCTCGATCTCTGTCCAAATCCTGCTGTTATCGTATATATCACTTTCGCTGTATCGGTTCTTACCTCGATTCCAAAACAGTATCTATCACTGCCACCTCCACTGTTGACTCCAAACTCGATTACACTAATTCTTTTTACTACAATCTCCCTATATGTCTGAAATAACCGGCCTCCAACAGATCCTGAGCTCTCTCGCGCGTGCTGGTTTAAAAACTCTTGTGAATTCTGTTATACCACTCCTAGTCTACGCTCTCTTCACTGGCTCAAAGCAACTGAAAGCATCGAATACAGGCTTCTGTCAGTTAGGCTGCATACAAAGTTCTTACAACCACCTAACCGCCATATCAGCATAATCTCATCACTGTTCAGCCTCCTCGCAGCACTAGCTGTTCATCTCGTCACCCGCTCGTCCACGGTCCACCTATACTTTATTCTCGTTATGAATAACGGATCGTTCCTTTCGACCTGCTTCATCTTGTCTCTGGATTAGCTCCCTGTTCACTCTGTCAACCTCATCCCAGTCTCTCCAGTAGCTCTGACTCTCCATTTCATACGTTTGTCATATCGTCTTCCTGTGTTGATTGTCCATTCTCATCGCTCTTATCTTTTCTGTCCCTGCATTAAATATCAATCAATCAATCAATCAATCAATCAAAATCTATACCTGTTGCATTGAACCTATCCACCGGAGACTCCCTTCATCTCTCAGGACTGACTCCATCAACTATCACACAGACCATGTCTTCTGAGCAATGTCATTTTGTTTTTATTTTTATTGTTCCCCTTGTTTGTTTGTGGTTCAGTGCGGTCGATTAAGCTAACAATCCGTTAGCTTTTTAGCACATACTATAAACATTTGGTGTCGTATATCACAACTAAGCTTATTGGTACGATGCCGATGACGGTACAATCGCCGATCGTTAGTCATATTTCGTCACGTCTATGTCACTGCGTCCGTTGTTGATGAAGAACCTGAATACCGTCATAATATAACACGACGTCAGTTCAGTCGTCGGCTACGCAGCCAACATTAAACAATTATTCTTCCCGATAGGAACGACAAATCGCATCGTGGAATAATAGCTAGTAATGGTTACCATTATAACACATACGCGTGACCAAGCACGTAAACATATTCGCCACCTAATTATTCATAGAAAAACTCCCGATCGGCAATTATTTGGTAGGTCAGAAGGGCACAAAGGGAACACCCGCGGCGAAAGTATAACTTACGTCTCCTCTGGTTCCAACCGGTTGCACCAGCTTCAATTTTGGATGCACATAAACAATCCCCCATTAATTAAAACAATTTGCATTGTGTAAGTAGGCCTATATATGCATGCCTCTGTGCAGTTTGCGGTGGACTGGGCGATCTACGTGAAGTCTGTTCAGACTGTTCGCAACGCGCAAAAAATAACTCGGTCAACTGAAGAGGAATATTTACGTTCCGACACTGACAACTGACAAGCAATCACGTAGCTATACATTCGCAGTGGTTATTCGAACCAGATGTTGGACTGCTGTGTTTCCACACCAAGTGTCAGTTTTGTATACCGTTAAGATTACGCAATGCCATGCAGTATATTATTGCGAGAATTTCACAAACTATCGCTGCATACGGCCAGGCGGTCAAAATTATTAACGTAGCGGAATTTGCGACTAATACGCAATGTCGCGTGGCCTCTGCTACAGAGGAGTTTCTCGTTTATACGCACGAGAGTTAACACGAGATATGCCACCGGAAAATCGCAGGTCCAACTTCTGGCCACCCGCTGTTTCGGCCGATCAAATGATAATGTACGCGACTACATACCGGGTTCAGTGAACGTACGATCGCTAGCCAAGTGCGCAACTGAATTGACCCTTGCTCCGTGACACATGCGATACGATACGATACGGTATATTTACATGCAAGCGCTCAAAAGCTGATGGAGAGCCAGCTTAATCTAGCGCACGCCGCACGGCACAAAAAAAGAAAATAAGGAAAACGGAAAAACAAAGAACCGAGTAGCTTAGAAGAAATGACCCGGGTGGTAGTCCGTGAAGGCAGACCGTGAAACTACGGGGTAAGATTTGTGAAACAGGTAGATTTCAAGCCGAGAGTGAAAGAGAGGACGTTGTGGATGAACAGAGTAGTGAACCAAAGAGGAAGAAGTGATGGCTGAAGGAATTTGTGGTCTTTGCGATCGCCAATTACGAAGATGCATAAGGCAGTGCAAAATGTAGAAACTGAGGTGGTTTAACGTGCTTAGGGGTCACCCAAGGTCATCGGCCACATAACCATTCGATAGACTGCAATCCACCCGCATACGACTTCCTATTCCAATTTAATAAAAACCACGAGGCCATCTCGTACCGTTTTTGAGATATTATCGCTTATTTTCCAAAAATTAAAGAGGTCACGTGACAGTGACCACGCCCCTTTCAGGGACAATTTGTCGTCCGTAGGCTGGGACTTGCTATGTTCAACCCACATATTAAGTTTGAAATGTCTACGATTACCTGCAACGAAGAAATGAAGGGCAACGCAAAATGTAAAAAAATTCTCGTTTTGAGCCACCCTTTGGGGGACTTAGGGGTAACGTACATGGTTCATCTATGGCTCGCTGGAAAGCTCGTCGTCGACGTACTATTAGTGTTAATTGAATTTTTCTCGCTAGCTCTCATGGCTGTGCGGCACTATTAAGCGAAATCTATCAAAATCAGCGTTTTCTGAAGGGGTGGGTCACTTTGAGCGCAAATTTTTGGTAGATGGGGACGTCGCCCGCAATCCATCTATGAACCGTTAGACAGAGGAATGACGTAGCCTAAATCGATTTTTGTGTGTTTTAATGTAACATAAAGCATCTAGTACAACAATTTTGGCCATAACAGCTAGGGTCTAACAGCATTTGATGGCAAAAATTCTGGGGAGGCACGCTCCATAGCGTGCCACCGGGCCCTAAATTCTGAGGAGGCACGAACCTCCGTGTTTCATAGGCTCCGCCGCCCATGTGGATGGCAGGTAAAACGTGTTTATACACGTACCATACCTGAGCGTCTTAGAGATGAGCGGCTCATAATAAAGCGCTAGACAAATGAGCCTGAGGCTTAGTTTAAAAACTAGCGGTACAGTAGTATGCAGTTATATACACGTACAGTCGAAGGCTTGTTTGGCGTTATCGCTGGGGTCGACGGCGACGACGACGATGCGCGTATACGACCCGAAGCTGGAAGTTCGTCGGCGCCCGGTCTCGTAACCGAACGCCACCTGCCCGGACATGCGGCGTTCATGGTAGGTCATCGTCTCGTGCGCCGGAAGAGAGCTGGCCATCACCGCCGCGCTTGCAGTCGGCTGACCGGCCTGGTTCATCGACGACAGCTTATCGGAAGACATGATGACCAGTCCAACCACTGGACTTGTTGTCCACTACACCGGACCACAGCTGGAAATACGTGAAGCAAGTAGCGTCCGGCCGACGTGCTGCGAATCACCCGTCAGCGTGCCAGTCCTGTGTCTCGTCAGTTTCTGCAACATCGACAGCCTCAAAATATCACTTTCCATTGTACACAGACTGACACTGAGGTCCACAGAAATGGAAACCATCACGCTTCTACCCATCACTTCGTCAAATGTTGCCCGACGTTCAAAATTCTTTCAGCAGCAGACTTTTCCGCAAATTTGTAGTAAAGCCACGACTGAATTAAGATGACACTGCGTCGCTACATTATACCTTCTGAAATATTAGGCTATATCCAAAAACTAGCAAGGGTTTAAAATAGGTACTGTTACTAACAACAAGTCGAAGGGTAGCGCGACAACGCATTTGAGGTATAGTTGAAGCTTCAACTACTATCTTATTATAAATTTACTGCTGACTCTGATTTTTCTAAATCGGTCGACACAAGAAGGTCAGATATATATCGACATGGCTACAGCCTGTGTTGTATATAATATCAGAAAATTATGATGCCGCATTTATTTTGACTTCGGGATCGAAGAAATATCAAACTCTTGTATAGCCAAATGTAGCACTGCCGATTAATACCGTTAGCGACTGACCGACTGACAGTCGATCGTGCATAAAAAACAAACTGCTGCGACATCTTTTTGCTCGGTTGCTGTAGGTGCATACATTACGTAGTCAATCATTTTGTAGATTTTCGGTGTGACCATTAGCGCAAATCCTTCTGTCAGCCAACCAAATAACGCGATAAGATCACTGGACGAGTAGGGCCTACTTCTGGCAACTGTTTGGAGCGGCTGAATCTCGATGGCTGTTCGCTTCACTCAGTTGTCAGTTCGCGATCACGGCAAATTTCAACGTGAATATTTCACAAGGTAGCGGCGAGTTTAATGAAATTCATTATACGCGGCTCAGCGGCTCAAATGTGGGATCGTAACCTGCGCAGTGGCGTAACTTTGGTCTTAAAAGTGGGGAACCAAGCAAAATTTATGACTTGGTGTACTTAAAAAGTGGAGGGTCCGTCCTCCCTCTCCAAAAAAGTGGGCGGTCCGGACCCCTGTCCCCCCTAAAATTACGCCTATGAACCTGCAAACACACGAACGTATTCCAAGCGTCAGTGAACGGGCTTGCTGGTAGGCCTACAAGTACACTCTCACTGCAGATTAAAAACGCCCACCAGTTCGTTGTCGACACAGCAGCCGCCGCAACTGCCACTACAAGCTAATGCATCAGTAGCGAGCCCTTACTGACGATTGTGGAGATCGCCATAACTACTATCAGCTGGTCAAGCGCTGCACTGCAGAGAGTGAATATACGGAGTGGGCCAAAACGAACGGCAACAATTATACGCTCTGAACAAACTCAATAGAGTTTACAGCGAACGACATTCTATAAATTTCACAAAAATATATAAACGTTAACAGTGAGACAAACAAAAGTGGAAATAAGAACACTAACATTTAACACATAGGTTTCCTGTGATCATAGGAAACCATCATCATATCGCTATCAGATAGGCATGCTAACATCCTGCTTAAACACGCTTGTATCGCCATCTTATTCAGCTGATTAAAAATTATGGCGGCAATATAAGTACTCCAATAATATGCCAATAAATGTAGACTATACACGGCTAAATCAACCCAGACCTTTCGGCCGTAACTACTGTAATTTGTAACTTGTATTATAATAAACAGGCAGTGTGATAAATACTTTTGCACAACGTTGTGCAGTGTGACGAATACACAGTCAAACGATTTTGTTTTACCTCAGTTTGTTTGTTTGTTAATCATTCGTTTGCAAACATAACTACCGGTATTTAAAATGTAGAAAAATTTTTCATGCTTTTATGCTCCATGCAAGGCTTTCCAAAAATATGTTTTACGTTGTGGAAGGCCTTGGCAAAGCAAACCAGTCAGCAAAATGGGAGTGATCTGAAAACCGTCGCTATATACCAGGGAAACCATCAGTGATGGGCAAAAAGTAACGAAAAGTCGCGGACTATTAGACAGGGGTTAAATTCAGTGAGAGCTGGGAACCCACACATGTACATTTCGCTTGAGCTCCCACACCCCACTTGCAGGCTCCCACAAGTCCAGCTACAGCGCCCTTATGGCCTTACGTCAATGTCCACATTATGATAGCTGCCATACTGTTGCCGAAATGATTGACTGTCAGATATTTCTCGCAGTATGGATGCAAATAAGTCTAAAATAGTATTATAACTAGATGGAAAGTACTCCGAGAGAGACAGAGTACACCTCCCCGCGAAAGCAACATTTGGTTTTTTTGGCGCCACCACTTGGCAACACTTGCCACACCTACTATTAGAAGTATAAAATGTAAACAATCGCCAGTTTACGGAGTTTTTTGACCATTACTTCCACATCCCTCTACCGATCGTAACGAAACACGAACTTGGTCTTATCGTTCCCCCTAGGAACCTTCCCATAAAATTTGGCACAAATCCGTCCATAATATTTTTAGTTATCGTGGTCACAGACAGACAGACACACACACAAATTAACGCCGGTAAAAACATACTCCCTCGCTTTCGCGGGGAGAATAATCACTTCACGTGCACAATCACGGCGTGACAATGGAATTCGTATATTACGGCCATTGGATAGTTGATGCTCCCACACCTGGTAACTAGAATATAAACCTCGACGCCCCAGCGTCGACGTGCATGCCTTCGCCACATCGACGGCCAGCTGTGACCTTGACCTTTGACTTTTAACCTCAAACATCTAATTAGGTCATCATTAGGGGCTACTTTTGAGAGTCGGTATACATCTGCCATGCCAAAATTATGATAAAAATCAAGTGTCTTGTTTTTTTAAAGACACAGGCTTACGAAAATTTATCAAAGTAGAAAAGCCCTCGCTCGAGGCAGCACCGACCACTGTAGTTCAATCGCATTCACCAGAGGCCGCCAGTCTCCCACCGCAGTGTGCATCGTAACCTAAAGTCCGAGATACACGGGACAACATTGACGGCCGACAATGACGGTCTTAACCTTAGCCGTCAACTTTGACCTATGACCTCGATTTATGAATATGACCTATATTTGGTCAAGATGAACTATCATGACAAATATCTAGGTCTAGCGTCATTTCGTTCGCAAGTAATGTCATCGTTTCGTACGAATACTCGGACACACATACACAGCGAACGATCGCACTACGTGGACCACTAAAGGGGTCGGAAAATTAAGCGAAATTGGTGGCATCGATTTGTAAAATGCAAAAACTGCGTTAATATCGTACAATTTGGCGCAGCCTTGTGCGCATGTTGGTAAACGGGTTAAATGTACGAGCTATACCTAGGCCTATTCAAGGCCATGCTTCGTTCACTTCTGCGGGCAGATGCTGCATGCGCTGGCTCAAGTTGTATAGCTGTGATGTTTATGTGCCTGGTAACTGGTGGTTCAATAATAGCACTCGCGGTTGCGGAGTCTGCGTCAAGCAAGGCCTACAGGGCAGTCTTCTCTGCTGGCCACTCCACACTGATGAACGACTTCATATACGTCACAGAAACGTACTGCCGACTTATGAATAATAAAAACACTGACAGGACACATGTGCAACTTATAAAACAAGCGGTGGCGAAACATTTCGGTCTTTTTCGGTGATTAGGCTATACCAACGACCACGGCAAACGATAGACAGTTTATGTATGACTTCCTATTCACATTTAGTGGTAACCAACTAACCATGGCTCCATCTCACTTTGTTTTCAAGATACGTGTAATAACTACGTTAAGTTTTTTCGGCCCCAAAAACTTTTTGGCCACTTGTGATGGCCACGCTGACCGTGGGTTTCCTGTTAGCGTTGTGCAGTTACCAGAGCTCAAAATCGCACCGCTTTTTGAGTTATATATTCAACTTTATTCGCCGTAGAACAATACAGCAGCAAAAAAGAATAGATGAAAAAGAGAGAGAGAGACAG
>Ga0209363_1001181_pt1 | contig 12116 bp, 4 predicted proteins | sample WorMetexBAHAMAS3_FD_187385 | JGI IMG/M metagenome (GOLD analysis project Ga0209363, IMG submission 187385) | Marine gutless worms symbiont microbial communities from Max Planck institute for Marine Microbiology, Germany - Inanidrilus exumae... | ecosystem: Host-associated > Annelida > Digestive... | reverse complement strand
CAAATATACTGTCAACCGAAACATACCAACTTCCAAGTGGCGAGGAAGTCGAAACAGAAAATATCCTTTGTGTTAATGCAGTAAATCTCAGAGTCAAGTCTGGTGATTGGTGCACGATCTCATTACGTCAGTTGTGTTAATTTTGTGAGTCTTGATTGGTGATTTCTTGACTGATGATCTTACCAGCTGTTGCGCCAGACATTGCCATCATCTCACAGCGAATTAATGATGTCATGGAAGTTCTGAGCGACTTCAAAAACCGCCGCCAGCCTGACAGGTTCATGGTGTTATTTATATTTGTACAGATTTGCACGTATCGTATAATAAGTTAATGATGTAGGTGTTGAACATTTTATTTGTATATACACACATATGTACGATTATTTGACATGTGGTCGGAGCAATATATAAATATACTACGGATAAAAAAATTTTGTATGCATCATAAATGCCAAAGTCCATTAGTCTAGCCCATCAGATACGCGTCTTTGATCTGGCATTGACCTGACCTCAGTGAGATGGCCTGTATTTAAAAGTTTATGATTACAAATACATATTAATTGACATTCAACACATTGCGTTTGATTTAACATGGCCAGTTGTTGCCGAAGAGGACCAAGTCATTGTTTGCTCTGTAGGCCTAGTTGTAGCAGCTAGCCTTGCAGCTTCTACCGTGTTAACAAAGGCGAAGAAAAAAAGAAAACTTGTGACTTGGGTAAAGCCATATACATGCGGGCAAGAAATTAGAATAAGTGTTGAACAGGCTTGTAGGTCTAGTTGTACATATGGCATGTGCATTTCTTGTCGGAAACCTGGTCAAAAACCCAGGTTTTTGTCTGTGTTTTCGGCCAGCTAGACTAGTGGATTTTGGGCTTAACAGTGTCAGTGACTGTGACAATATCAATATTAATGTGAATGGTGATGATGATCACAACGACAAGGATGGTGTGAAAAACAGGTAATAGAGGATGTGATATGAGTAGCCTAAGACATGGAGAACAGTAAAACACTAAAGTGAACTAGTCACTTATTTCACACAGTGCAGTACTAAATATTGTTCATTGGTCCATATTTCAGAATAATGTTGTATACTTCCGGTCTGTGTAGTTTAAAAATCACGACCAGTCTGTCTTGCAGATTTGTACTGATTTATACTTAAATGTGATAAATAAGGGCCTAACCTCAAAAGTGAGACAATGGATTAAGTGTTTCTGCCAGTTGGCGACAGGAATCAGTCACAGAAGTTATGCTAATCACCTTCAGTGTGATAGGGCAACAGTTAATCACAGTTCGTTTCTAAAGACACACACATACACAACCATTTTACTGCCTTATATGGGTCAACTTGTGTTAACCAGCACCCCGGTTGAGAACTAGTGTATTTTGATGGAGTAATGTTTTACTGCCTGCATAACCTTGCTGATGGAATCTAGCGTATGTGGATTATGGCGTAGGCACTCGGTGATGTTACTGATGTCATCTCCAGACCATAACAGTTCACTTGTAAAATGGCCATCAAAATGTTCTGTGGTGTGTGTGTGTGTGTGTGTGTGGAATGCATGTGTGTGTGTATCATAAGGGGTGTTTTTCAAGGCCTACCAGAACCTACAAACACCCCTATATAAGGGGTGTTTTTCAAGATCTACCAAGACCTAATATGGCGTGGCTGTTAGGTATTAGCAACCAACGTGTTACGCCCCCTACTTTCCTTATATGGAATAATTTATGTGACCTCGTATACCATCGGCCTACCAGAAGCTACCGGAGTTAGACTGTGGTTACCTAACAACCACGCCCTGTTCGGTGTTGGTAGGTCTTGAAAACAACACCCCTATAGTATTTGCTCAGTGTTGCATTTTTTCATGATGATACACGCTTGTGTATGGCTGACAGGAAAAGAAAAGATTATGTCACGCAGTTGACAAAAGATCTTTGCTTGTACTACGATTACAATGAGTATTTAATGACGAAAGTAATGGAGATTTTTCCGCTGGACGATGTAAGTTTTTTGGTGACTTTTAAAATGTGGCAGTTTTTTTAAACACTTTTATCAATTTATCGAGAAATCCGAATGTGTGACATTCTGAGCTATATATGAATGTTGTAGTTCATGTAGTAACAGTAGCCAAGACCTGTGTGTGCTTACCTTTGTACTTTTGCCTATGTCTGTGATAATTAATAGGATTAATTTTCTTGATTTCTAGTTGCAGCTAGGATAGACAGTTTCACCACTTTGGTAAAGTGATCTGTAATCAGTGCATAGTGCCTCCTTTGTGGCAGTGGGTCACAATAAGAGTGAAGTACGGAATGTTCAGATCACAGCGATATACTAAATGAATAATAGATGGTATATTATGTATAATGACATTTATTTTGTAGCCACCTGTGGGATAGCACTTGAATTGTACTGATGACAGAAGATATAACTTTTGTTCTATTGTGTAACCAATATATACACATGAAAACTAAAGTGGATTAATATTTTTCTTTCTCTAATATTACTGTCTGCTCAGATGACAGTTCTGTGTTTGAATATAGTGTATATTGAATCTGTTGTGTATTTTTATTGCAGTTAGTAAAATTTCTTGATGCAAACCAAATGCCTCGGCCAGTGACAATACGAACAAACACATTAAAAACTCGACGGCGAGATCTGGCTCAGGTTACACATTGCTTCCTGACAATAGAGCATACGTTGACCACAATGTAGTTTTTAATTGCTTTACATTTTAATTCTTCAGAATGTGAGATGTTTTTATTTTTCGGCTGCATTGCATGTATGCAGTGCATGGATGTGGCGTATTGCTGCAGGTATAGCATGCAGCATGGTCTGTGTGTGGAGCGGACAGGTGAGCTGTGCCGTAACGGCTAAACCGATCGAGATGCCATTTGGGGGCTAACTAGCGTGTGTCCAAGGAACCATGTGTTAGATGGGGGTCCAGATGCCTCCATGGGAAGGGGCCCTGTTGAGTAGACATGGGTCCAAGGAACCATGTGTTAGATGGGGGTCCAGATGCCTCCATGGGAAGGGGCCCTGTTGAGTAGACATGCCGACTGACTTATCTATGTACGTATCTACTCAATGAATGCATTGCATATTGTTTGCCTGCCACCACATGTGGTGGATGAATGCATTTGCTGCCACAAGGGATGACATGGAGATTGGTCTCTTGCCTAATAACTTTGGACACTTAAGATATTTCTTCTGCTGTTCGTCTTTTTTTGTAAATAACATCATTTCTTTGTGTTTTTGGTATAGGCGCTGATTAATCGCGGTGTAAATCTTGATCCAATTGGTGATTGGTCTAAAGTCGGACTGCGGGTGTATGACAGTCAAGTTCCTATTGGTGAGAATGATACAATTAAGTAATTTATAGTAAATTTCGGTTTTTAAATAGTGAATTATTGCTTTTGCGCTGCATAGTCTTTAATGATTCAGATATACATCTTCATTTGTCTTGATATGGTTACTTGAGTGACTAAACATTAAAGAATATACGATCTTGTGTGGAAATATCAAAGAGTTCTTCTGTTAGTCCTTTTGGTTTACACAGAACAGTGCACTCCACAAACTAATATAACTATTACTGTCATATTATGGCCTTTGTAGTGAACAACCTGTACTAGCTGACACTTCCATTTAAGAGCTGGAAGATTTTGATGCTGCAAAGTTTAACTGCCTGTATCTCCTTGTTGAGGGAAACTAAGGCATTTATTAGAAAGAAGATGTTAAACTCCTCCTCAACAATGTTATTTACACCAACACTCTTCACACTTAGCAAACTTTCATGTTTAGTATGAAATTGTAGACTGAGGTTTACTCATAAACTCAAACAGATTTTGCATCTGTTAATCGTCAGAATTTGGACCACAGAATGTTTAATTTATGGCATTTGTTTAATATTTTTGCGAGTATAAGTTACAATACATGCTAGATTTTTCTTTTTAATAGCAATGCTTGCTAGAAAGCAGAAAGCAGTCATGGTGTTTAGTACTTATGCAAAGCCTGAAAGAAATTCCTGCTTTCAGAATATATTAGGTTTTAGTGGAATGTGGTAATGTTTTGGGTTATCATATCGGTTATATGTATGTGTTGATGAGTGCCTAAATGGATCTCACTGGTTTTTGGTGTGGGTGTTGTCACAGAGGGCACCTGCTTTGATGGGGGTCTGGAATCCTGATCTGCACATGGAGAGATTTACCTCAGAGTTGAGGCGTTGACCGTAGAAATTTTTGGTTTTTACAGTGTTGTGATCAGCCATTCCAACAGTTGCCGAGCTTGCTCTTGTCTAATTATGTCGTTTGCATGACCACTGTGTGTACAGTATTGTGGCACACTGATTGCAGGTGCTACACCTGAGTACCTGGCTGGTCACTACATGCTGCAAGGTGCTTCGAGTTTCATGCCTGTCATGGCGCTTGCTCCTCAACCCAATGAGAGAGTACTTGACATGGCTGCTGCTCCTGGTGGTAAAACTACCTACATCGGTAAGACTCACTGCAGACCTGTTTGAGAATGAGCTGGTTCAGTGTAGCAGTTTATGACTCATTTTAAGTCATCAAACAAAGAAAAGAAGATTCTACGGTCAATTTAATAATATCATGTCGGTGTTAGGTAAGGGCTGCCATGAGATGAATGCTGTTCACCTTATTAATACATACTGCTTGCCCACACTGACTTATGGACTGGAGAATTCAGTCCTAACTGAAAAGACCAAGGATAAAATTAGTGTCCTATGGAACAACTGTTTCCATCACATTTTACGCTACCAATAAAGATGTTTAAAAATTGCGTTATTTATTTTGTGACCATCAGTCATCTGTAATGAAACTTAAGTATCCAAATGACAATGATAACCTGTTATTCTAGTAGTATTAGTGAACACTTGTAGCACTGAACAAATGTCAAGTTGTTATGTGAATACTAGATTGTGTATTTTACAGCCACTTCATATCTGCTTGCATTTAACAGTCTGTTTGCTTTATGTCATTTATACTGTATATTGATAGGAAGTTTACAGCAAATGGCACTAACATCTGAGATAGTTTTAATGTTTTGAATAAAAAATGTTTGTTTGTTTGTGTGTTTAGCACAGCTGATGAGCAATAAAGGAATTCTGTTTGCCAATGATGCAAATGTTGAACGGGCAAAGGCCATTGTCGGCAACATTCATCGTATGGGAATTGTAAACTGTGTTGTCTCAACATATGATGGACGCAAACTGCCAAAGGTGGAGTAATGATTAATGTAATCAGTGCAACTTTTTTCATTAGCCAGTATTATAAATTACTACTGAAATGATTGCTAAATGGTATCGGTGTCAAAGGGCTGATGTATAAGGAGCAGTGCCCCATCCTTTTAAGTCTGGTGGTGTGTGAAGTCAGGATATTAGATTATTGTTCCTCGTTGGGGGTCGGTGTTTAGAGTTTACTTCAGTGGTTTGACATGGTTGACTGTTCATTAAAAGCTGTGCCAGTCTTATCTCCAAAGATTCTCTTCTTGAACAAGCGGTGGAAGAAAACCAAGTGGGAATGGTTAACTCAGATTCATCTGGAAAATGCCATTTATGGGTACATTAAAATAAAACATTGTATTACTTCCGTGCCGAATATATGTTTCTTATTATTGATTCTTGAATAACTGATAATCATTTGTAATGAGAATTTTATTCTTTATTAACGCTTAATTTACTTCCACAAAACAGAGATGATTATAATTTTTTGGGTGTGTTTCTTTTTCATGTGTGCCTCTCGGCAGAATTAGAGTGGTTTATAGATTTTGTGAAATCTTGGAACGGAATAGGAAATAGTAAGATCAGAGTTTTGGGATAACTTGGGATGTATCTAGTAATTTTTTAATGGAATAATGCACTATAAGTCTTACATTTGTTTGTTGGTATCTCTGCAGAAGTTTTAACTATGATGGAATGCTAGTATTAGCGAAGTCATGATTCTGTAGTTTCTGAAATGTATAATTTGCATTTACGTGATGACAGTTTATGTTTTATGTTGTAAGATATTTGTTTTTTTGTGCTGTTGTAGATTATTCAAGGTTTTGACCGGGTGTTACTAGACGCACCTTGCAGTGGTACAGGAGTTGTATCGAAAGATGCAGCCGTCAAAACTAACAAAGTGATTTTCTTGTTTTAGTAACTTTGTCGAGAAAATTTATTTCCTGATAGTAGAAAATCTGCTGTCCTGTAAATCATCATCCCACTTTGGGAAGATTAACAGCACAGTTGTAATACATATTTCTGTGTTTAATTATTTGGCTCAAAGCTAGGCTTCAGTCGAATATTGGATTTACTCTACGGTGCGTTTTGGCAGTGTTCACTCGTTTGGCTATAACTCTGCCAAAAGTGAACCAATTTGATTGAAATCTGGAGCACTCTGAGTACATTGTTGGGGCTGGCCCTGGCAAATTTTGGGCGTGATCCATGCAGTAGCGACAGCTAGAGAGCCAGGCGATTTTTTTTTGTCGTGTAAATAGTGCACAATTTCACCGATTTCCTGTCGGTCAATATTCACAAAATTTGAACACAACACGTCAGTTGGTGAGACGATGAAAACTTTCCGAACAGAATTTGTAAAATTGTACTGTAAGGGGTCGTTTTTTCCAAAAAAAAACATCTTGCGTCTTCAGGCTGCGATAACTCCACACTGATTACAGATTGCCTGAAATTCACTACAAAAGTAACCTTGTACAGGATGTCTAGTTTCCATTTTTGCTGTTGGAATTGATTTAAACTCATTCTCCTGGCCTCTACACTCCGTACAAGAAACCTCTCCAAATTCTATGCGACATCGGTTCACGACACTTCATCTCATAACAGTAATAGTCTAAGTGGGCGTGGCCTGCTTATGTTGGAGTGTGGTCAGAACGTCGACAGTTATGCTTTATTATACGTGATAAGGCAGCAATATTTGCTGATAATTAGTTTATTAGCCATCTGCTCTTGCATGTAGCTATGACATATAATGCATTTAATAACGTGAAATGGGTCACTTGCAGGATGAAAAGGATATACATCGATGTTCTCATTTACAGAAAGAGATGCTACTTGCAGCTATTGACTGCTGTGATGCACGTTCTGCATCCGGTGGATACGTTGTTTATTCCACGTGCTCCATTTTAGTAAGTTTCAACGTTTGTTACCGCTATTATGCTCTGCTCTTGCCAATTTTCACCTTGATTGATGCTGTGTTATTGCCCATACCGGGCAAGTAAACAAAAAGTGACCACTGGGTAAGCTCCGTATAGACTCTGGGGCTGAACCATTTAGTAATTCTGATGCTGTACTTACTTACTTCCTTGTCTATTACTTAACTTACTTTCTTACTTATTTACTTCCTTAAGGCCTCTTCCATTTCCGGGCTGGAGGTTGTAAGAGGTGACCAAACCTGGCTTTAGTTTTTAGCGTTTATTTTGTGTTATGGTATATTTTGTTACAGATGCATGTTTGCTTTTGTTGTGTTAGATTTAGTTTTTCAGTACTAACCCAAGAGATTGCCGGGGAAGAACATATCTGAAATGTCCTATTTTGTGTCAGGTGGGACGTAAAATCTTAACTCAGTCAATCAACCACTGAGTAGACTTTCTCAGTTCCTGCCATTGCCTGGCACTAAATTTTCTGTGGAGATGGAGGAGAGCTCATGTTTGAATCATGACTTTTTTATATCCCATCTGTAGTTTTGTCACTGGGGTGTCGAAAATTTGGGAGATTGACCCACTGCAGTAAATTGCTAATAGCCATTGCGTTTGAGCCAAAGTTACAGTATTTATAGATGTAACTAACCTTGGAATGCTCGTTTGTTCATTCGTTCGTTATTGCGGGCAGGGGTCCAGCCTACTCTGGACCCCAGCGTTGAGACCTTTTATGTCGGTCCAATGCGCCAGCCCAGGGAGAGGAGGGGAATTGGTAGGTGTGTGTGGTGTATGTGCGAGTTGTGTAGGGTGAAGGAAGGGTTAAGTAGGAATGCTCATATACCTTAAAAATTTCATGATAATCACTCGGGGAATGCACTTCTGCATGGCAAATATGTTGCGAAAAATCTATTTTCACTGCCTCCACCCTGCTCAAAGTGAAATGTGGTACAGAGTAGACCTATCGTCTGCTCACCCCTACCCAGATTTCACCTTTTTGCCAACAGTGTGAGCAGATGCAGTCCTGGCAGTTAGTCTTGCGAGAAATCCCTGACAGTTGTGACATTTAAACATGATCACGTTTGCTATGAAAGAAAAGGTCTCATTATGTGATGTTTCTTTTTATCGTGTATTCTACCCATATTGGTTGAGTTCAATCAAGTGAAGTTATTAGTTGATATGTGTATATTGCATGCATCACTTGAATACTGCATGTTCTGCAGTAAATGCTGCATCTACTATTCATATGTAACCAAAATAAGCATACTCATCTTAACTCTTTGACTTGCATCGATTAGTAAGTAAATAAGTAAAATAATTGATATCCACCGGCTACAGGACTCCGCGCATTAAAGCGCGCTTGCCACATAGGTGTAAAACAGAACCGCACCTTATGGCGCAGTTGCCAGTCAAAGGGTTAAATTTACTGAAGCATCTATTATTTTGTCATTATTTAATGAGTTTGTAGGTAACAATCACATATATTTTCACGTTATGTGTGCTAACCAGTTAAAGCCAACTCAGTAGTTATACAAACTCTGTAGGTAAAAATAATCTTATGAAATGTCGCCTTCCATGAACTTTCTGATGACGTAGTGTTCGGAATGAAATGTGGACATACCAAACAGCTATAAGATAATTTTCCAAATATAACACAAATTTGGTTAGCTGGCATTTTGCTGTTGATCATTGAAATCATATGTGGCATTATAATGTAGGTGGAAGAAAATGAGCTTGTTATTGACTATGCCTTGAAGAAACGAAACGTCAAAGTTGTTCCAACTGGTCTTACCTTGGGTACAGAAGGTTTTGTCAGGTATCAAAGCTCACTTCTGCTGCTTCTGTTGAAATTTCACAGGATGCTAATTGTAGATCACTGTTTATAATGTGTAATAGCATAAGAACCGTAGTACTCCACTATTTCATAAATTGTCTGTAACTGGTAAAGTGCTGTTGACGTCAGTCGTTATACAGCCATTATATGTAATGTATATATTCCATATGTTAGCCTGAACCTCCACTTAAGAACATGAGACTTTTGTTGGAGCAAAGTTTTACCCACATGCCATTGCTGATGGCAGGTAGTGGGTTGCGGAGAAGACACTGAAATTCTCTTGAGTGAAATCCTGTTACTTTCACCGTCTCCATACCATTGTTCATGATAGTGAAACATAATTGTGCACAGAGCAATAATCATCTTAACCCTGGTTCCCTGTATTTGCCCGACTGTAACCCTACCGCACATTACCTAAGGTCTGCCTAAATGTCGGACTTATTGGCCGGTTTACATACCACATGGGATATGTCTAAACTTGTGATGGCCGGTTTATCGGCCACTTGGGGAAAAGTCAAACATTTCATGGCCGGAAAACCGGCCACAAGGGCTCAAAGGGTTAATGTAAAGGCCCCATGTAGGCCCCGGGGCTGTAAGAATAGGCCCAGTTTCCTGGCTGGACAAGGCAACCAAACCTGGCTTTAGTATTTTATGCCTTGCCACCTGATAATGTCAGCGAAGTTATTATGTCTTCAGGCTGCCCATCTGCCGCATTTGTTTGTTTATTTGTTTGTCTGTTCATTCGTCCACACAGACCTTGTTACCACGATATCTCATGAACAGTTTCAGCAAGCTCAATGAAATTTACAGTGAATATTTACTAGCCCTTTCCGATGACCTGATGAGATTCTTGAGGTCAAAGGTCAAGGTCACATCAGGCCATCGAGGTGGCAAATGCATCCACGTTGACGCTACGCTCAGACATCAAAATCTATCTAGTTGTGTTTATTTTGTGTTATAGTATCTTTTGGTTTATTGGCACATATGTGCTGTACGTGATAGGTTTCGTAACTTTTTTATTGCCACGTTAAGTGACTGGCTGGAAAGAATCTGTCTGAAATTACCTATTTGTGCCAAGTGGGATTCAATGGTATTTTCTGGATTTTTTAAGAAACTGCACTTATGATCCACGAGATTGTGCTTGGCTAATTTTGTAAGAACTATGCTGCTTGTAGGTTTCGTGAGAATCGGTTACATCCAAGCTTGAAACAGTCAAAACGGTTTTACCCACATGTAGAGAATTTTGACGGCTTCTTTGTATGTAAATTAAAGAAATTCAGCAACAAGCTACCAGCTGCAGGTAGTCTACATTTTAGTTTTTGCCGCTCTTTATTCAAAAGGTGCACATTACACAGTGTATATGTGTGAATTAGTATAATATTAACCATGCACATTTGAATTAATAATTTTATACGACATTGTGATTGTGAAGTGCTGTTGAATTGATGTTAGCAAGCATATCTGCTTTATGTGGCATGTTGTAATTGTTTTGGCATCAAAGTACCAATTGGTCATGGGCATACCAGCAAACATTATCTTATAAAAGTCCACGGCAAGTTGTTCGGTGTTCGTAATCTTCTGCCTCTGTCAAAAAGCAGTGTACTCCAGTACTGGCCAAAGAGCGGTGGTTCCATGTGGTGTGAGAGGTTGCAGTGACCACTAGCTGGCAGAAATTAATGCCACTCTACCACCAGGTACATATAAGATCAGTATCATCCATGAGCTCCAGTCCAGACGCTTCTGTGAAATATGAAAGCTGCTGCCTTTGCCTGGATCAGGATTGATTTTTGTGGCTTAGAGTTCACTGTTTGTAAATGTACTACGTTGCTTAATGTTCCGCATTAACGTTACGGTTCTGTGTTGTTGGCAGTTGCTGAAGAAAAGCCTGAGCAGATAACTCCAGCAGAAGAAGGCGTCGACTGATCACGATTAACTTGAACTATCATTATTATTATTTGCCTGATTATCCACGACGGCGTGAAAAACAGTGATGCATATGGTATTGCCGTTACAAGTGATTTTCCACGTATTTGGCATAGTCTGATAACGGATGTCTGGTGCTTGATCTGAGCATCTGTGTCTTGTCTTGTGTGTGCGTCATTGACGGTTTGGCTGCGTGAACTGAACGACATTTCTGCTACTTTAACGTTGAAGATTATGCTAAATGTGCATGCAGTGCAGCTATCAGTTTTTACATTCGTCATAACTATCAGTCACCTGTCAGAACTGTACACTTAGCCTACTGAATGGCGTCGGTCGCCAGACGTTTGGCTGACAGACCGTTTGGTTGACAGATTTTAGCATGCATATACACTTGTGGTCCATTTTATACCCTGACCGTGGCCGCGTCTAACTGTAAGCGTTATGTAACGGTCTGGCGTCCGTCTGTCTGTCCAGTCTTTTTTTCTAACCTTAATAGAGTGCGCGGGGCATACTCAACGGACTCACAGGGGCAGCATGCGACGCGGCCACCGTCCATTTTTGCCCAACAATAAGGGAGTACCTGGTCTGGCGTCCGTCTGTCTGTCCATCTTGTGCATGCGCGTTCAACCGTTCTCTGCAGTCTGCACCATCGAGTCCCATGGGTTATGACAGATAGACCAGACCACATACCGCGCTATCTGTCAGTCCGTCACAAGCCGATATGGCACAAAATGGCTAAACGTATGATCATGAAATAACACCTGCTATAACCCAGGGACTCGATGGCGCCGAAAACGGTTGAACGCGCATGCACAAGTTGGACTACAAACCTTTCCCTAGGCAACCACGGCCACCGGTCTCGGTCTCATGAAGTACTGGCCTCGGGTCTCATACGCTTTCGTCTCATGGTCTCAAAGAGGTCATTTGCTTTCTTAATTAATTAACGAATTTGTGTTATTAGCAACACCGGATCTAATTATTATCGTTGAACATCTTACTTACTCATCATATTAAATGCAAAATCCATTTCCGGTTTATCATTCACCACCTCGTGGCTAATCGTCAATTATTCAGCATTTGTTATTTCACATGTGTAACAAAAAATAAATCCTACCAATTTGTGTTACTTTCACATGCAATTGACTTAGCTGGACTGGTCTCGGTCTCGTAGTTTTTGGTCTCGGTCTCATAACATTTGTCTGGTCTCAGTCTCGG
>Ga0209363_1001180_pt1 | contig 12119 bp, 7 predicted proteins | sample WorMetexBAHAMAS3_FD_187385 | JGI IMG/M metagenome (GOLD analysis project Ga0209363, IMG submission 187385) | Marine gutless worms symbiont microbial communities from Max Planck institute for Marine Microbiology, Germany - Inanidrilus exumae... | ecosystem: Host-associated > Annelida > Digestive... | reverse complement strand
GTTTTTGCGCATACATACATACACACACACATACACACGGAATTGGTCTCAGTATACGCGTAACGCTCAATACCAAACCTGCTTCGCAGGTTTTGATAATTAAATTGCGCACATGTCGACCGTTTGCTCCATGGACCGTGCTATTAACAGGCGAGTGGCGACGCCAGAAAACGTCTCTGGCATCTTTGAGAGACACGGACAAAGTACGAATATGTGAATTATTTGCACGACTGTAATACACAATGCAGCACAGAACAAAATTCCAATAACTTTGAAGAGTGACGATAATAAGACTATCCATTTCGCAGGCCTACTTAAGATGTTTTGCTGCCGATACGTTCCGTGATCTAATGATTGGCGGCACAACAAATAAATTAGCCCCGTACGGGACTGGCGGTCGACTCCTACTTACTGCCAACTTCAAAGTCGCGTGATACAAAACGTAGGACAAAAATGAAAAATCCGGCCCCGACAAGCTTTAGCTATTGTGCCCTAATTTAAGAATCCGTGGTCATTTGCCAGCCCCTATTATAAAGGGGGAGGACATAGCTTTTAAAAATGGTCGAATTTCCGACTTTAGAGGACTCATGACCTTGACCTTGGATCGGGTCATACTGCATACTGGCGTGCATCACTCGTCGACCTCTACCTACATACCAAATGTCATTGAAATCGACGAAACTTTTTGTGGATGGACGGACGGGCGGACGTACGGACGGGCGGACGGACACTCGAGACCGGCTTTAATAGGTCGACTCGGAGGATTAAATCTTAACATTTATAATATAATTCTACCTTAAAGACTATGACCCAAATTGTGTTGAAAGCGCCGTTAAACTACTTTTTTCCTCTTGTCAGGCACGCTCGTTAGCGTACCTAGGCAATTTTCTTGAACGACATAGACTATGTCATTCAAGATAAGTGACTAGCCACACATATTTATAATAATAAATAATAATGGCGCATATATATATACAGATAACTAGTCATAATAGAAACAAGTTTGACTGTGGATGCAAACATTGCGTCATAAAGAACGGGGGCGAAGTCTGCTATTATCGATTACCTGGTTTTATAACTTAACCGGTTTGGTTTAAAATGCCCATTTATGTCCTCAAAATGACCCCCGAATGGGCAGCAACATCAACGTGATTCATATGACACATCCCAGCATAATTTCGCGTCGTTTGGTAAATCACGCTCGAAAAAACATCGACGGTTTGACCTGTAGAAGCGTTCCCAAAACAGAGGTATAAATAAATTTGAAAATTGTTATATTTCACCCACGTCCACATAAGCCTCACACGGATGGATTAGCACTTGCAATTTGGCAGTGATGTAATCAAGTGACAATTTTCTGACTATCGGTTGAAGAGTGTCAATGGTGTAGGGGGGGAGGGGGTCAGTTTGCCATTACCTATTCACAAGAGCAGTAACCATCGGTCATGCTAAAAGACGCTAGCAACGCTAACAACGTAAACAAACGCTAACAACAGCTATGTCGTCACAGGTAAAATCAAAAGCTTAAAAGCCGTTGTGTGCGTTGTATGCACCAGAACAACGCGCATGGAGCTCACGACCGCAGACAATCGTATCTCAAGTGTTTTTAACGTATTTATATATTTACATGTTGTCGGTCGTCTGTGTGTGCGTTGGACTGATTGACGCCACAGAACGATGGGAGGTAACTGACGAGCGTCGGACTGTGTAACGCACGCTAAACCATGGTAACAGCAGCCGCTGAGTGCGGTGTTAGCGTTGTTAGCGTCTTTCAGCATGACCCGCAACCATCAACACTGGACCATCACGACCACTCAGCCTATTTATTACATATATCCAGGACATACATGTTTCAGGATCACTTCCAAAAGTAAATCAATCGTTCTCTGATGCATAATCTACCTGCTGCCAAATTTCATTAGATCCACCCATAACGTTTTGAATTATCCCACTGACAAATAGACAAACGGCGATGAAAAGAGTACCCCCTGTGAAAAGTGGCGGATGTAAAAATCCTGAATTCTCTGTGAGACCTATCTTAATCTGTAGGGTTGATTAGACAAATAACAAAAACAGTGGTTAGTATATAACAGTTATTGTTATATTCAGGACAGCATAACTGCTAACAGCCATAGCAACACACTGTAGCCTAGGTATTATGGCATAAAACACTTGAAAAAATATTCAGAACTTACAATGGTGACAAAACATATCATAGCAAAATATCTACAGCTCCTTCAGTCTAGCATACTATCTATATATAAATAGTGCACAGAAAATGTTTTCCACAGTACTATACATGAAATTATACAACCAACCATTAAGACCAATAACATAACTCAAGCTATGCCTATGATCCTAAGTGAAGAAAAGCTACTCACAGAACGCTCAATCTAATAATGAATAACATAAAAAGATGTTTAGACATGCAATTAACAAAATCACAAAACTGATATAAACCTATTTTATTAAACATACAGACAACATAATTTAAAAGTAATAGAATACTTTAAACTATGTCAGATTGGCACAAGTTGGTTGGTATAACAGAATTATTGTACAATGTTCACAGCTTTTATTATTTGGAAAACCACGCAAGACAAAATAAACACTAGAATTTTTGTCTAATTATGAAACTTATGATTTGCAAGGACAGCAGTAATAACACAGTTAAGTTCACCTAAGCACAACAGGAAAATACAAGCCAATAATATAACAATGTTGCCACAACATCAAAAACATCAAGCATTTGTATATGTGACTATTTTACATACAAAAAAATTAACGACGACAACACAGTAGGTAACAAAAAGGCGAGGCAAACACAACTATTATAATTATTCTGTACGGTAAAAATGAGCTTCTATGCGAAAAACAGCGTGCAGTGCAAATGTGCATATACTAATCACCAAAAACACAACTGTACGATCATAAGTGCTGCATAAAATTGGATCTGCTGTACCAGCTACATCCACCACGGCTAAATTATTAACTTCCTTCTTCAAGTAATCACATGCTCATTTACTGTACAGGGTGATCACTTCACACCTTCAGACATATTATCCAGACCTAACAAAGTCCCTTGTCCCATGATCACATTTATATCACCAATACTCGTTAAGCTTTAAGGTTCAGGCTTATTAACTGCAATAATCTATGGATTTTTCCCCAATTACAACGTCATTACAGATACAGATGTCTACAAATAAATAAATATAAAGTATCCAGCTATAGTGTCTGGGGAGCACTGTAAGCTCTCCAGAGCATCCAGGTAGAGCCTGGTTGTCAAATGAATTTTGAGGCATTGTAGGCCGGTATTTGGGCAACGACCAAGTTACCACCACTTTCATTGACTTCTCATATGATCCTCAATTTTCTCTGACCAATTTGTGATTCCCCTACTTTTCTAGGTATTCCAAATGAGTGGTCACCCTGACTGTGGGCAATCTTAACTTACAGAACACATTAACCCTCTCAAAATTTCACTGGCATCACAGTCACTCAATAATTGGTTAAACGATAAAGTATATGGTTAAATAGTGTTCTCAGTGTCAACACAATACCTGAGACAACCAAAAATTAACATATACAAGCTACAATATTCGCCAATAACACACAGCAACAACACGATAGTTAAAAGAATAATACTGTCAACAACATACGAAAGTTCTCAGATATTTCAGCTACATTGTAAACTTCAACATATATCAGTGACTAAACAGTGATTCGTTACACAATTCTAACTAAAATACTATTATTAGCACCCATTATTGACTGTATAATGCACGTTCAACTGATTTTTTTACCACGCGACGCTATGCCAGCGTGGTATATGCTGTCACTGTGTGTCCATCTGTCCATCACAAATTGGAGTTCTACCAAGACGGCTAAACCTACGATCATGCAAACAACGACGTACAATAGCCCAGCAATTCTAGTTTTCTGATGCCAAAGATCTCGGCGAAATTCCAACGGGGTCACCCTTAATGGGGGTGCCAAATAGAGGCCCCAAATAAAGGTGGGAGAGGTTAAAAGCGGCAATTTTCGACCAATATTTTGCCATATCTCAGAAACGGTGCAAGATATAGCTACTATAAAACACTAATAGGAACTCATATTCACTCTGTCGAATGGTGTTATTTCCAGTGACCTTGAGTGATGATCCTAACTACCCCAAACCACCTCATGTTCGACACTATGTATCACTTTCATATCTTTGCAGTGAGTGGAGACAAAGACTTCAAATTTGGTAGGCAGGTTGATGGTAGCAGGTGCTAGCCCACTGATGGCAAACCATCCCTAAAAGGGGAATGGTTAGGTCGCGAACCATTTAAATTTCAGGGGGCACCAACAATATGTCAGGAACGGCTGCAGGTAGAGTTGTTATGTCGATCATCTCAGGTGCTGTCAACATAGGTGGATGGTCAGTTTGATAAACTGGTGACAGTCGTTGGTCATCAGTTTTTCACACTGACCATTGACATCTGTGTACAACACAGTGAGCGTGAGGCACTGCCTTGCGCGGGTCTGTCAGCAGCAGTGGAGACTTGTTTGTATGATTAGGCATTACAACTGTTGTCAAGCATGTTATGCATTTACAACAATACAAATAAAAGTTGACTGAAAGAATTCCACTGGCATTTAATTCAACTACAACAAATACTCAATTACTAAAGACAGCCCTAATATGAAATAAAAGGTACTGACTTCTACTGATTTGAGAAAAGCAACAGTTTAAACAGTGTCTGTATATGAAATGGTTCGCACATGATTCGCTAATTCAGAATGCCTTTTCAAAACTAAAATCGATACAACGAAAATTTTAATCAAACTGAACAAACAAAATGAACCAAACTTTCAATGGTTAACTCTAAAAATCAGTTTAAAACGAAAATAATGCCACAGAGAATGTCAAAACTCACAACACAGTTTCAATTACTATTAAAATCATCGCAGTACAAAACTAGAAACAACAGCCCAAATTGTCTACTTATTGACTAAATAACAAATTTACATATATGGCTAAATGACAGGATAGAAATATACTTAATGGCAGACTCGTCAACAATACCACAACTATGCTAATTAATAAGCACCTAGTTACGTGAACAGCATAAGTTATTCTATTAGACACTGTTCTTCGAAAAATTAACTAAATTACACTTCTTCATTAATTGTCACTGTATCCTCACGTAGAAACAAGAGACTACTTTCCTGACTATTTAAAAATAACAAAAATGACTGACAAATGACACACATAACAACTGATATTTGTTTTGAAGAACTGCAAAAAGAAATGGCAGAAATGCTTGAAACCGACAACAGTGTAAACATCAGCAGTATCTGGCCTCAGCAGTCTTCAAACCATAACAGCACATCTCTCTGAGTTGCAGCACACGAGAAGATGCCACTTATTACATGGACACCAAAAACAAGAACTGGAGACAGAGACTTGGACATGGGTCACCATGAGTCATTATTACCAGACTTATTGAACTCGTGCTGGTATTGAATTGAGACTGGACCTAAAGAGGTTGGTTGGTTGGCAATTAATGGCACTTTCAACACAATTCAAGTCATATCGTGCCTTTAAGGTAGAACTATATTGTACAAAATATTAGAAATTAATAGGGATGAATTCTTGGAATAAGATAATTTTTAAAATTATAATAACAACAGTAGATTTAGATTGAATGAATAAGTCGCAAATAGGTAAATTATTTGATCAAAAAGGTACAATTGTGTAAGATTTCTTATTTACAAATTATAACTGATCATATAGGTTCATTTTTCAAATAAAATTTAGTATACTTTTCCTAGGTGTGTGATTGAAGATGTCTTTAATGTCACTAAAGGAACAGTATCGATGTCTGGACCTAAACAGACTTGTGTACATCTCTGTTGGATAAACCAATCATTTCCAAGCTGTCAATTTTGAATGCTGCATAAGATAATGGTCTTAGGATGCAACTGGCCTCTTAAGCTCCACACATGTCACAATATGAGTTGGACCCGGAGATAACAGAACCGGCAACAATTTACAGTCAATATCAACATCTCACTGCTAGTTCAACGATGCCTTAGGACAATGTCATGGCGAAAAAATCAGGCAATGAACAAACCAGGTCTGTCACACAGGTGATCTCACGCGGCTGAACTTATACAGTGGGCTTGTAATAATTAATTACTTTTTGTGCACGTGGCCTATGATGTAGGGTCTCACTATATCTCAGGAATAGCGCCACAAATCAAATCTAAAAATAACAAATCAACGTGCACTTTAGACTTCCATCAACTTATCACTGCTTCGTCTTCGCTCACTTTCCACTTCACAGCGGGTTGCCTGCAACGCCTTTGTTTTCAACGGATCGATCTCTTTGTAGTCAGTTGCATCGGCAGCCGAGAACGTAAGTCGAGCGGACTCGTGGTTACTGTCGACAGAAACACTTGCACTGGCTCCGTGATCCAAGTCCAGGTACTGTACAGTGTCAACGCCACTCAGTCGACCACACACGCTATCAACCTGAGAAAAATAAACAACAAAACTGTATCTACCACAGGCATGTTGTAAAGGCCCAAATGTCACTGATAACGTTGGGACTTCAAGGCCAAGGCCAAATGAATTTATTCTGGAGTATCCTCAAAAGCCAGCATTTACTTTCCCCATCTGCAAAAGGAAATTGTTGTCATGGGTATAAGTATTTCTTATTGTATTCTCTTAATGACTACTCTGACAAGTCTCCACTGCCGCCGATGAATCCGCGCAAGGCGGTGCTTCACGCCCACCATGCTGTACACAGATGTGGACGGTCAGTGTGATAAACTGTTGACCGATGACCATCACCAGTTTATCACACTGACTGTCCACCTAAGTTGACAGCACCTGAGACGATCAACGTGCAGTTGCGAAATTTTCTAAGTCCAGAGTTTGGGTGAAAGTTCTAGAGGGAAGTACTCTTTGTCTGGAGATACCCGAATTCCCTTCCACCACAGTGTAGGATAAGCCCAGGGAAGCCTCTGTGCCAAAAAATGAGCTTGATCTTTTCAGCCGTTTTCATACAGTGCCGGCTTGTGATGGAAATGGGGTGGTGTGGGATAGTTAGGGGTCACTGGAAATAGTGCCATTCGATAGAGCGCATACGAGTTCTTATTAGCATTCCATAGTAACTGTATGTCCTATTCCCTATCTTGCGCCATTTCTGAGATATAGTGAGATAATGGTAAAAAATTGCCACTAGAGTCAGTGGGCTATCCCACGGCGTTGTTTACGTGATCCTAAGTTTAGCCGTTTTGGTACGATACCGGCATGTGACAAATAGAGATGACGACACATGACGACAGCATATACTGCACTAGCATAGCATCATACAGTAAAAAGCAATAATACATGTATATGTTGGTTGCAAGTTTACCTTCACGTAACAGTCAATGATTACACAGTTTAGGTAATATCAAAGCATACAAATACAAATTCACAGACAGATACAGGGTTTGGGTTTGATGTCTAAACCTTTCACATATCAGAATTACTATTTCAGAATAACAGTCAATAGAAAGTATAGGTCACATAAAATGACAAAAATGCAGATACAAATTCGGTCTGGCAAATGTGATTTAATGAGCTGTGAAGAAGAAAGATGCCTCACAGTTACGAATGGTAGCAGTAAAGTGAGATTAAAGATGGAATTAACAGGCAGCACAGAGTTCAGCTTACGGAGAGCTCATCCTGCGAGTCACGATCAGAACTATCATCAGATGAACTGGATGACGACTGTGAATAGTCACGCCTCTTCATCGGCAACATGACATCGTCCCTGACGGTGCAAAAATATGACAAAAATATAAATTTAGATAATTTCTGCAGACCATACAATAAACATGACCAAAGTCACACACTGCACCTGTGCACCTAGAAGTACAACTGAAATGCCTTTTTACTGTGCCCCTGAATCCTTGGCAGAGAAATGCTCTACCGTACAAACACACCCACATAATTATAAACAAACAAACAGTAACCGATAATCCACACCTTGCCTATCGGCATGTGTGGGTAGGCCACCGGTTAGGGTGAGTGGTATGTCTTTCTTTCAGTGCTTTGACACTGTTTGATGGGTAACATGAAGGACATTCAGCCTGTAAAAACTGCACCACTTGTCTCCCAAAGTTCTTTCCTGGAACAGATGAATGAAGAAAACTGGCTAACCCGGGTTAACTTTAAAAAATGAGTCACTTGGAAAATTAGCTTTAAAACAAAGGTAAGTACACCGTGTCATTTCATTATGTTGCGTGTCATGTGGTACAATAAATAATTACCAGTCGCATCACACTTTTCAGTTTGTGATGTGACTAGTTTAGCTTTAACAATATGAGTCCTTGTGCGATACTGTACAAGCTTTGTGTTGACACGCCACTCTGCTATTTTTCAAGCAGTGCACTAACACAGACTTTATCTGATGTAATGTTCTTCATTTTCTGTGGTAATTTTCGGCTGCTATTAAACACAGATCGTTTCAGTGAGACAGTTTGGTAACTATGAGATTCTAGTATTATTATTACATGAATAACGAGATGCAGTCAGAAACGGCAGATTTCGCCCCCTGTCCTGCCAGCTGGCAATCTCGACCATACAACGTTGTCTGTTGTCCAACTGGTGCCGCCACTTGCCGCACTGGACGAAACATACTCGCTGTCTTTGATTAGGGACCATTCCTGCATTACATGAAAACGTGCTGTCGTCCACAAAACCGAAAGTACATAAAGTAACGCGTTGCCATCAGAGGAGGACCGAACCACAGCCACAGGTAACATGTACAAAAAAATTTGGTGAAATTTGGACTTGTGATTTTAGAGATATGCTAGTGGACAGACAGACATACCGACACACTGATCACAATACTTCACAGCTCTACCTAGCGGTGTCAAATATTGCATGGTGGTTCATCGGCGTCCTGGGCAGGGAATCTCCCATTTTGGGGAACTTTGCTCCCCAAAAGCCCAAAATCAGACAAATAGGAGCCTAGCCTAGTCGGCAGGCCTAGGCTGACTAACGTCAGAGCGACGTTCTATTTATAGTTCAGTGAGCGTGCAGGCTACACGCCGCGCTAGAGATGCCCCATTCCTGAAATTGCGCGGCGTGTGGATGTAGGATCGGCATGTGTGGAATGTGGATATACAGCCGTTCCCGAAGACGGGCGTACTTGTTCTTTCTTCATCCACTACCAGATTCTTGAGGAAACAAGCGCTGCTCTCTTTACGACGGCTCTCTAACGTCAGTACCCCGGTACTTTAGAAATCATATACAGTATTAGCAGGGACTGACTGAGTTAAGGATTTACATCCCACCCGACACAAAATAGGTCATTTCGGAGACGTTCTACCCAGACGTTCTCTTGGCTTAGTACTGTAAAACTAGATCAAATGCAACAAAAGCAAACATGCATCTGTAACAAAATATACTACAACATGAAATTAACACAAAAGACTGAAGCCAGGTTTGGTCGCCTCCTGCGACCTCCAGCCTGGAAACGGAACAGGTCTATTTTGGAAGGAGTAGATATGAAGTAAATGAGTAAGGAAGTAAATGAGTAAGGAATAAAGTACAAGGAAGGAAGTAACGAATGAAGTTAAGTAAACAAACAAAAGTTGCATACCCATAATAACAGTTTAAAGGACAGGTAACGAGCTGTCCATCTGGTTCAACTGACTGTAATGACTTAGCAGCGTCAAATTTTCTACCTGAACTCGCACCAGATGTCGCCGGAGAACCTAACACAACAATAGATGCATTAGCAATCTCTCTACAAACACGACAGCAGGAAACAATGCCTATCACATACAAGTACCCAGGCACAGGCATCAACCAGAGGTACTCAGCTGCTCCAACCTGTATGTATAGTAGGTAGACCTGTAAGCTAGCTTAGCTAAAAACTTCTGCCGGCTCAGCACGGGAATTTTGGCTTATTTTCGGCTTACCTGAAAAAAATTTGGCAGCTTAGCCTCGGCTAAAATTTAGCTATGTTCACTGTCATAGGTCTAGTCTTGGGAGCCCACATAATGCACTTTGGGCCCAGCTAAGGCAAAACTACTAAGTGTCGAGTTTTGTTAAAATCTAACATTTCATTGTAAGATAAGAATCACGACTTTACTGTCCATGCGGCTGCTGGTGACAGCTAAGCCGGCTGCTGAACCAATGGCTTGGTCAAATTTTTTTGGCTGGCAGCTAAAAGATTAACGAAATCCATGGCAGCTCAGCCAAACTTGTTTCTCGGCCAGTGGGTGGCGGCTTCTTGGTACAACAATAACAGTGACAGGTTTTAACTTCTTTTACAGTTATAAGTATCCTAATGAACTGCAGTAATTGGAACGCACATAAGTATAATATAATTACATAAGCATCTAACAATACTCCCAAGAAGATCCGATTCCTTTCTGGAGTAACTTCAGTTTGGGCCGTTTCCCTCAAAGACAACTTCTGGGCAAAATCGGAGCAGGTCTGTCTGCCTTTCCCCTCGTCCATCCAACGACGTCAAAGCACAGTTATAAGTATCCTAATAAACTGCAGTAAGCACTGAATGGAACTCGAAGCATTGCCGCCAACCAGGGACATCACCCACTGTACTTTGTTAGTACTGTAGCATAACAACAGTGATTATATCAAAATAGCACACCCACAAAACAGCACGAAATGAGTGACACAGTGAAACTGAAAGTAGCAAACAGTACAGCTCAATGAAGATGATTTATTACACAAGCACAATGTGCGTGTGTGTGTCATTGTCTAATCAGCATAATCTCTATGCAGTGCAATGTAGCTGTTTCCTGTTAATTACTGCAATGACAACAATGACTACTGCGGCCACATAATTATGTGCAATTATGCAGCACAGCATCTGAGCAACTAGACACTCCTGTCTGTACACAGAGACATGCATACAAACTACACGTAGTACCAACATCCTGCACATGATCAGAAAACAGCAGTTTTAGCAGTGACTCACTGCCCAAGTAAAGTAAATAAGTAAATAAATGGAATGCATAACACACTGTACTACAGAACAAATTACAAAACATGAACAATTAATATCACATTAAAACTCACAGAACAAAACGCAACTGAACTAAATGCATGATGAAACCTGCCACCAGGATATGGATCGGGTCTGTTCTGCCTAGGTTTCATAAAGCATATGGTTATGACTAAATTAAATAAATTACAGAAGATAATGGCAGACAGCATTATATTGCTGTCAAATAGCTTAGCTGCTGGTGTAAAAGAGTGTTATAAACTTGCTTTGGCTGTAAGTCTAGCTGAGTGACTGCAACATGCACACTGACTTTGGTTTGCTTTATAACTGAGTTATTGAGTTAAGATTTTACGTCCACTGAACACAAAATACGTCATTTCAAAGACGTTCTTCCCAGCCAATCTCTTGGCTTAGTACTGAAAAACTAAATCAAATGCAACAAATGCAAACAAGCATCCATAACAAAATATACTACAACATAAAATTAACACAAGAAACTAAAGCCGGGTTTGGTTGCCTCCTATGACCGCCAGCCTGGAAATGGAGCGGGTCTATTCTGCAAGAAGGAGACAGATAAGTCAGGAAGTAAACCAGTAAGAAAGTAAATAAGTAAAAAAGCATAAGGAAAGAAGCATGTAAGGAAGGAAGGTAAGTAAACAAACAATTTATATAATGCCAAAATCAACAAATAAATCAGGGTGCATTACTACCTCTGAACCGTATGGCGCAGTTTGCCTTATAATGTGCAGTTCATTGTGATTACTCTAAACTCTAATGCATGTTAATTTCATCTTATGAATTAACATACCACAGTGCATTTAGCTGCAAGATAACTTAGCTACAAAACTATGTATTATATTACTTCAAATGTAAAACTCATATGATGCTTAAATAGTATACTACTGAGTAATTTTGTTACCAATAAAGTTCTAAAAATAATACAGTGCAATGACAGCAATACAAAAACAATAATAACAACGACGAAAACAACAACAGTAACCAATGTCCAAAGTAATATTATTTTGCAAAAGGCCGATCATCGCCAACTTGTCATCCGTTGTGGATGCAAATGGATTCATCAGACCTTGACCTCCC
>Ga0209363_1001178_pt1 | contig 12126 bp, 8 predicted proteins | sample WorMetexBAHAMAS3_FD_187385 | JGI IMG/M metagenome (GOLD analysis project Ga0209363, IMG submission 187385) | Marine gutless worms symbiont microbial communities from Max Planck institute for Marine Microbiology, Germany - Inanidrilus exumae... | ecosystem: Host-associated > Annelida > Digestive... | reverse complement strand
CCTGTATCCGTCGGCGACTCGGCGGCGGCGGGGGCCGCTGATGACGTCACCGTGACGTCACCGCCGGCGCCCGGTGTCGCCGGCGGTGACGATGGTTTGCGACGACCAAGCCGGGCCAGTATGCGCCGCTGTAGCTCGCTGTAGGTGGGCGGCGGAGAAACGGTCACGTGACTACCCGACGACACCGCCTGCAAGTATACGCACACGCCCGTTTCGAGCCGGTCCAGAGCGAAATCTTTGTGGATAAACGGATCGGGATTTAACGGGTCGGACGCCCTTCCTGTTGTCAACTCCAAGTACTCACCTTAACCGGGAAAAATCACCCACTGGACTCCCAACCTCTCTTACGGCCGGTTTTTCCACCGGTTTTCGGTGGAAAAACCGGCCCTTAATCTATCAACCGACTCGCCGAGGAACGGACGCCGCACTGTTAACACCCAGCAGCTGTAGCCAGTGGTTCAGAGATGGTCTTGAGTCCATTTTACTCTGTTATCGTCGTCTTCGTCATCCACAGCAACAGAAGCTCGTTATACAGAACAGTATTCAAATCTGAACTTAGTAACTACAGCTTTTTTCCCTCGAGTTAGCAGCTCGTAGGCCCACACACACACACACACTTGGACGGACAGACGGATGACGCGGTGTCATTTCGTAGCGCAACTTTATGGGAAGGGCCGCATAACAGGACTATTATCAGCCAATCAATTCTGAATTATAAAATGCTACTAGCAATAGTCTTCTTCGGATATATACAAGAAGCTCAGCTATACCGCAAAGTTGGTAAATTCGTGCTATGTTTCACGAGGTATGGGAGTTGGTTTCAAACAGCAAAAGTGACCTTCAAGGTCATTCAAGGGCATTGGCAATGGTGTTATTCGATAGGCCACATACAATTTCTTATTAGACTTCTATTGCGACAATGTCTCCATATTGCACTGTTTTCAGATATCACTCATTTCCCTATATTTAAAGAGGTCACGTGACCCGGAGCACATTTCTTTCAAGGGTATAGTCTATCATTCGTGCATTAGTACACCTCTGTATCAATCAGCTCGCGACATTTGAAGTGTCTAGTTTCGTCGACTCCAAAAATATAATTGGGGAGGGAAGAAAAAATTAAAAAACGGATAATATGACCATGGCCACGCCCATTGGGGGGGGGGGAAGGTAGTTTGTCATCTCCAGGCTAGCATTTGATATATTCTACCTGCATACAAAATTTGGAGAGCTTAACCCCGGTCCACACCAGCAACAATGTCGATGCAACATTGTCGAAGCAACGTTCGACTTTGTAGCATTCGAATTGTTGCTCGTGTGGACGGGGTTTAACGATCGTCGAACAGTGAAGTTGGTGTGAATGCGTGAAAAAACACGGACGTGTACGGGACCTCGAAGTAGTTTGGCGGACTTCCACTGTCGACATGATCATTGACCGCGGTGCTGTCGGCACTGATGCTAGTCGATGACGTCACGCTAGATCCAACAGCAGCGTCGCTGGCGGCAGTGCCAGCTATCAGGTGACGTCTACTGTCCACTGCAGGTGAGTTGAACGATGCACACCTCAACGATGCGCTGCTGCTGTAGCCGGACTGGAGGGGCGTCGTGCCGACACCTCGCACCATCACCAGCGCCTGCTCGTAGCTCGGCGGCTCGTCCACCTCTACCGGATGCGACGACGACGACGTCACTTCCGGCGGAAGTTCCGGCTCGTCGCGCAGGCGCAGAAAGCGATCGCAGTAGGCGCGCCAGTGGCGACGCGTGGGGTCGCTTGGAGACGACGTTGCTAAGGACGCCACGAAGCACAGAGTGATAATGATAACGGCGAACGCCACGAGCCCGACGTACAGCGTTATCTGCTCAGACCACCCACAGTTTCTATCGACCACTCTAGCACCGCACTCGGACAATAACACTCTTAACTAAATGACCTTTGACCTTGATCTGACAAACTGGTTTCCCCTGAGCCGATATGAGTCAAGTTCGAAGGTAAGATGCACAGTCACAGGGTAAAGTGTTCTTTGGCTATGGAATGGATGTTCGTTCCGAGCCGATTATGGCTGAAAAGCAGAGCTGATTTTAAAACCGTAAATAAGTAACAGCCAACCTGTCGAGTTCCTTGTGCTAAAGTCGTCGGTGCGACCTAGAGTGATGGCTTTTCAAATTTCAACTAATAATTATACTGCCACTATCAAAAATAAATTAGCCTGTACGGGACTGACGGTCGACTCTTTGCAACTGACGTTTCTGCCAAGTTCAAAGTCACGTGACACGGAAACTAGGACAAATATCGGAAATCTGGCCCGAACAAGTTTAGATATTGTGCTCCAGTTTAAGTATCCATGGTCAGTTGCCAGCTCCCATTGTAAATGGCGGAGGAGATAGCTGTTGAAAATGGCCGGATTTCCAACTTTAAAGGGTTCGTGACCTTGACCTTGACCTTGGGTCGGGTCATACTGCATACAGTCGTGCATCACTCGTCGACCTCTTCCTACATGCTAAATGTCATTGAAATCTGCTGAAACTTTTTTGTGGACGGACGGACGCACGAACGGACGGACATTTGAGACCGGCTTTATTAGGTGACTCTGTCGAAGAGTCGACCTAATAACACCGGCTGATATACACTATACTGGCCACTAATGAGTGGGCCGTATAAATGTCGTCTGCGCTATGCAGTGCAGGGTACAGTAGGATACCCTCACTCCGGCCCTGCTGTCCCCTCAGCAACGGTCTTTTGTTGTGCTAACCGAAGACTCGTATTTTAAGTTTTTGCATCAGTCGACTATAAACACTGTCTGCGTAATTCACGTCACTGTTGCAGTGCTCATTCATTTGCAGCATCCGAAACAGCGCACGTTAAAGACACAACACGCGATCAACGGTTCAAAAACTAAGAGACTGAAATTTTAAGAACTGGCGTTTTTCGTTGTTTAAAATAATAGCCTCAATGTGACAGACCGACAAACCGACAGTGGCCAGTGCAGTGCAATCTTCTCAATCTTTTTAGGCCGCATCGCCTGCGTGCCGTGCATGAGAAGAGGCCTGTTGCTACAGAGATTGAACGTAGTGTACGTGGTCTGTCTGTCTGTCTGTTTTTCTGTTTCAAAAGGTCAAAGATCAAGGTCACGAGTCACAAAAACAGTGCAGGAGAAGATCTTTGTACTCTTTTGAGTGCTGGCTTCTTCAAGTTTTTACCCGCGTGACGCTGGGCTAGCGCGGTACTTGCTGTCGTCGTATGTCCGTCCGTCCGTCTGTCCGTCCGTCCGTCAGTCCGTCCGTCTGTCACAAGCCGGCACTATACCAAAATGGCTAAACGCAGGATCATGCAGACAACGCCGTACGATAGCGCAGGGAATCTAGTTTCCTGCTGTCAAAAATCTTGGTGAATTTCCGACGGGATCACTACCCAATGGGAGCGTCAAATAGATGTGAGGTAGATTCAAACGGCGATTTTCGATTTCGACCAACATCTCGCTATATCTCAGAAACGGTGCAAGATAGGGTTCATAGTTACTATGGAACGCTAATAGGAACTCGTATGCGCTCTATCAAATGGTGCTATTTCCAGTGACCTTGAGTGATCCGAACTACCCTAAACCACCCCATTTTGGACATTTTGTATCGCTTTTCATATCTTCATAGTGAGTGGAAATAAAGACTTCAAATTTGGTAGGTAGGTTGAAGGTAGCAATAGCCCACTGATGGCAAACCACCCCTGAAAGGGGCGTAGTTATAGGTCACGTGAACCACTTAAATTTTTGTAGGCACCAACCATATCTCTGAAACGGCTGATCGTCTCAGGTGCTGTCAACTTAGGTGGACGGTCAGTGTGGCGGTAAACTGGTGACCGTCATCGGTCACCAGTTTATCTATCACACTGACTGTCGACATCTGTGTACAACACGGTGGGCGCAAGACACTACGTCGCGCGGGTCTGTCAGCGGCATCGGGGATTTGTCTACTTACTCCAGCTAAGTACTAATGGAACAATACAACTATAGAAAACAACATTCAATCGGAAATTCCGATATCCGTTCGTGACACAGTTACTCAACGCGGCACCCAGGCTCGGAGTGACTGCAGAACGTCTTATATAGACCGCCTGCATCAAATGCTGTATGAACCTGTGCATATAGCGCTGGGGGCGGTCGTGTTGTGTCGGCGTCATTGACGTACTCATCGTCATCGTCAACGTCACTCGATGTCGCACGTGTTGATGTCGTCAGTGATGACGTCACACTTCTCATCAAGACATTCACGTCATCGTCCAGCCTTGCTGCAGCAGTCGACACTCAGACAATGCACAACCAGTCTGTATAGTCATCTCTCCTCTTTTTTCATCTTCCAACGAGATTCAGTCAGAGATGGCATACTTCGCCCCTAGTGCCGCCACGTGGCGAACTGGACGAAACATACGCGTCGTCTTTGATTCTGCCCCATTCACTCCATTATGTGAAAATATTGATCGACTTAAGGTTTTACGTCCCACCCGACACAAAATAGGTCATTTCGGAGACGTTCTTCCTTAGCTTAGTACTGAAAAACTGAAACAAACACAACAAAAGCAAACAACGGGTTTATTCTGGAAGGAGATAAGTCAGTACGTAAACGAGTAAGAAAGTAAGTAAATAAAAGAAAGCATAAGGAAAAAATAAAGTAAGAAGAAAGCAAGTGACGAAGGAAGTTAAGTAAACAGACAAAGAAACTTTTTCGTATAGCGCCGAAGTCAACATATGAATCACGGCGCATCGAAATAAATTGAACATGTTCAATTTGTTTCGACTTTGTCGAAAGGACGAAAGGACGAAATTTCGTTCGTCATTGTTGCCGAAACCGGCAACATTGTTGCCAAAAACAGCAACATTGTCGAAGCAACATATTTGACATTGTCGAAAGAATCGTTCAACTTGTAGCATTCGACAATGTAGCTTCGACATTTTGCTGGTATGGACGGGGCTTAATAGGAAATCGTAGATGGCCTATTGAATGGCACCATTACCGGCGACCTTTAGTGACCTTGAAGGTCACTTTCACTGTTTGAAACCTTTCTATCTCACATAAATACATCGTGCATTATTTACGATATGTTTACATCTGAATCGAAAAGCGCACGTGGCTTGTAATTTCAACTATCTTTTCGAAAACGAAGGACTTCTCAAGGTCACAGCCAATCATATACACTGTAAATGTGGTAATGTCTTGGAAACGGTGCAAGCTAGCGTCGTTGCTACTACAGACCACTAATAAGAAGTGAGTTATGACCTATCGAATAAAGGCAATTCCGATGACCTTGAGTCGCCTTCAAGGTCAGTCCTACTGCCAGCATTTCCAATGTGATTTTCACGCGCGCGACGCTATGTTAGTGCGGCATTTGCGAGTTTGTCCGTCCGTCCGTTCGTCTCAAGTCGATGCAGTACTAAGACGGCTAAATGTAGGATTTCAGAAAACAACGCCGCAAGATAGCCCAGAGAAACGTTTTACCGTGCAAAGGAGCTGTACGAAATTTTGATGGAATCTTTTCCAACGGGAGCGCCAAATGCAGGTGCTGTAGGTAAAAATTGCGTTTTTCGACCGGTCGAGAAGTCCCCGGCTCAGACTTGCCGCCGAAAGTTTGTGTCCATTCGACGGTGGCCCGCGTCCACGACGGTGCGCTGGCGGAGGTAGACGCGGTGTCATCAACAACTTTGGTGATAGTCGCACTTTGATGATCACAGTTACGGTCCAGTTGATATCAACAAGGTTGGTCGTATCACTCGTATGAAACTCTGTTGATGACACCCGCTGCTTACTTTGTTTGTGACACAGAGCATCGCATGCTCCATGATGGCTGCGCAGTAGTTGAGCTTACTTGAACGATGCGTGTACAAAATTATGCAGGTAGCGGAATATAACGTAGCAATTGCTGAAAGTGTTTCTCACATTGACACGCGATCTGTATTGGCCTACCGTAATTCATACAACAGCGGGACAACATCTCAACTAATACAGAAAGTTGCGGAGTCTCTTGGCGATAAGCGGACAGACAGACAGACAGACACGCTTTAATTATCGCAATATTTGGCAGCCATACTGCGGGCGAAGTAATAACCTACACTGGGCCTTCTAAGTACTCTAGGATGAGGTTCTGTGCATGGCTGTCAATGCAAACCGAGAAGTGAGTATCAGAACAAATAATAAGAGACTGAACTGTCGCAGAGAAACTGCGCGACGATCTATGCCAACTGAAATCTTGTCAAGTATTGTACAGCTGTATACGAAAAATCGCATTTAAAAAGGCTTAGAAATAGTAATAATTACTGTATCTTTTAATTGCACCTTTTTAGACACTGTCATTTCTTAACGTATGTGACAACCTGACCTTCAGACATATATCCTTCAACTTCTATACAACAGAGTCATGTACGCTTTTGGATTCCTGTCTAAACACATCCTATATGTGCTATATAGGCCTTGTTTTAGGTAGGATTTATAGAAAGGTTACAAACAGCTGAAGTGACATTTTATTTTTGAAGGTCATTAGTATTGGCGCCATTTGATATAGGCCATTAGCCAAGAAGGACGTTGAATACGAAATCATTAAAACAAAGCATTAATGAATGAATGAATGAATGCATTTTATTTCAGACTCGAGGTCCATATAATCAAGACATATGTTTTTGGCTGCCATAGGGAAGAGGAAGATGCGATGTATTTACAGAAAGTGGGCCAGCCTTCGTCTCTATCTTTTACTGTTTCCTAGACTTAGCGAGTTATTGGTCGAAAGTCGCAAATTTTTCCTATATCGGGCCTATCGTTACGTCTTTGGCGTTCCCGTTATAGGATGACCCCGATGCATCTTCACAAACACATTTCGCATCAAGAAACAGTGTCCCTAAAGCCGCGTCCACACCAGCAACATTGTCGAATGCTACAAGTGGAACGATTCTTTCGGCAAAGTCGAATTTTGCTTCGACATTGTTGCCGTTTTTGGCAACAGTGTCGAACGAAATTTCGTCCTTTTGACAAAGTCGAAACGAAATGTCCAATTTGTACATTGTTGCCAAAAACAGCAACAATGTCGAAGCAACATTCGACTCCGTCAAAAGTACGAATTTTACGATAAACTCGTTCGACATTGTTGCCTTTTTTGGCAACAAGTCGAACGTTGCTTCGACATTGCTGGTGTGGACGGGGCTTAAACCACCATGTCGCGTTCATTGTGTTACAATTATAATTAAGCCGTTTCGATGCAAAGTCGGCGTACATGTGTAGAACGGACGGACAGACGGATCGATGGACGGACAAACAGACGGACGGACCGACGGACGGTTATATTATGCCACACTATCATACGGTGGGTTGCGCCATAAAAAAATATTAAGCTAGCCGTACCGCTGACTGCAGATTGTAACAGAGGAAAACTGGTGACGCTATGAACGACAATGATACACACTAACGCGAAGATAAAACGTATCGACGACTGCATTTCCATTACGATAATAACCATAGTCACACACGTGTACTCTCCTCCTACGCCACATGTACTATAGACAACGTGCTTTCTTTGCACAGTCCTGCAACAGAGTTGATAACACGTGGGCTGTCCACACTCCACATGCCTGCGATGGGTTGTCATCAACACTCGCAAAAAAACGCTTGGTCTGTGTGGAAGCAATTTCAACTAGATGGAAAGTCCTCTGAGGTTCTGAGAGAGTACAACTCCCCGCAAAAGTTTGCCCAAGGGCTAATGGTGCTGCTTACATGGGGCCATTTCGGCATTTAGGTACATCGCGTTCGCCGATTGTGGGTAGGCCTACGATTAATCATCACCATGCTTGTGATGCTTAAAATGTAAACAATCGCCGCTTAACGGAGTTTTTTGACCGTTACTTCCACATCCCTCTACCGATCGTAACGAAACACGAACTTGGTCTTCGCTTTCACAATAGGAACCTTCCCATAATATTTGGTACACATCCGTCCATAATTTCTTTAGTTATCGTGGTCACATCAGACAGACAGACAGACAGACAAACTAAGCCGCACGTACAAACATATTCCCTTGCTTTTGCGGGAATAATTAACCTGCGCACAGGATGTTTAAGCAAACGACAGACGTCACGGTTTCTGGTGCCGGTTTTCGATGCTTAAAATCGGTATCAGAACACCAGTTGGCCTGACAAACGCGACCGATTTCAGGTACCGGTTAAGTGCACAAGCATCGATAACTGCAAAATCTGCCTAGCGGCCATTTGAATTCATGCTTCCCAATTCCCTTAGCGCTTTCCTTCTTACGTCTCAGATTGGGCTATCTGTAATCATTGTGCGCATTTATAAACTATATAGATAGCTGTATGTGTTGAATTAACGCCTCGACGTGGTCCGTATATGTAGTAGATGTTTATCTGGGCCCACCTAAATCCTCCATGCAAACGGCATCTCGATCTTCAACGTTATGCGCATGCCGTATCGTATATGAATGGGCGTTAAACGTTGCCAAAAATTCGTGTAGGTACCTTTTTTGCCCGGTACGTAATGTCGAACTAGTTAGTCACAATTATGCCGTTTAATAATGCGAAATTGAATTACGTCCGATTTGACGGTAAAGAAGTAAATTTAAGCGAAATCGGTGCTCCGTGGCGAAATTAATATTTTATACATTGACGATGACAAAATGTCGAAAATGAGGTGGTTTGGGGTATAGTTAGAGAAAATGGCGCCATTCGATAGAGCGCATATGAATTCCTATTAGCACATGTAATTCGGTCGCTATCTTGCACTGTTTCTGAGATTGTACGAATGAGCTCATGCACCTTCAGCTCCGGACTGTCTTTCTATATTAACATATGCATTCCCAGGTCTTCGTGCTAACGCTTCTCAGGCCAGGCAGCTCAACGTCTGTTGGAATAGTGTGTACAAAAATATTACATTACAATAGATGGGAGTCAGTTAAATGTTATAGTAATGGCCTGGGACGCATGGACGTAGTGCACATTCTTGCCTTTCAAGCATTAAAATTTTGGAAGTCTGAGATAGTCCACCAACAGTACGCCATATAGGCCCTATTCCATAACTATTCCATATTCAATCCTTCATGTGTTTTAGGAGAGAACGTGATTTCATTCTATTGTGATTTGCGAACCTATTCTTCTACTACCACTGACAGCATTAGTATCTTGCAGAGTACGGTTTTTAATTTGAGCATTATTCCAGTATTTGTGCTGCACGTGCGGTTACTGTCTGATCAAGTGTGTTTTTGTGTGTTTTTTGTATGGTCGTTTTTTAAACTGTGCGTGTGTCTATTTGCGTATGTTAACTGTATGTATATTGTATTACTCTTTGTCTGTCTGTTTGACATATTACATGTGCCTGTTTGTCAACATTAAATATCAATCAATCAATCAACTCTGATCTGATCTGATTTGGGTGAGTGGTAACCCTGATGGAATATAGCCTATGTCTTTGATTGGAGAATTTTGTTAAAAATACTAATACAAATACAGTTATTTCTATTGCGCCCTATACAGTCTGATTGATGGCGCATTACAAAAGTCAGTCAATGTTTCATAGCCGTAGGCAAGGCAGACTAAAATAAAGTAGACGTGCTGCATGTCCGATTAACTGACTTGCATGCAGCACACCAAAACATGCCTTTCCCACCTAATCGAACCCTCCCTGTAAAGCAATATCAATACAAGGGCAGGTTGTGAAGCGCATCAGTGTGCCAAATTTTGTCGAAATCGCTCGAACCGCAGACTAGATATCACGATTTTTCGATTTTTCAAGATGGCGGCCGCTGCCATCTTGGATTTTCAAAATTTGAAATTTTTAACGTTCGGAACAGTCAAGAGGGTCGAACTGCGTAACCGTGCCAAATTTCGTCGAAATCGCTCTAACCGCGGCCGAGATATCGTGATTTTCAGTCAACACGTGTTTCATAGCCGTAGGCAATGCAGACTAAAATAAAAATGATTTTAGGGAACGTTTGAAACTGTCAGTGGAACAGGTTGACGTTTTCGGTTCGGTTGGTACGGTAGCCTAAACCTAGTGCCCTAGCTGTTCGTTCCAAGGTCCAACTAACTAACTAACTCCAAGCTTTGTCAGCGTATTTCGTTTTTCGAATTTCGACATTTAGGCGGACCTCTTCCTGACCGGAAGTTGATAATGGTGTTGTTTGTTTGGTAGGCGGCTGGAGAAACTTTGTTTAAATCCGTTTTCAGCGGAGTGAATTTTGAATACTGCGCGTTCCGAACGCGTGGGAACTATGTCGATCGGTGTTCCGATTAAAATCCTTCATGAGGCCGAAGGCCACATCGTAACATGCGAGACCAACACGGGTGAGGTGTACCGAGGCAAATTGGTCGAAGCTGAAGATAATATGAACTGCCAGTTTTCCGGTGTCAGTGTCACATATCGCGACGGAAGAACGGCAGAATTGGAGAACGTCTACATCCGAGGCAGCAAGATACGTTTCATGATCTTGCCGGACATGCTGAAGAACGCGCCGATGTTCAAGAAGGTGCAGGGACGAGGCGGTGGTGCTGGCAGGGGAAAGTCTGCTATATTGCGAGCACAGGGTCTGTATACTTTATGAACTGACGTTGTGCAGGTTACTTTAATCGTATTCAGAGTGAATTTTGAATACTGGTTATGGTTATGGGTGATATGCAGGGGTGCGGGCGTGACAACCGGTATATTTTTTGGGTAAAAGTGAGGAGTTAACCCAAGCACTAATTACTGTTGCTAAAACTAACCTCTAACACTAGCTCTACTAACCCTAACCCTAACCTTACTAACTCTACTTATCCACCTCCTCAACCTCAGCCCTGCACTTGTATCCCATTGCCACACTTGCATGCCCGTATTTTACCAAAGGTCAGTGATAGAAGTAGATTGCCGATCTATTCTATGTATTCGATAATTGACAGAGGTAGATCGCCGGTTTAATTCACCAGATGGCGACACTTAACGCCACGCCGCCAAACTATTACTGCTAACAAATCAAACTAAATTGACCCTAGGCGTAACACTAACCCTAACCGACACAGTAACCGTCGTTTTTTACGCACATTTCGTTGACACCCATAAAAAGGTTGTACTGCATTAATGAAAGGAATTTTCACGGAGGTGCGTAGCAGGGTTCATGGGAGGACCATTTTTTACCCATTTGCTGATGTAGCTGTACTCCGGTCAGAAAACACAGCGACAAGAAGTCAATAGTTTGTACTTAATCATTAAAAGAGGTTTTTTTCTGGGGTATATATAACAAAAAGGGGCTAGGTCTTTTGCGGGCATAACAGAAAGAAAGAAACAATAGAGTACGTGTTGTACCGATCTATCGCTATCAATTTTCAAATGTTTACGGGTAGATCGCTGATCTCTTCTTCTTGGCAATAATGCTCTCAACTTCAATCAGGTAAAGACTCCGGAGCATAAATATACACTAACGCTATAATTATAGTTTACCAAATGCCTTCATAAGGGCATAAGTTGCAATATATCTTGTGGGTTTGGTATGCAGTATCTTATTTTTAGCGGTGTTATGCAGTGTGCCCTGGTAGTTTAATTGTATAAGCCAGTATGTTGGGTAGAGGCCGGAATGCAGAATTGGCTTAACCCTAACGCAAGCTTTTTTTGGCATTCCGGTGTTGGGCAGTCCGGGCCATTCCCGTAAGTTGTGTATGGGCGATTCAGTCTCCTGTCTAGTGATGTAATTTGTGGCAGTGGTAAAGTGTAAAACGTAAACCTGCAACATGTAAAAAGCGTAAAAATTCAGCCAAAAATGTGTCGGTTAGGATTAGGGTTGCGGTTAAGGTCAGTTTAGTTTGACTTTTACACTGAATTTTTACGCTTCTTATCCGTAGCTTTCCTTCTTACCTCACTTACACTACCTTAAAAATAAATGTATTAAAGCGCTCAATTTGTGACGTGTTGTTGCACACACGTCATGGGGCGCAGACCAGCAAACAATTCTGCATTTATATCGATTTCTCATCAGATCAAAACTTGACTATGGTAGCATAGTATACGGATCAGCAAGACAAATCTTATCTGAAAATGTTGGACCCCGTCCAAAATCAAGCTTTACGCTTGTGTCTTGGCGCTTTTAGAACGTCACCTGCTGATAGTCTCTGTGTGGAGGCTAAC
>Ga0209363_1001176_pt1 | contig 12130 bp, 8 predicted proteins | sample WorMetexBAHAMAS3_FD_187385 | JGI IMG/M metagenome (GOLD analysis project Ga0209363, IMG submission 187385) | Marine gutless worms symbiont microbial communities from Max Planck institute for Marine Microbiology, Germany - Inanidrilus exumae... | ecosystem: Host-associated > Annelida > Digestive... | reverse complement strand
GTATTGCTTTAGAGGAAGGGTTCAATTAGGCGGGAAAGGCAGGTTTTGGTGTGCTGCATGCAAGTCAGTTAGTCGGACATGCAGCATGTCTACTTTATTGTTATTATTATTATTAAAAATGCATTTATTTATGTGACACTGTCACGTGGAACGCTGCTGGGGCACTTTACACAGTCAGTGAGGTACCAGGATATAACATATTGGAGGAAACAGTGAATTGATGACTAGTGGTCCAGAAAACTCTAGTGATAAAGAATGTTGAAATCATTGAAATTTAAAGAATGTTGAAATCGTTGATATTCAAGCTCTGGTTAAGCTGATAAGAATTAAATTCGAATTTGATCTTTTTTTAGGTTTACGTAAATTAGGCAGAAACGTGATTTCAGGATGAGTGCTTAACGTGAAAGCACTGCAGCCGTTTTGCAGGTTAATTTAGTTATTTTTCCATGTAAACCTAGTTCCTTAGCCGATTCCTTGTTGGTTTTTCCTCCACTAGAGGTCATAGGTCACAGCAGGCCATCAAGATCAAATCTTATGAATATACCATATGTCATGAACTACTTGAGCAATCTCGATGAAACGTACAGAGAATAACCACTAGCCAGGTTGCATGGCACAGTGGTAGAACGTCTGTCTTTGGCCGTCGAACTTTCCCTGTTCTGCGCTCGACCTGTAGCTGACGGGTGACCACTTATGTGGGTCAACCAACCAGGCCAACTCAGCCTTTCATCCCTTTAGGGTCGATAGATGAGTAGTAAGCTGCAATTGGATGTCTGCTACCTCAGTTTGGGGTGGCGCCATCTGGAGAATGATTACGAAGAAAAGGCAGGCATAGTGTAATTTGCAATTAAAACTGTGTGATCCATGCCTGAGTGCTCTGAGATATACATAGTATACAAATGGCACTATATAAATACTCTTCCTTTGCTTCCTTTCCTTACCGACGACTAGGTCACACCTTGGTTCAAATGTGTGGTGGCAAAGGCATCCACGTTGACACTGCTGCATCAAAGTCCATTCATCTTCTAGTTGAAATTAGATTTGAAACTAAGAGTTTAGTTTACCGTTGCTTGTTTGATTACCGGCAGTATGATATGAATGCTGCTGCTGCTGCTCATGATGATAATGATTCTGATGATGTTGTCAGATGGTGAACGTGAACTGGCTTTTCTTCTTTTCGAAGATAATTGAAGTGGCCGATACCGTGAGTATTTTTCACTGTTCTACCAATGGTAGCAAAGTAATATTAAATAACCCAGCTCTAGCACCTTAATTCGTACTCATTTTGCTTAACAGTAACCAATTGTAGTGTACCAGTTGCAGCCTTTCTCCACAGTTTTGAGGTGGTTTGTGATAGTACTCAGTGACCAGTCTCTCATATAACCTGGGTTGACCTTTAGGGATGGCCATGCTAGCTGGCTCATGTATGGTCTTCAGTTAGTAGTTAGTAGCAGCCATGGCTCTGAAGTAGTGTCTTTGTTCTTAGTCCAACTTGTGCCACCATCTGGCAAACTTGACGAAACATAATGTTGTACTTGATTCTGGTCCATTTGCTCCATTATATGACAGTGAGACGTCATCCACAAAACCAGTAGTGCATTGCTGTCAGAAAAGGACCAAGCTTCGGCCACAGGTAACATATACAGAAAATATCACGAAATTTTAACGGTTGTTGTTTTGAGAAATGTGAGCAGACAGACAGACAAACATACAGACACGCTGATTGCAATACTTTGCCCACCTACAAGGACATAGTAATTAGTAATTAGTGAGTATTGCTTACTTTTTATTTTTCTATTATCTTTGTATGTTTGTTGGTAACGGAGAACTGATAAGTGAAAGTTTGCTATGTATTAGAAACAGAAATCACTTTATTAGTTGATGTCTACTTGACTGTTATATACACCTTGAAATAAGGGCCCGTTGGACTTGTGAAATTTCCATGAATTTTTCGAACTCTATACATGAATCTTTTGTGAAATTGGGCATGTTTTCGAAAATTATTTTTAGTACTAAGCCAAGAGATAGGCTGGGAAGAACGTCTCCGAAGTGATCATTTTGTGTCCGGTGGGACTGAGACGTAAAATTTTAACTCAGATCAGTTTCAAAAATCCACCGTGAATTAGCGCATTTCCCCCGTGAATTAGGCTGCTGCTTGCGAATCAAGCAATTCTTATAACCCCAGAGTCTGGACGAGGCACAGTTTTGAGTGGTTGATTTTTGCCGTCGGTTGGCGTGTGGCTGTCAGGTGTTCTTTATTCTGCGCAAGAAGAACAGTCAGGTGACCTTTCTGCACGTGTATCACCACTCGACTATGATCATTAACTGGTGGATGGCTGCCAAGTACATCCCCATTGGACAGAGTGAGTAATCAACTACCGTTGTTGTTAGGCTGCATTGCAGCAATTGCTAGATGCAGCTTGTTGCTACAGATGGAGTAGCGTGGTATGTCTGTGTGTGTGTCTGTCTGTCTGTTGGTCAGGCTCGTCTGCAATAATGGCGGAACTGATGGAGATGCTGTTTTGGAGGTTAATTTATGTGGTTCCAAGGAACTGTGTGTTAGTTGGGGGTCAACATCAGATGAACCATTCATAGCCACATCCCGCAAGGGGTGACAAGTCTTTGATTATTTGCACATGGGTGAGCTGTGCAAAACGGGTGATCCGATCAAGTTGCCATCTTGGGGAGTGACCCACGTGGGTCCAAGAAACAGTGTGTTAGATGGGGTCAAGATCAGACGAATCTGTTCGCATGGGAGAGGCAGGACAGGTTGTCGATGCGGCTTTTTATCAGAATTCTTTGACCACTTGTTATTAATGTTAGAAGTAGTTATCAGTGATACTGGTTGGACACAGATATTTAACAGGTCACCCTTGTTAGCATTCAAGACTGCAGTGCTGGGCTATAGTCAACAAAATGGTTACAGACTGTCTCTCTCTCTTACTTGATGCAGGTTGTTTTGTTGGAGTGACATCAACCAGACAGTGTACAGAGGAGGAGGAGATAGCTTTTGAAAATGGCCGGATTTCCAACTTTTAAGGGCTCGTGACCTTGACCTTGTATCGGGTCATACTGCATACCTCGTGCATCACTCATCGACCTCTACCTACGTGCCATATTTCATTGAAATGGAAGAAACTTTTTGTGGTCAAACGGACATAGGGATAGATGGATGCATGGACCGGCTTTATTAGGTTGACTCTGTGAGCTGGCAACTGACCCCGGATTCTTAAACTAGGGCACAATATCTAAATTTGATCAGGTCAGATCTTTGATGTTTGTCCTAGTTTTTGTGTCACGTGACTTGGCAGAAGCATCAGTTGTGAAGAGTCGATCGTCAATCCCCTACAGGGCTAATTTATTGATATTACTGTTGTCATCTTGAATAGTGAACCTGCCGTAGGGCTATCTTCTACACAGATACATTACACAGTAGACAGTGGGCAGATAAGAAGTAGTCTAAGCACTGGCAGATAGCCATTGCTGGTCACCAAGCCAAAATGTTTTTACATGGACCAGACCAAAAAAGAACTCTGGGCACTTTGTGACATCACCGAGGGATCTTCGTGAACCTGCTGACCGGCCATTTGGCACTCAACAGGCACCTGATCAAAATGATCCACAATGCTCAGGGTAGTTTTTTGCCACTATGTCAGTACGAATTATGGGGCTTACATCTTGCAGCTCGAATAGCTATATAAGTTATTATCATCAAGCCTTTTACAGTTTGCAGCAGCCTTGTTGAGGTTTCAGTAACTTTGGTTACATCATGGATCCAGACGTGGTTTAATTCATTATACCCTCAGAGCTTGGCATTTGGTATGAGGCTACTGATCGTGAGCATGGGGTGAATTTGGTATTACTGTTGTTATGCCGAGTAGCATGTTATGCCATTATGCTGAATGATGTGACAGCATTTTTTGTCGGCATGGTTAACTCCTTCATCCACACGTTGATGTACGTCTACTATGGGCTGGCAGCTATTGGACCATCAATGCAGAAGTACCTGTGGTGGAAACGCTACATGACGAAACTTCAACTTGTAAGTCATTGGCAGACTTTCCGAGTTTTTCATTTATTAGACAGTAAATCCCAAACTAGGGATGTGAAAGAGCCAGCTAAAATCCGCTTCCATCGGATTCAGATTTTGTATATCAGATCCGTTAGATTCGGATGCAGATTTGTCACACGATCACGCAGAAGTACACAACGAATAGTTATCTAGTTATATCTGTTTATACTAAACACCAAATCGAACGAACAGTTTCGATCCGACATGTGAGTAAATAGCTATTCAGTGTGTATTTGTTTACTTGTTCCCGGCTAACGGCAGACTGCATTGAATGATGAATGTAGACATTCCAAAAGGAAAGCTAAATTTGAATTCAAGTTAAATGAGTCTGTAAATCCTATGGATTCAGATTTGCCAAAAATTGTTGGAATCCAACAACATTCAAATTAGGATTCAAATTCCGCCACAAGCCTAAACCAAACCAGATAACAGCTGATGGTGGTAATTAATGATGTATCATCATTGCCCAAGCTGACTCATTATTTTATCGTGGTCCTGATCAATGCTGATATTTTGCATGACCTCGTCTGTGGGAGTCCGTCACTGTACCTTACCCTTTTGTCTGCACACTGGCTCCTGAAGGAAGGAACATCACTCCGTTTACTTTTTTTCTCTTATGCCACAAACCATGCTAATATAATTGCCTCTGCCACAGGTTGGTAGAGGAAATGTTTTGACTCATGTTGTTTGTTAGTTCGTTAGGAGGATAACTCAAACAGTTGTGGGTTGATTTTCATGAAATTCGGGCCATGCATAGATCATGGTACAGTGAAGAGTTTATTAAATTTTTCGAAGGTTAGAATTAGAGTTAATTAGTTAGCACACATTCTGCTCACTAGTAACAAGAATGTTGTGGAGATATACGCTCTCCTGAGTGCTCTATAGTTACTTGTGTAATTAGTTAATTACCTGCATGATGCTATGCTAGCACAGTACATGTTATGACCCGGTGTCTGTCTGTCTGTCACGAGTCGGAGTTTATTGAAACAGCTGAATGGTGAAGCTGTTTTTTTTTGGCGCAGAGGCTACCCTAGTCTTATCCTACAGTTTGCTAAAACGGAATTTGGGTATCTTTAAAAATAAGGGTACTTCCCCTTGGAACATTGCCCCAAACTCTGTTTTTTTCGCCATGGTATGTCAACCATCACAAGTGTTGTCACTTTAGTTCGATTGCTGCACGTTTATCACACTTAGCGTCCACCTTTGTTTGCAACATGTTTGGCTGTGACGCAGTGCATCGCATGGGTTGTCAGCGACAATTGAGTTTTGTTGCTGTGATTCCAGTCCGCTGTTCCGAAGGTCGCTATTCCAACAGTCTGGTCCCTAACCCTAAACCTAAGCCTAAACCCTAACCCCCTGTCAACCCTAACCCATTGGCACCATCGGAGTAGTGGACCTTTCGAATAGCAGGTCGATATCGTTACTGTACATATACTGTGGTGGCACAACGGGTAGAGCATTGGACTTGCGATCAACAGGCCATGGTTTCTAATCCTACTCGGAGCAAAGCTGCATAACAACCTTGGGCAGGTTGTTCACACCTATGTGCCTCTGTCACCAAGCAGTATAACTTGGCCAAGGGGGTGATGCTTTGCAGCTGGGAAGGTAACCGCAGGCCTGGTAGAAAGTAATGGCAGCCTACCGCCGTGTGGATGACTTACAGTCACCTGAGGGCTGACTACCTGTAGTCTGGGATCAGCTCCAGGCCCAACGCTCGGTAACGAGTATTGGAAGCCTTTACCTTTTTGCCGTTACTGTAATGTTACTGTGCTTTGTGACTGGCAGGCACAGTTTGTGGCAATTGTGAGTCACACTGGATACAACATGTTCATTGCCACCTGTGATTATCCATGGCTGTACAATGCCATCACGTTCTACTACACCTGGTCTATGCTGTTCCTCTTCCTCCATTTCTACTACACGACCTACGTTGCCGCAAAACGCCGCAGACCACCCCAGAAAGTGGCCGACAAAGAAATCTCACCGACAGGGCTCTCCTCCGAAACGAAGTCTCCATACATCAACGGCTACGTTGGAGATGGCCATAGTGGATACGCGCTCCGCTCTCGAAAGAATGGCAGCATTAATGGGAATGCTGCAGTGGAAGATTCTTCACTGTAAACCACACCAATAATGGTGGTTGTTCTACTGCCAATAATGCCCATTCAGTCCTGTCTGGCTTTTCAGATCAATGCTGTTATCATTTAGTAAGCTTTCCGGTTGAAAACGTTGGGTGTTGCATTAGTTAGTTAGTTTTAGTTTGCAGTTCTAACCATTATTCAGTCAGCTGTTTTGTTATGTGGATGAAGCAATAGTGCCTCACTTTGTCTGCATTTTTAGTGTTTGTATTTTTCTGTTAAATGGTTTTCCCATTTAATCCTGATTATATGGCCAAATGTCTGCGTATTCAGACTCAGTGTCAAAGTTGCTTGAATGCAAATGTTCTGAAAAGTATTACTTAGCGTTTTTGCTGGAGATAGCGGTCATATGTAGATTTGGTCCATTTAACTGAATTTGATGAATGAAGTGGAATGTTATTGTAGTTGTAAGTTTATGAGGATTTTTTTCGAAGAAATGAAGAGATCAGGAAAGCGTTGTTTTGTGATCATTTAGGGATGCAAACTTCAGAAATTTTGTTGTCACGACCAGCAAATAAATTGTAATGCAATGTTACAAGAACTGTAGCAAATTTGCCGTGGGACAGATGTCTAGGAGATTGAGGTTTTCAGTAGTGTTTCCGAGTGACTGGTGTATGAGAAAAAGTGATAAGTCTACTTACATAATGGTCATAGAAATAAGTTTCAGTGGGTATTTGCCAGGCTCTCAACTTCAGTAGTGGTCATTAATGTTTGTTAGTAATTAACTGATATTATTTATTAAATTCTAATATCGATCAAGCCCTTTCACACAATCAAGTTGAATATACTGCCTTATAGCTGATCATATGGCTGTATTGATGACAATATTTTTTGTGAATGCTCGTGTATTATTTTCAGTTGCGTGTTTTCAAATTGTTTCTGTGTCTGTTACGTGACTGTGTCATTGCTGCAGCTGGTTGTAACCAATCCAGCTCGTTTCTGCAACCCGTTGCCATGACGACTGTACTTGTATTCAGTGGATGCAGTCTGTTGCAGAGACGGTTAAATACTGTAAAACATTATATTTTTGCTGCATCTCAATTTCACGATTATCTTAAGTAGAACATTCACCGCATTTTAATATCATGTATTTTTCCAGTTAATTCTATGCGAATAAAGTTGTGGTTATGGGCAAATTTCAGAAATTTGTGTGTATTTAATTTTGTGATTCTATTCAAATCATAGAAGTACAGGAATTTTGTTTTTATGATTTGTTGGACACCCTGCATATAATGGCCGACTGTTTTTGAACATCACCTCTATATGTCAGTATTGCAACCTTTGCCATTCGGATAAAGACGAGTTGTTATATGGCAGCGGTTGCCGTGGCAGTTGTCTCAACAATTGCAGCTTTGGCTTCACCATTTGCTCGTATCACTACACACTGCCTTGAAGCTGATCCGACGTGAATGTCGTAATTTAACTTGCAGGCTTCACTTAATTTCGTTTATCACGGAGCGTAGTTGACGCTTGCTGCTTGCTTTGTGCTGCATACTTGTCGCCAAGGTACACCATATTCTTGTCACTGCGTAGTCAGCTGACAACAATATTTCGGGTTTTTTGTTATTCTTACCTCCATACCAAAGGACTTTTTACTGCATAGTGTGGTTAAGTTTAAAAAAACAGCAAGACTAATGGGATGGATGCATTAGAGTGTTTATCATCATGGTTTTCTGGACGTAAATGCCTGCCTGGTTTCTGTTCATATGCATTTACTGCTTTGTTATTATTTTGCACCTAGTAGCGGTGCAAAGTATTGGGATCAGCATGTCTGCTCGTGTATCTGGAAAACCACATGTCAAGATTTCACAATATTTTCTGTATACGTGTCGATGGATCGGTGCTCCTCTGATGAAAGTGCAATATATTATGTACTTCCAGTTTTGTGGATTACTGGCCGACTTGTCACCCCTCGCAGTGGCAGATGCGCTCGTCCACTGCAGCTGCTGTATAGGCATTATGCATTGACCGTCACACTTGTGGCAGACGAGTGCATTCTTTGCAGTGAGGGGTGACAAGTCGGCCAGTAGGCACACAAACGCGTCGTTTCAGGATGTTGTATACCTTGGCAGCAAATTGTGCCATCCACCGTTGCCTTGTTGTTGCTATAAACATTGACGACATTTAGTGGCGTTTCTTTGGTATCAGTCCGCACAGTAATATTGTAATTATTTCATTATGTTTTTCATTGTGTGTGTTTAGTATTTTGTAATTAATGTCCTCTTGAACGATCATTATGATAAAGCATTAACGGTTGAAAATTTGTGCTTTTTAGCAGCTGCACTTCTCTACTTTTAACTACCAACCAACCAACCATCTCTACATTTAACTGATTACTGTGTGTTCATATTTCTTACTTTGACTCGCCACTAATCACATCCTCTACAGATTGTAGTATTTAATAATTATAAACTATTACGTTACATTATTTTGTATGTATTGTTGAAAGTTGTCACTCATTAACAAACGTCCTACAGATCTCTTTTCAACATGTCCGCCAGCGCCAGTTCTGAAAAGTTAAGGGGCTATCATAATTTCAAAATCGTAAAATGTCTTGTAGGGTCGTACATTTGTAATTTTTTTTCGTTCGTTTGAACATAAATATAAGCTAAGCTGGTCACTGAACTCCTCAAAATTTTCTGTCCATTGTCGGCAGTTCCCTTTACTTTGGAATTTTTGTCTGGAATTACCTAACAGTATCTTGACTTGCCTTTGTATTGCCAGTTACATATGCATAAATATGTTATACGATGTATTTCTTCTTGTTAACTTTTCAAACAAGCTGTTATTTGTTCGATTTAGTGGGTTTACATGACACAATTTCATATTGTTGAACTGTTTATGCTTTACAGCTGTGTTTTGCAGTGTTATATGATTTAAATTGTTTTTGTCTGTATTTTCCGTTAGTTTATAATTATGTAATTATGTACAAGTAGTGTTTGCGTTGTGTTATTGCGTTAGATTTTGTATCGAGTATTGTATTGTATTTTTTGGCAAAGTAATAACTCGGTGTGAATTAACAAAACTGGAATGAGAGTGAAATTGATGTATTCATGCTTTTGTGTTTTGTTTTTATTGTCCAGAAAATAATGGTAACTTTTTGTATTTTTGTTGAAGAGGTCATTTGCAAATCATGATCACACGTATTTTACTTTATTCATTCATTGTGACACCTGCTGCGTCATACCAAAGTTTTCAAACTGCACCATTTCTTAAAAAGTATTAATGTATGCATAGTGATTTTCTATTTGTAATTGACACTATGATGTTATATAACATGAATTTTATTAAAACATTATTACAGCTGTACCAGCCAACCTACTTATATTTGACGCTTACAGTGTTCTTGATTAGCACACAGGTCAGTGATATGAGGTGGATTTTTTGCCAGAAATCATAATTTTGAAGCACAATCGAATTATAGGTGCAACTGAAGTAAAATTATTGTGAATTTTCACCTATATTGTACTGCTGCAGTTCCAGCACGTTTCGTGATTACAGAGCGTAAAGCTAACTGGTATTCAGTTCACTGGTTTTGTTTGTGTGTGTTTTTGTATTTGACTGGCTTTAATTGTCAAGTCCCAACGTTGTGTCTAGTTTGGCTACAGACAGAGTGACCACTTTTATGGAAAACATGGGAATTTAACAGGTGACCAAACGTCCGGCTAGTGTCGGGGAAAAGATCTTGGAAAGTCTAGCGAAAACTGTTTGTTGCTAACTTTACTGGCAAGAATGTTGTGGGTCGCCTCGTGTTGCCTGTTTTAAGGATTTGGCTGCATATAAAATCATCATGAACATTTTTGTAGAATATGCAGAGATGCGTATGGTGTGCTGGTAGCATTGACAAACATATATTCATGACACGGGTAATGCAGCATGTGCGGAAGTGACGGAAAGAGTTGCAGTAATTTCACAGTCACTGAAGAGTGATCACCCTGTGCAGAAAAACCACAGTGTCCATGCAGTTCTGTTTGATTTTCATTTGTCTGCAAATTAAGTTTTCTTACTGCATTTCTTGTCTGGAGGATAAAAATGTACTAAGTTCTATTTAAAAAGTCAACTTGTATGATCAATTGTAATTTGCAAATAAGAAATCTAACACAAATTACACTTTGTCAGTCAAATAATTTACCTAATTATGACTTTTTTGCTTAATTTACATCTACTATTATTATGTTTTTTCTTTTGAATTATCATACTCCAAGAATTAATCCGTATTAAATTCTAATATTAACAATATAGTCGTACCTCAAAGGTGCGATATGACCTGAATTGTATTGAAAGCGCCGTTAAGCCTCTATTGGATAGCAACAACATATGGGATCCGGGGCTGTATTGGGCCTTGATTCATTTGTTGTTTCCAGCTCTATATAACATCTTTTACTTACTTACTTACTTACTTCCTTAACAATAGGCCAGTTCCATTGCCAGACGATAGATTGTAAGAGGCAACCATACATGGCTTTAGTTTCTCATGTGTTTATTTTGTGTTATAGTATTTTTTATTATGGATGCATGCTTGTTTTTGTTGTGTTAGATTAAGTTTTTCTGTACTAAGCCAAGAGATTGGCTGGGAAGAACCGTAGAACGTCTCCTAAATGACTTGTTTTGTCAGGTGGGACATAAGACCTTAATCAGTCAATTAATCAATCTTGCTGTCCCTGCGGCTCAGTGGTGTATTACGCTGCTTCCCTGCATGTGCATGTGCTGGTGTGCATGCTTGCTTGTATTGCTGTCTGTGTTAATGTTTTGATCAAGTGCACTTTCTACTGTTGTGCGTCACCATTTGCCATTATTTCACTGTCGTTTCTGCTGCTTGTCCTCTGTGGTAACTTCGGAGTATGCCGTGATGGTGTGCCATGATGAATATTCCCATTTTCCCATTTTCATAGGCTTGTTGAATTTTCCGCAATGTTGGTGTGTAGTTTTAATCGGCTTTCATTTCTCCCCCATCTTCAATTTTTTGGCAGCTTTGTTAGAACTGTTGCTGCATTGGTCCGTTGTGTACTGCAGACACAAGCTCCTCGCTGTAGCATGGGCAGAGGTGTTGTTTAGGACGTAAACGTGTAACTGTAATAGGGTAATTAATAATCATGAGATCAACATATAATATGGCAGTTAATGGTTGTGTTGCTTAAGACTTTGACACAGTGCCAGAGGGTGACACAAAACGTTGTACAATTGGCCACTGTTGAGTCAAAAGATGACAAATATTTCATACGATAGTATAGTGACGTGTGTCAGGTGTGGTTGGATCTTTAATGATAACTAGGGCTGTAAATTTTTTGCGGCCAAGAATCGGAAAATTCGTGGCAAAAAAACGACAAATTCACGGAGAATTTGCGGTCGCAATTATAGCAATAAATATTGGCCAAATCTATCTTTTAGATGCAGAACTAAAACACCACCTTTACTTCCAGTAACAAACTTGTAAAAAAGCATGAACTAGAGGTAAATCAAAATTTTCAGTGAGTGCTAGCATCAATATAGTCAGAACATTTCAATCAGTATTACTGGTACCCGGTATACTCAATTGCATGTTGTAGGTTGTATACATTCTCTTTATTTCTAGGCTGTATTTTAAAGTCCATGCTCCATGCTGTTGTTTAGATGTTATTGCATATAAGAGTCAAATTTGCAGCATTTTGTGGCAATATGCAAGAATTCGCTGTGCTACGTTAAATTTGCAAATTTTGTTAATCCAGCGATGGCCGCAAATAACTTACAGCCCTAGTGACTACGTTACAATACACTGCTAACTCTCGCAGTGAAAGGCCTGTGAAATCGGTCAAAATGGTGAAATTTTAAAAGTATTTTTGCACAGTTTTGGATTCACACCATCGAGTGGTCTAGTACTTTCTGCACTCTTCTGTAGTATGGCATTACTTGAAGTATATATTATGTCTGTAATGTAATGGTA
>Ga0209363_1001175_pt1 | contig 12132 bp, 9 predicted proteins | sample WorMetexBAHAMAS3_FD_187385 | JGI IMG/M metagenome (GOLD analysis project Ga0209363, IMG submission 187385) | Marine gutless worms symbiont microbial communities from Max Planck institute for Marine Microbiology, Germany - Inanidrilus exumae... | ecosystem: Host-associated > Annelida > Digestive... | reverse complement strand
GTTTCATACCTTTATTCATTAGTTAGATAATTTGTGTCTTATTGATTATATGATTATATAAAGAAACAAATGTACGCAAAATACTAAACTTAAATGATATACATTGGATACCACTGTTAGGCTTCGATCACTTTATCGTATTTAAAACTATAGGGCCATGACTACAAGTTACTCGTCATTACTATGCCTAGTTGTAAACGTCTGTAGAGGGACCGCGCGACGCCCACGGTATAAATTCCTAGCAGATTTATAAATTTAATACTTAATGCACAGTACATGTTTAGCTATCGTTTTGATATAGGAAGCTGTATATGAGCTTTTGATTGGTACAAAAATCGGTGACCTTGAATGTAATTGAAGGACAAAATGGCCCTTATTTTGCGTTATTTTACCTAATTTGCTAGTGTCTGGGGCGCATTACCTAACAGTGGTTGACAAAGCCATAACTATGGGCAATTTACGATTACTGTCTACTAGTAAACGTCTGCTGAGGGACCGCGCGACTCCCACGGCATAAATATTCTATAACTGTAGGTTCTCTTATTTAGTATCTTGAAGTACGTGCGATATCGTCGTAAAAAGTTCACGTTTGCTATCTCATCTCCTGATGAGTTTTTGTTGGAAAAAAGTCGTGTCATACGACCTTTTTGGCTTTTTGGTAACTAACATTTCTGCTCAGATACCTGGTATTTTCACAGGCTATTATTGAATTTACAATAACTGACAATGACTAAAAAGGAAAATGGTCTTCCTCGTTTTTTCCTGCACTACAGCCTTATTTCAGACTAGTACATTAATTGCAGTTTTGTTAGTCAGCATTCAGCAAGTAATCGAGTTACAATTTGCTTTGTTCGTACATCTCTAGAGAATATATCCAAATCCCTCCTAGATCCAAATCTATTTAAATATTCGTCGGTGCTAATGGATGATTGTTTACTTTTTCGAGTAGAATTAACTTTGTTTAAAAAAATAAATGTTTGGCGGTATATTGTTGTATGCTACGTAATTTTTTGCGACACGATATACTTTTGTCGACTTCTGCCTACTGAATGTAGCTATGGCAGGTGCGCAAATGGGGTGCCGAAACGGCTTAACAGCTCGTAAATGTTATATTTTCCCTCCATACGGACGGAAATCAGCTGTAATGATTAGCTATTTTCCGTCCGTGTATTTATTTAATAATTTATATGCTATTTATATTTAAATTTACGCAGTGTCTATACGTAGTGTCTGTGCGTTCCCTACGTTGACAGACAGGCTATACACATGGCTGGAAAATTATCATATTGTTTGTTTCTTTTGTTTCATGCTCACAGGTGCTGGGATAAACACATAGACCACATTACAGCCAAGGCCAATTCAAACCTTAACTTTTTACTCCGGAATATCAGCAATCCGCGCATCAAGGAACAATCCTACACAACTCTCGTGCACGCCTTATCTAAAACATGTCGGGACGACGCTGGGACAGTATTACAGGCAGAGACGCCGGGACAGCCGCTGTAAGAGCGTTTTTGTTCCAACGTGGCTGGTGTTTAGCGTTTTATTTATGTTTTAATTTTATATATAAATTCAAGCAGTAACATTAACAGACACATTAATACATACTTTATAGAGACCGCACGAATTAGCGCGTCTTCAGATAGTCCTAAAAAGAATCTGGTGCTGGACAGATGGCTGTCTGTTGTCACGGCTTCAACGACGCCGCAACATCGTCCCGGCTTGGATTGTGGTAATTGCTCACTGGACGACGGTCTCACTTAGTACAGCGTCGCGACTGTCCCGATGTCTCTGCTGGCGTCTCAGCCTGATATACTGTCCTGGCGTCCCAGCATGTTTTAGACAAGGCCCTCATGCATCCAGTATTAGAATACAGCCAGACAGTGTGGGACCCATACACTGCTGGTGCAATCAATAGAATCGAATCAGTGCAGCGTAGAGCAGCCCGGTTCACTCTGAGCAGATACAGCCTACAGGCAAACATCTAGCGTGTCGGCTGTGTTAGCAGAACTGAATTGGCAGTCACTAGCTGAACGTCGCAGATTGGCAAGACTCACCATGTTCTATAAAATACACTATCATCTGGTGGCAATTGATATGCCACTGACTATGAAGACGCGTTCTGTCCCACACGCACTGAGAATACAACAGCATATAATATACCGTCATCTAGATGTGATTATTATAGATTTTCCTTTTTTCTCAAGAACAGTCCGAGAGTGGATTACACTTCCTGAACAGATCGTCAGTGTTACAACTATTGAAACATTCAAAAATGCCATTATTACTGTCTGAAGTTGGACACTAGGTACTCCACTGTATTGTACAGTGTAGGGAGTTGCGCCCCTATCCAGAGGAGCTGGACAATAACTGATTTTATCCTGCATATGCACCTGCACTGTCGTTCCATCAAGTTTGCACCTGTTTCTGTTTGATTTCCTGTGAGCCGATTGTCGCTGCAACTGTTTTGTCTACCCTCGCTCATGTTGCGTAGTCTTCAACTGATTGAAGGTGAGAGCATTATTGCCAAGAAGAAGAAGAAGACAAAAGACCTAGCCCGGTAATGGTTACCGACGGTACAACGTTAACAAAACAGAAATGAAGTAGAAGCACAACTGCCGTTGTCCTGCTGCTGCTGCTGTTTTTTTGGTACCCACGCAACGTACTGTCTATGCTTGCGGGCCGATAGACTTACAATCACCGTCTACTTATAGACTTTGATAGCAGCTATGTATTGCGTTTCCGGTTTCTTAGCTTACAGCATCGTTTTCTATTGTTAGTAACTCGCTAAATGATAAATGATAAATTTCTTCTCGCTGGCATATGCGGAGCTGAGTACAGCTAAATCAGCAAACGGGTAGTGCAATTATTCACCCACCCACAAACCCTGCTGCTTAAATTTATTATTTATATGCTATTTTCCGTCCGCAGTGACGGAAGTCTACAGCTGAATTTCGCTATTTGCCATCCATGCTTTTACTTCTCTACCCAAAACTATATACCCCTTTTTATAATACCCCAAAATAAACCCTTTTCTTTACTTTAGACAGCTGAATGCATGATTAATTATATTATTTATCGATGTCAGTAATCAGTACGTGACCATGCCAGCCCACTTACCCTGCACAAAAATGTAACTTATTTGTATGTCAGCTGCTTCTAAACCTAAATCTATGGTTAGGGTTAGGGTTAGTTTTAGAGTTATCTTAGTTCTTGGCTTCTTGGTTTTGATTGACATTAATACATTTTTTATTACATTTCAGTTTAGACGACATGCATCATCTGGTGTACAGTAATGAGTTGTCCGGATGGAAAATAGCGAACTATAAATGTAAATTTCCATCCTTGTGGTCGGAAAATAGCGAATATATGCTTATAAATTTTAGTCCTCATCTACGGAAAATAGCCATTTATGACTGTAAATTTCCGTTCGTGCAGACGGAAATAGGCTTATAAATTTGCTTAATTTCCGTCCAGGCTGGCGGAAAATTGCTAATATATGCTTTACTGTGTTACGACAGCCAAACTTTTACCATCACCGTGTTGGTTAGCTACTACCGAACCAACACCGCCATTGACTGCATCATTTGATCCCTGTGTGAACGTCAATGCACGACGAGTCGAGTCGGCGCCACCGCTCGCATTCCACTCGTAGACGCCGGGACAGCAGGGACAGTCTAGGCACTGTACTTAGATGTACAAATTCCTGCCACAGTAACAAAACTAATATGCTTATAAATTTCCGTCTACACGGACAAAAATAGCCATTTATAACTGCACATTTCCGTCCATGTGGACGGAAAATAGCAAATATAATGCTTATAAATTTCCTTAATTTCTGTCTGTGCAGACGGAAAATAGAGAATATATTAGTGCTGTGACGATTCAAATTTGTAATGAACGATCGATTTCTTTTTGGAAAAATCACAGATTCAATTTTGATCTCAATCTCAATTTTTCCTACCGGCGACAGATTGCTTTGAATATGCCTGAGTTTATGTCCATCTGCTTGAACATCCAGGGGCATCTGTAGACGGCTGCGGGAGCTTTGACGGCACAACATCAGCGGTCGTTGATGACTCCTGCCTCAAATGCACGTGCAGCACAATGCCGCCACCAGCAGAGATTACGGCAATGCACGTCGCTGTCGCCCGCCCTCAAATCACCGCTAACAATCATCCACCACCTTGCCTGAAGACTGTAGCATGGCCGCATATCAGTGCATTGGCTGTCAGCTAGCAGCCAGGCATCATTGTTTGTATGTGAAGAAAATCATCGGTTTGGTTATGCAAAAATGCAATTCTGGTTCGATTTAGAAAAAAAATCGCGATTTTGATCTTAAAAATTTTTTTACAGCACGAGTATGTGTACAGTTCACTACCAGATATAAACTGATCAAGTTTTTACACTAAACTTGAACAGCCCACATTAAATTTTCTCCATTGTCTAGTGTATTGATCATTTTCTGACCAATTGTCTGCTGCATGACGTGAAGTAATTTCAGCTTCTAGCAGATCAGATGTACAGACATTTTGGCAACAAACCATTTGGGAGACAGACATCTGGGCAACGTTAAGATTAGGTTAGAGTAAGAGAGGTAGTAGGGTTAGAGTTAGGTAGAATGGTTAGATTTAGAGCTAGGGTTATCTGTCAGTGGCTTCTTATCCAAAGTGCAGATAGTAGTCTATATTGTATGATGTTTGTCAAACTGAACGCAGTTATGTTCATCCTTAAAGTGAAAAGGTGAAACTGAAAATCAGTTTTGGACTTTCGAAAACTGAAAATCTGATTTTGGTTTTGCCACCTTGGTTAGATTGACGGTGAATCGATTCGTATCGCAAATTGGATTTGACTGCATTAATTTAATAAAAATAATCAAAGATTTACTATGCCACACAATCAAGTCCTTCGAAACATCTGCCAATGTTTGCAGTAATTGCCTTGTTTTCGATTGACCTATTTAATAATGAGGTCAAGCCGTGACTAAAGCCAATCGATCGGCGTGTGCGGTGCAGTTTTACCCACGCGATGCATGCTATGAAAAGTATGAATAGCGTGGCATATAGCCATGGCTTGTCTGTTTGTGTGTGTGTGTGTGTGTCTTGTCTTGTCTGCCACGTTAATGAACCTTATCTACATGTCTTGCAGTATTTTGAGGCTAAGTTTCGTGACAAAATTCCGACCGGATTGTCCAAATCATTTCAGTGACTTGTTACAGAGCAGAAGGAGGGTCACATGAGGACAGGTAATTAGGCGTCACTGCATCAGTGAAACTGATGGGTTAATTCACAGTGAATTAGGGGCTGTTGAATTAATGCGTTATTGTGTTAAGGAATTAATCCGGATTAAAAACATTAATGCCACAAAAATTTTTAACGCAAACTAGTCATACCGGTAGCAAGATTCCATACAGACTTCAAGGAAATCGAAGTTTTGCTCCTTTAATAAACAAGCATTTACTTTCCTGTTGTAGCACTATTCTGTAAACTTTGCAACATTGATGACCCTAAGTTGCATTCTCACTGTGGCCGTAACGTGATCTCCATGGCATGTCACGGCACATTACAGCTGTTACATACGTTGCGGCCATAATGTGCACATTAAGGCTTTCGACCACAATCGATTGTGTGCGAAAGCGGGGAACGGTCTCAAAAATATAGCATTGAATGCGTGCTACAGTTGTTAATGGCGTGCACAAGCTAGATTTTTAGACCATCCCCTGCTTTCGCACACGTTCGATTGCAGTCGACGGCTGTAACGCATGCACATGTTACATACACATCGTCTGTTACGACTGTAAGGTTGCGTTCGCATCCGTTCGTGAACGTGCGAAATACGAAAAGCTTGCAGCCGCATCGACAGTTCGCACATCTCTGGTCATTCATTACTCCATAGGCGTATACCCTGACACCTGTAACACAACACAAAGGAAATGTGCGTTAAAACAGCAATTAACGCTTGATTAAAACAATTAATCACGTGATTAAAGTGACTGAAAAAGTTAATCGCTCGACAGCCCTACAGTGACTTAATATTAATAGCAGATTATCGAACCCTGGGATTAACGGATCCTCGGATTATCGAACCCTCGGATTATGTATACATTGCCACTGATTAATGGTCATCAGCAATTCAGCATGGAATTAAACTAATATGATATATTCATGCATACAGCTTCTTTGTTGTGTAAATATATAGATTTTTAATTTTTGTATTACACTATTTTTTATAGTGTCATGCAGTTTGTGTATAATTCTGGTGTCATTGTGGCTATTAGGATATGAAAATCCGCTGTATTTATCATGGCATGACAGTGCTTGGATACCAATACTTAACCAACACAATGTTATGGATTACTTTTCTGAGCGCAGTAATCCATTCTATGATCGACAATGCAGTAATGAAGTAATCAAGATGCAAAGGCTTAACCCGGAGCAGATAAGGTGAGTTATCAAATGTTGACTGTTCGTATGATGCATTACACACTTTGTCTCAAAAATTCAAAATTTAACAACTGCTATAATTCACAACTCATTTATAGCAGTTCTTGGAGTCATGCATATTTCTGAGAGAAAGACTGTATAATTTCTTTGGTGCTAAATGCTAATTTATTCTTAATTAGTTCAGGAACATTTAACATAACCTATGTGAGAAGGGAAATTGTACTTGAATTTAGGATAGGGCCTCCAGTACCGGTATCGCGGTATACCAAATACCGGGATACCGCCACAAGTCTGAGCGGTATTAATAGTACCGGTATTGAAGTCACTCAATACCGGCATGGTCGGTATTGACGCTGAGCTCACAGGCAGTGCATCATTCCGTGTGCCAACGAACGCTTGGTCAATGGTCACTCAGTCCCTAGTCAGTATACTGCTATCTCACCGGCTACTGTTGCCAATGCCTGCTAGCCTAGTCGCTCGCTGGCAGTCGCTGCAGCTGCAGCATCAGTCTGAGTAGTGACTCAAGTCAAGCTAATCAACCATGAATGACACGTGCCTACTGCAGTCACATGCGGTGCAGGCTGCAGCATGCAGCGGTGCTGCTCTAACTGCCAGCTACACAGCGACAGATGCCGCTGGCCTGAACTTGCCGTGTCGACTGTGATCTATATATTAAAATAGGACTGTCGCGATGTGTGAGCACGGGCATGGCTTGGATGGACAGACGGTCGCGTGCGGCAGGCACAGGTGGCAAACGGTACAAGCGCGCGATTTTGGCTCGTTACTTTAAAAGTCATAACGTGTAACGTATTGAGTAAGCTTCGACACATTCAAACTGACAGTGTATTAGTGACGTTTAGTTTATCACAGCAAATAACATTGTTTTATGTAAAACCTAGCTACACTAAATCGGCCATAGTTGACTTAAATGCTGACACTTGGACGCGCATTCATGCACTCATTAAACGGTCGTTAACTATGCATTGCTTACACATTGTTGCAGCCACAGTTGTTAAAATAGGCAGTTGTTGAATACCGGGATTAATACCGGTATTCCGATATTAAGTTCCTCCAATACCGAAATACCGGTATTGGGAAATACAGCCAGTATTGCAGGCTCTAATTTACTTCTTCGGGATGCATGGCCTGACCTTGTCATGTACAAAAAAGTGGACAATAAATTGCCCTAAAATTTGGTGTACTTTGATACTTTTGCCAGATGGGCGTTTTTTGTTCTCCACTTTATAAGTTTATGGTGCCTATATTGCTGAGTAATTTGTCAGCTAGTGTTATAGAATTTATTATTGCATTGTAATATTTGTAGAGGGTAGGTGTATGCAGAATATTGCAGTACATAAGAGATGAGTTTGTCTTTGTTAAACTTTAAGTATAGTGATATTTGATGTGGGAAATTTTCATAATGACTTCATAACATGAGTATGATGTCAGTGTTGATCAAGAGTCAATGCAGCTTAATATTACCACGTGTTACAGGACTATAAACTAAATATGGGAACTGCACAGACAGCAGTGCCGGCGAAGAATAAGATGTATCACTGTGGATTGTGATTCTAAAACAATTAAGTAATCTGAGAAACTTGCAGTGATGACCATTTTTGTTCATTATGAGGTCATAATATTGCGATGTGAACAGCTGCTGTGACACATAACACTATAATTAGGACATGTCGTAGCTATTCACTGTAATGACTAGATTTACTTGCTTAGTTATATACAGATGTTTTCTTTTATTACTGGTAATTATTTCCGTAATACACTGTGACTGATAGGTCAATGACAGGCATTGAGTACGAGCTGCTGCATGCTATGGAGCCCATACTATATGTCATTCGGAAACAGAATCGGCAGACGCCAACACAAGGTTTGTAGTGTGCAATCAGTGCGTTGTTGTCTACCTGCAGTCATTTCATGTATCAAGTTTATTTCTAACAGCATGTTAGCATTTGCCATTTTTGTTTGCCTTGGAACAGTAATCATCATTTGCAGTTGGGTTGTAAAGGACAACAAACACATGCCAGTGTAATGGCCAGCTTCCAAGTGAACTGGGTTGACCAGTTGCTGTCTTGATTGTCTTCCAAAAGTAGTTTCAGAAGACAACCTGTGCAGGTAATGGTGTAGGTTTGTTACAGGCAGATGCCTCTGTTGTCACCAATTCAGAACACTGACTGCAGCCATGAGCCTCATTCTTTCTTGATCCATCGACAGTCTTGAGGGATGAGTGACTATTATGCCAACTCCCTAGTGCCACTACCGAACATTGCAAAGGATTATACTACTTTTAAACTTTCTTATATCATCGTCATAATGATAATAATAATAACAAGTGATCCAAGTAATTTGATGAGAGGCCACATTCCCCCTGTGCACAATTTGTTCAGTTGTATGCAGCCTGAAAACGTTTTGTTGAAATGGTTTCAACATTAAATGTGTCATGTCACTATTGCTTGCAAGTGCTATATTTAGGCATGTACTCCCATTTGTTAAAGCATGCAGCCAAACGGCCCAGGCATCTAGCCAGCCATTTGCAGCAATGACGCACTGACATGGTAATAGCTTACTGCGTGTTTTGGATAATTTATACTTTTAGATCACTGATGTCTCACAAATGCAAACGTTGATCTCCTGACAAACTATACCTGTATATTGCCAACAACGAGCTTTCCGTTGATGTGTTGTGTGACTGTTAAGTGTCCAGCCATTATTGTGCAGCTATTTTAATGCTTCCCTATGGCACTCACTACCCCATCAAAAGTGCCCCTTCCCATGGGGGATCTAGACCTTCATCTAATACGTGGTTGTTTGGGCAACCCGAATCTTCTTCCCAAATGGCATCTTGATCAGTTCTGTCGTTTTTGCACAGCTCATGGTAGAATATCCTATACTTTACAATGGGCCGCCCCCTTTTCCCCAAAGGTTCCCCTTTTGCTTGGGGTATCGGGCCCCTATCTAATACATGGTTTTTTGGGTCCATCCAAGTCTGCAACCCAAATGGCATCTAGACTAGTTCAGCCGTTTTTGCAGGACTCATGAATGTGACCAACAGAAAGACCAACCACACTGCTCTGTGTGTAGCTATAGCGCATTAGAGGCTTTGCGTTTATGCGCTATATAAATCCACGATTGACATTGACATAGGCCACTATCGCTAGATGTGATGCAGTGTAATAATAATGACTGCCTAGGTCATATGGAAATAACAGTAAAAAAGTGATATTAATATTTTCTAATGATAGGTGATGCAGTGCTTGGTAAATGAGCTGTGTTCCTCCATTACTGTATAGTGATTTCAGCTAATATGAGCAATGCTGGAGCAGATGTTGTGTGATAGTTTACAACTCTGGACAAGAGTACGGAATACATTGCCCTATAGTGGATTATCAGCGGTTGGTCCAGTTTTTCCATCTTCTTGGTTTGCCTTTCTCTTCGTCCAGATCTTGCCAATGAAAGTGGATGATGAGATAAAGTTAGGTAAAACTGAAAGCATGATCACATGAGTACCGGTATGGTCCATGTGGGTTTACTGTGAAAGAAAAGGGTGATGCCTGTTATATGTTGTAAGCAATCAATGGATGACTGAGTGTAATTGATAGATGTACATGTGTTTGTTTATGGTTTTGGCTGCTGGATAATGTTTGTGTGTAGTTGTACCAATATGCGACTATTACATCATTGCCGGCATTGTTTACCAGGCTCCTGATCTCATCTCTGTTATTAATGCCCGACTGGTAAGATTGTAATTAACTGATTATGTATTACATAGCATAGTACTGTTTTTTGCAGAGGTTGTCATTGGCCTGTACTTGCGTCATGTTACCATGAGTTTATGCACTGACATTTGATATTCCTGAGTTAACGAGTTGAGCTTTGTTTGTTGCCCATGTCCACTGCACTGTGCCTCAGAAAGTATCCCCATCATTTGTATTTGTGTATATTATGTGTTTCAATTTCATTATCATCCCTGCTGATAGTTTGCAACATTCAACCATCTTGTCTGTTTGAAGTGGAACTAACTACTGATATGCAAGCTAAGATCTGCATATTTTTTTTATGTTTAGGTCGACTCTTCGGAGTCGACCCAATAAAGCCGGTCTCAAATATCCATCCATCCGTCTGTCCAAAAAGTTTCTTCGATTTCAATGAAATGTGGCTTGTATGTAGAGGTCGATGAGTGATGCACGACGGTATGCAGTATGACCCGATCCAAAGTCAAGGTCACGGGCTCTTGAAAGTTGGAAATCCTTCTATTTTCAAAAGTTATTTCCTCTGCCATTTACAATGGGAGCTGGCAACTGACCACGGATTCTTAAACTACGCCACAATATCTATATTTTTATCTGGCCAGATTATTTATGTTTGTCCTAGTTTTTGTGTCACGTGACTTTGAACTTGGCAGAAACATCAGTTATGAAGTGTTGACCGTCAGTCTCCATATGGGGCTAATTTATTTTATTATGCTTTTACCACCCAAATCAGTGTCAGCAAAGGCATTATATTTTCAGGCTGTTTGCCTGCCACATTCGTTCGTCCAGACAGATCTTGTTACCACGATATCTCATGAACTGCTTGAATTATTTTGATAAAACTTACAGGGAATATTCTCTAGTCCTTACTGGTGACCTGATTTGTGAGGTCAAGGTCATAGCAGGCCATCGAGGTCAAATCTTGTGAACACCATATCTCATGAACTACTTGTGCAGTCTCGATGAAACTTACAGGGAATAACCACTAGCCCCTACTGATGAGCTGGTTAGATGTTGGAGGTCAAAGGTCACAGAAGGCCATCTAGGTAGTGATTGAAGGCATCCATATCGATGCCGGGGCATCAAAATGCATCTTCTAGTTGTCACTATGATGGCAAATGTTGTTGCCCAGTCAAAAACCTGCACTTATGTTGGCTGTTATTTATCTGTATCATGCATCTTACTGCAGTATACTTTTTTGAAATTCTGTATACATTAGCAGTACATTAAGTGTTCATATGCACTAGACAGTCGTTGACACTGTCAGCTGCAGTGACTGATACATGCCTTCATGAATAATCCTTTAGACTACTGCAACCAACTTTGTGTTGGAGTTAGTGTCTGGCTGCTGGAGAATCTGCAGTAACTCCAGAATGCTGCTGCTGACTTAGTGACTGGAGCTAGAATGTTGGACCGCATCACAACTGTGATGAGAGAGCTCAACTGGCTTCCAGTTTGGCAATAGCTTAAGTTCAAGATGGTGTCTGCATGGCTTATCTCCAGTGTACTTGGCAGACTACTGCAAGCCGACGTGTGTCAATGCTGGTCATTCTCATCGGTGATTGGCCAACTGGTACAGGCTTTCATTTGCATAGACAAGTAAACCCTATGGCAATAGGAGTTTTGCGGTCTATGGACCATCTACATGGAAAGCCTGCTTTCAGTGCTGTGACCATCTGATGTCTCTATTGTGACTTCAAGACATGAATTGACACGATTTGGATGATTAGTTGTAGACAGTTACAATGCCGGCACAGCGCACCTGCGGCCTTTAGATAATGCTGTACTTTGCAAGTATACGTAATAATGACAATCAATCAATCAATCAAAACGAATTTATATAGCGCCCTACGTCGCAGGCGAATCAGAGGCGCGTGTTGGACTAGGCTAGGTAGAGTGTTTACGTTCGCTGTACGCACTATCAAACA
>Ga0209363_1001173_pt1 | contig 12137 bp, 9 predicted proteins | sample WorMetexBAHAMAS3_FD_187385 | JGI IMG/M metagenome (GOLD analysis project Ga0209363, IMG submission 187385) | Marine gutless worms symbiont microbial communities from Max Planck institute for Marine Microbiology, Germany - Inanidrilus exumae... | ecosystem: Host-associated > Annelida > Digestive... | reverse complement strand
ATGTCTCGGTGTCAAAGTGTCTTGAGTCCGGAGTGTCCGTCAGCCTGCCAGACATTTTGACATCGGACTATGGCTGAATAGATTTGTGCACTTGTTTCTAGTGTATATTGGTTAGTGTTATTATCATCAATACATTAATTAAACCTTTTTGCCTTATTTTATTTGTTAGTTGTAGTATATGTTTATCAAACTGCTTTCGCATCCACGAAAGCATGTGTCAAATAATAATAATAATATTGGACAAACAAGCTTACAGCAGCAGCTTACCATCCCACTAAATAAATATGCGATAAAATGAGATACAAAAATATGAAAGGCTAGTGATCTAAAATTTAGTGAATAAGGTTTTTAGTTTCTTCTTGAAAGCTGGGGTGATGGTAATATGCCGGAAGGCTGTTCTAAACTGCGAGACCAGTACACTGAACGCCCGTTCGCCAAACTTTAATGATGTACGTGGGTGAGCAGGGCATTCTTGACGGCTGACCGCAGATTTGATCTTCTCGTAGACAGTTCAGTGACAGGCTGCAGAAGCTCAGTGATGTAGTTTGGTGACTGGCCGTTCAGTGCCCGGTGGCCAAGCAGACTCTGCAATCATCCATAGTGGAGTCACCATCAGTGACTGTACCAAATACAGGTAGATTAAATTAAAATCGACGATTTTCTACCAGTATCTCATGATGTTTCAAAAATGGTGCAGTGTCACAGGGACATAGTTGATGTGAAAGGCTAGTAGGAACTCATTGCACTCTACTATCGAATGGTGCTCGTACCAGTTATCTTGAGTGACCCCTAATTGCCCAAAACCACATCATTTTGTACATTTTGTATTTCATATCTTCATAGTGGATGGAGCTAGAGGCTTCAGATATGCTAGGTGGGTTCACCATAGCAATTTCTAGCCCATGGATGACAAATCACCCTTAAAGGGGCGTGGTCAGGACACACTATCCACATAAATTTTCAGGTCCACAATCATATCTCCTAAATGGCTAAATTTTGTGTAGAGGTAAGTAACGTCATATGTTAGCCATGGGATGGCAAACTACCGCCTAGTGGGCGTGGTCAGAGTCGATACTGCAGAGTATTAGAGCATGGATGATACATAATACGATCTCAGAAATGGTACAAGATGGAGACAGTTGCATGGAAGACTGACAGCAAATCCTATAAAGGCAGCAACACCAATGACCTTGATTGATCTTGAAGGTCACTTTGCTGTTTGAAATCTTTTTAACTCCCATACCCCAGAAAATATAGCGTGTGTTAGCTACAGTGGTTAGTAATTTCAACTGTCTTTTCAAAACAGAGGACCTTCTCAAGGTCAAAGTCGGTCACATACACTGTACATGTGGTAATACCCGGGAAATGGTGAAAGATGGAGACGTTGTTACTACAGACCACTAATAGGAAGTGTCATATGGTGTACGTTATCAAATAGCGACAATTCCAATGACCTTGAGGGACCTTCAAGGTCATTTCCTTATTGCAAGATTTTTCAAATCAGATTTTTCGTTGTGTTGTGCAGCGTTTGACAAGATTTCAACAGACAGTGCATTGCACAGTCCGTCTGCAATAGCTGAGTTTTTTGTTATAATGTACTGCTGAATTACATTGTGTGCTTTTTTAGGTAGCTGCAATGAACACAGTGTCCGAAACTATGCTTTCCTTAGAGGAACACGCAAAAAACTGTGTAATGCAGACAAACAATCTGCAGAAGAATGTTGTTTTGCCACATACCTTAATTTATAACCCTGAAGCTGGCAGCCTTGTTGCATCTATTCAGTCTGAGCTTACTGAACTGGAAGAGGTCTTTAAGCAGTTGCACAAATTGGCTGCAGGTCGCCATGGACATCTTAGCACTATTCAGGTATTGTCTGCTTGTTTTCTTTCTTCACTAACGTGCAATTATGTATTCTGTTTTTTTTGTTATTTCGTAAGTACCTTATCCGTTATTGGAAAAACTTTAGTATTGGAACACTGGAAATCACCGTTTTCTCGACTTACGAAGGACAGAAGACGATGTTATGAGCAAAGAAAATACTTAATTTTGATGCGGAAATGCAGTACACAGTTGGTACTAAATGTTACAAGTCTGTCGGGACCGGGAGGAAAGATGGGGCCTTGGGTGGGTACAAGGTTAAAAAAGAGCAATAAAACAGTATAGAAAACAGCATCACGTGACCGAAATGTAACTAATATATCACACTGTAGACGGTGGCGCCCCCTAGCGAATGTAATTTGAAGCGGGAAATTAATTAATAATTAATACACCGCTAGAACTGTCGTGACCCGTAGATGCAGCTTTTGGGGTTTTGTTGAAACTGCATCCTAGGGGTAAAATTACAGCCTTTTACAGGGAATATGGTGAAATAGCACAATCGCGCCCTCTGGTGAGTAACATCGCCAATTTGTGCGAGCACTGCCTTTTACCTAAGCTTTTTATACACCAGAGCACCATGATCGTTTGTTCGTTCTTTGTATGCAGGGGTCCAGCCTACTCTGGACCCCAGCGCTGAGACCTCTTCAATTGGTCCAATGCGCCAGCCCAGGGAGAGGAGGGGATTTGATTGGTGTGCGTGCTGTGTAGGGCGAAGGAGGGAAAGTAGGCTTGAGCAGCTTGTCAGGTAGTTCCCTCTATGTGCCCCCTCTAGGCGTGGCCTACTGTCTGATTAAGCCTGGACTGGCACTTGTTCAGCAACGACCCTGACCAAACCACCGTTCAGCACCTGGCCCGGACTGGCACTTATGCAGTGACAGCCCCACCGGTCTGCCGTTCAGTGCCCGGCCACCTGATTGACACTTCTGCAGCGTCAGCCAGGAGACTTAGTCCCATCTGTCTGCTTCTGATGATACCTTGACGCTGCTATTGAAGGCATGAGCAACGGTCACAGTTTACAGAGGACACCGTCGAACCCTCTTACCTGCCCGGGATCAACTCCCTGTTCATCATATGCATAGGAATTATAAATTATAACATAATGTTCTTGGCTGAAACTTTTTCATCCATTTAACCAAGGTGGCAGCCTAGAACATGTGTTTAATCAATAAATTTTTTTAAAGATTTTCCATTTGTCGTCCAGTTCAAACATAGCCTAAACAGTACATACGTTCTTGACTCCGTTTGATGTGTCTCTTTTACGACTGGCCATTTTTGCAAGGAAATGTAGTATTTTCCACTTAAATTCTTGCCTCAGTTTTCAATGACTGTTGTCTGTTAGGGGGATTTCTTGATCTGTCGATCTTTGAGTTTTTGAGTGGACAGACAGACGGAGATACAGACACGCTGATAGCAGTACACTGCCCACTATTGGGCAGAAATAACAAAGAAGTGCTGTAACTATCAGTGTGTTTATTTTAGTCCATGAATGAGTGTGTGAATAACTTCCGCAACAGAATGCAGACTAGTCTTGAACAATTGCCTTCATGTCAGTCATCAAGGCAGCTGCCAACAGTCAAGAATAATGGCAGGTACATTTATTCTGTGCTGAAAGTTTACTATTACTAGTATACCTTTAATTATAATATTATATCCACACTGAACTGTCATCAGTTTTGACAGTGTTTGGTAGATCAGAATGTGATAATACTTTGCACATCAAATTGCATTAATGTTTCTGAAAATGTCAGAATTTCACATTAGTCCATTTATTTATTTAGTAAACAATTTTAAAATATCTACATAACCGTGAATTTCTAATTCAGTGATAATCGGTTGTCATTGCGTCATCATCTTCATCATCATCATACGTACATTTATTATGTGTCTATTACTGGATAGGAACGTAGGTGCAGTATAAATCAGTCACATAACAGCAAAACTAAAGCTAGCTGAAATGGTAATGTAGTAAAACATATACATGTAAACAGTTAGTAACTATATGGAAGGTACTCTGAGAGAGTACAGCTCCCCACGAAAGCTATTGCGGATTGTCACCACAATAGGGAGTGAGCGGTTAATGGAACAGCCATTGCCACAATGTTGATCGACCAGTCACGTTCCTTCATGAATTTGCATATTCGGTATGTTCACTGGATAGCCGCAGGACTACCCAATTGCGAAATTTGGGGGGTTTTTGTCGCCAACACTTGCCACATCTACTATTAGAAGTATAAATGTAAACAATCGCCGGTTTGCAGAGTTTTTTGACCGTTACTTCCACATCCCTCTACCGATTGTAACGAAACACGAACTGGGTCTTCCCTTTCCCCCTAGGAACCTTCACATAAAATTTGGTACAAATCCGTCCACAATCTTTTTAGTTATCGTGGTCACAGACAGACACAGGCAGACAGACAAACCAACGTCGGTGAAAACATATTCCCTTCTTGCTTTCGTGGGGATTAATATAGTAGCTACTGTATGTTAAAAGCCAATTGAAATAAATAAATTTTCAACTTTTTTAAAATCAGCATTGTCCAAGATGGAGCATAAGTCAGCAAGAAGAGACTTCCAAATTGCCATACCAGAAAAAGATAATGCCAGTTCTCCAAAAGTTGTGTGCAGCCAAGGTGTAACGTAGCTAGTGGTCTCCGCAGAGGAACAGCGCAGACCAGAGCATGTTGTTCTGGCTGAGATGGGCTGTACAGTGTCAGAGACATAGCGTGGAGCTCTTCTGGACCGGGTGTTGTGCATCAGAATACACTGTTTGTACTGAATTCTATACAGACTGGTAACCAGTGTAGCTGTATGAGGCAGAGCGTCATGTGTTCTCTTCTGCCTAAATTGAAGATCAAACGTGCAGCCGCATTTTGAACATGCTTAGGTGGCTCGACTGTGCATTATAGCAGTGCTGCTAACACTGAGTTACAGTAATCCACGCTAATTGGTCACACATATATGTAAATTTTGCAGCATATTATTTTTATGGTTTTCAATCATTTTTGGCTGCATTGCATGCACACAGTACATAATGTGGCCTGTTCTGTATTGTTACAGATTTCGCATGTAGCTAGTGGTCTCCGCAGTGGTCTGTGTGCCTGTCTGTATTTTGGTCATACAGGTATGCTGTGCAAAATCGGCTGAACAGTTTGAGATGCTATTTGGGGGCTGACTGCTGTGGTTTCAAGGAACCATATTATGCGGATGTTGAAATGAGATCCCCTACGAGAACTCGAAGGGGCAATTTTGGGGGTTGTCCGGCCCATTGAAAAGCAATGTATGCCGTGAAAGGTATCATTCAGTGCTGAGTGACAGTATGAGTGTGACTGCTGCAGCCGACTGCAATATTCTCGATTGGTCGCTGTCACATTACATTGTCTCCCGTGAAAAATCCTCCCCTGCAATGCGGCCTTCCAAAATTCTTTGACCACTTTTTCAGATGCCATATGCTGCCTGTTCAATAGTACAGAATATTTTAGCGATATATAGTAATCTGTCAAAGTTATTAGTAGCAGTTCAGTGTGGACTCACTGTAACTATACATGATGACTGTCTAACAACCACATATATTTGTCTGTCACTGTCACATATTGAGCTATTTTACTGGCAAGCATGGAGAGCGAAGTTTGTGCAGTTTTGTGTGGCATAAAATCTATCACACATTGTCATAGCAGGTGTACGTGTTACTGTGGTTATAGATTATCCGAGTCTTTATGTAGTCTAATGTGAGTTACATTTGGCATGTAGTGGTGCAGCAGGTGGAAAGTCTTCCACGCCTATGTACCGCAGTTCAAAAGGGAGGATTGTGGAAACTCCCTGCATTGAAGACGATGACAGCATGTTTCCCGGAGAAACTGATTTGCCAACTTGCTCAGAATTACGCAAAAAAGGACCAGTTTTGTTTCTGCCGAGCATAGAGCACCTGACTGATGAAGAATTTGAAACTGTTCCAAAGTAAGTGTTGCATTGTTTGCTTTCTAACGTTAACACTGTGTTTTAAAGGTTTTTCTCAGTTAAAAATTGCATTGGTTCTCTACAAAACGACATGTTGTATGTATGGTATGGTTCTTGTAAACTGCAGGGCCTTGGTATTCTGTTATGCATTGTGCGCATAGTTCACTTCACAGTATAATGCAGAAAAACCACAACCAGAAGTATAAAAGAACACAGATGAAAATTATTTATTTTAAATTTACCAATGTCTTGTGATTAAAAAAATTATACAGTTGGCTCAAGCAGAAGTTGTCTATGGCATATGCAACACAACAATTCTAACATTAAACAAGAAGCTCAGGGACCGTGTGACACACTGTGTTAGCACACTCGTGCTATTTTTTATGAGCAATGTGAGTTATCAAGGTTTCAAACAGCAAAAGTGACCTTCAAGGTCATGCAAGGGCGTTGGCAATGGTGCTATTCGATAGGTCACATACGATTTTCTATTAGTCTTCCATTGCAACTATGTTTCTATCTTGCACCGTTTCTGAGATATTATCACTTATTTCCAAAAATTTAAAGAGGTAAAGTAACAGAGAACACATCCCTTTTGGGAGTAATATCACGTATGTACTCGTACTCCTCTGTGTCAATCAGTACATGAAATTTCAAGTGCCTAGCTTCCCCTATTATAAAGATATGATTGGGGCAAAATTTACAAAAAAATGGGTCACTTATATCTAACCACGCCTCTTTTAGCGGTGGTTTGTTATCATACAGTCTACCTGCATGCAAAATTTGACGATTCTAGCTTCAGCCATTCCAGAGATATCTCTGGGTGCGTCAGAATTTAAAGTGGGTCATGTGACCCTGATCACGTTCCTTTTAAGGGTGATTTGTCATCCTTATGCTGGGACGTGATGTGGCCTACACACAAAACTTGACCACTTTAGCTTCAGCCATTCCGGAGAAATGGTTGGTGCCTACCAAAATTTAAATGGTTCGCGTGACCTGACTATGCGACTTTGCCCGTTTTATTGATAGTTTGTAGTTTGCCATCCATATGAATGATATGATAGCACTTGCTACATCAACCTGTCTACCGAATTTGAAGTTTCTATCTCTACCCACTACGAAGATATTAAATGTGATACAAAATGGGGTGGTTTGGGGTAGTTAGGGGTCACTCAAGCTACATACGAGTTCCTATATTCCATAGTAACTATGTCCCTATCTTGCACTGTTTATGAGATATAGCGAGATGTTGGTCGAAAATTGCCAGTATGAACCTACCCCATCTGGATTTGGCGTTTCTGTAGGGGGTGACCCGTTAGAATTTGCTGAGATTTGTGGCATCAGAAAACTTGAGTCCCTCCCTGAGCTATTGTACAGCATTGCTTGCATGATCCAGCATTTAGCCGTTTTGGTACAGTGCCGACTTGTGACAGACGGGTGGACAGACGCACAACGACAGCATATACCACGCTAGCATCGCGTCATGCGGTAAAACTACACTATTTTGCAGGTATTTTCAATTTTTTGTCAACATCGTAAGATTATGTGCTGCTTTTTTCACTGATTTTAAACATTATTGTCAACTTCTCAAGAGTTATTTATTAGAGTTATTTATGTGACAAGTTGCTTGCTGTAAAACAGACTGGAATCTACCATATGCGCCTACTAACAAGTGCCTGCTGCCCATTTACACCTGAGCGATAAAAACGTGCCGCTTTAATTTAGATTTTGATTGCCACATTTCTTGGTGGAGTAACTTGTTTGTACCAATGGAAACAGTAAAGAATATTCCACAGTGTGTTTACTTAACGGCTTGATGACATCATATCTGCGTCATACTGCAATGTTTACTTCATGGAGTTAATTTATACTTAAGAGTGATAATAACAATTCAGTGAAATGCAATATGCTGAACTTGCAGACAAAATTTGGATCAAAATCCCGTGTTTTACCACGTAGTGTGGAGACACCATTAATGTGAAGTTGAATTGTTGTAGCTCCTGTGTAGAAGATTTGTTCCTGTTTCCATTGATACCAAAAGTGTAAAAAAATACCAATAAACAAGAGCCTTATAGTCCAAAATTAATGGGCACGTTTTTATATGGCTTCAGACGTTAATAAAAGTAGACCTGTAAGTGTTGCTATGTGTCAGTAGAGCAATGTGTAACTGTATCCTACATTTATTTTTCCTGCTTCTGGCCTGAGTCCAATATTATTGTTTTTGACTCACAGTTGAGTAGTTGACCGAGTGAAATAATAGTTGCAGCAGTAAGGAACAGTGATAGAAAACAAACAGGCGGTGTATTGCAGCAGAGGTATTTGTTTGTAGGTATATGAAGGGGCGGATAACATGCAAACAGGTGAACACTGCTATTGACGAGCTGAACAAGGCTGTTGACGCCAAATATGTTCTGCTTAAAACGTCAAAAGAACGCATGACTGCATCTGCCAGGAGAGCCATTAGACTGTATAAAGACCAGGAGAGGAAGGAAACTAAAGGTATGTGGAATAATTTCGAAATGTCCCATATATAATTTTAGAACTTTTTGCAACAAAATATCATATTGCTGCCGATGTCACGTTGATATGAATTTTCTAAGGTAAGCCAGCTGAAGGATGAGGCCACTGAGTAATTTTGTACCATCTAATGCTGTGCTAGCACGGTATATACTGTGGCCCTGTGTCTGTCTGTCCGTTTGTCTGTTTATCACAAGTCAGAATTATATTGAAATGGCTAAATTTGTTGTCACTCAAACTATGCTGCACGCTGCACAGTAGCCTAGGGACTTCTCTGATGCCAAACGTCTTGGTGAAATTTCAATGGGGTCACACCCATTGGAGGCACATGGGTAGAAAAAATTTGCAGCTTTCACAAATAACTTGCTATTTCTCGAAACCAGTACAAGATGGGAGCATCGTTTTTATGAGAGGTGAGTAGGAAGTCGTATCCACTGTACCGAATGGTGACATTCCCAATGACGTTTAGTGATTCTAATATTTACATGTGCTTAAAAGCTGATGAACAGCTGGCTTAATCTCGTACATAATACAGACAATGAAAAAATAAACAAACTAAAAACGAAACTGAGTTTCTGAGAAGAAACGGTCGGGGTTATATTCCATTGAGGCAGTGTGGGGGAAGAAGTGAATATATGGTGGGAAGCATTTGTGAATCAGGTAGGTTTTATGCCGTAAGTGATGATTGAAAACCGATAAGAAATCATTTGTTGCTTGTCAAATGATACCAATGACCTTGACTGATCTGAAAGTCACTTTAGCTGTTTGAAGCATTTTTAACTCCCATACTTCAGAGAAATATAGCATTATTTTATTAGCCACACTATGTTTACATGCGAATAAGATAGTGTATGTAGCCAGGTTTCAACTGTTTTATCAAAAAGAGAACTTGTCAAAGTCACAGACAGTTATGTACACTGTAAAAGTGGTAATTACTTGGAAATGGTGCATGATAGAGATTTTGTTACTTCATAGCATAGTACTAACAGAAAATTATATATGTGTTATCAGAAAGCACTAATTCTGGTGACCTTCAAGGTCAAATGCAATTTATAATACATGATAACATTTGAACTGACATATCACGTTGTATGGTCCCTCTGCGATGGCTGAGCTTCTTGTCTCTGGTTGTGGTCAGTTGTTCTCCCTGCGAAAGCGAGGGAGTATGTTTTACCGGCGTTGGTTTGTGTGTCTGTCTGTCTGTCTGTCTGTGGCCACGATAACTAGAAAGATTGTGGACGGATTTGTACCAAATTTTATGGGAAGGTTCCTAGGGGGAAATGGAAGACCAAGTTCATGTTTCGTTACGATCGGTAGAGGGATATGGAAGTAATGGTCGAAAACCTGTAAACCGGCGATTGTTTACATTTTATACTTCTAATAGTAGGTGTGGCAAGTGTTGGCGACAAAAACCCCAAATTTTGCTTTTGCGGGGAGATGTACTCTCTCATGAATACTTTCCATCTAGTTTATTTTGTGCTTGGACACTGTTGGCTGAGTGACAGATCAAAATCCGGCCTGTAAAAAGCTGCTGTGCCACTTTTCCCAGAGGTTCTCGTCTGTAACAGTTGATGGAAAGGACAGACAGAGAACTGGCTAATCTATGTTCAGCTGGAAAACATCAATAAATTGAAGATGCTGCTGCTGTGTGATCACTATAGGATACCATTGACTGTTTGTTAGTTACTTATTATGTAATGTACATCATGTGTATGTTAGCTGTGTTTCATTGACATTGAGGGGTGGATGGGGCAGGTCTGGTGTTGTGGGTGGGAGGTCCCCCGGGTGCTGCTTTTGGGTTTTACTTAAGAGAGGCATTCCAAAGGCAGACGTACACGGAAAAGATATTATATTTATACAATGAGCAGAAATGATATATGGCCTGATATGTTATAGGAACTGATGTAAGGCAATTACACAAGCTATCACATTGAACTGATAAATAGGTCTTGTGGTGGTTGGTCAGTTTCCACCCTGTTGTAGGCGCCAGCATGATGACTTAAAAATGAACCTCCCCTATACATTTCCATTTTTGGTCGTCGCTGAACAAAAAGGCAACGAGGTCGGGAGGTTGTTGTATTGTTGTCCAAACATAACCTGTTCTGTTCTGTTTTATAGCCATCCGTGATCCCAGGATTGGCCACACCATGGAAGTCCTTTCTCCATTTATCTCTTTCGTCTGTCATTCTGATTGACTCTTTCATGGGGACTCCTGTCCACATATTGATGTTGTCCATCCAGGCCATGCATGATCTTCCTCGCCTGTGTGCACCTGGCATTGTTCCATGCATTATGTCCTTCTCCAGGCAACTCCTTTGTTTCCTCATGGTGTTACCATAGTGTGCTAGATTCCTTGCTTTGTCAGTGTTTAACAATTCCCTCTGTACTCCAGCTTTGTTAAGAACCCAATCATTTGTTTTATTTGCTGTCCACAAAACCCACAGAATCTTTCTCAGCCCTTTTATTCAAAGGCGTCAAGACGTGTTTCTTCATTCTTTCTGAGTGTCCAGCTTTCACAGCCGTACGTTGCTACAGGCCACACTAGCGCTTTCGTCAGGCGGACCTTCATCGAAATTGTTATGCTGTGACTTTTCCATATTTTCTGCAGTTGTGCCCCAATCGCCTTCCCCGTGGAATTACTTTACGTCGTACACTCACCGTCTTCTGTAATCAGGGACCCAAGGTACAGAAACGTATCCACCTGCTCCAGTTGCTCTTTCTGAATGAGTATGCGGCACGCTATGCTGTCGCTCGCCATTACCTTGGTCTTGTCGACGTTAATGAGTAGGCTATTTACGGCTGACTCGGTCTTGGCGATCCATCAGCTCCTGTAGTTCTGCCTCTGAAGTGGCCAACAGGATGATGTCATCAGCCTAGCAAAGGTTTGTGACTATTCGCCCTCCAATTTGTATAGGCCACCTTAACCTGGAGGAACGAAATCTCCACCAAGACCTTGTCCCCAGTATAGCCTACTTTTGTGCTGAAGTGGGACATTAATCTTTCAACCAACTAACCAGCCTTTGATGAACATTGCAGGGTTGCACTTCATTGTCGAGTCAGACATCACTAAGACTCGGTTTAGTCTTGACCGCGCTGGACGGTCCATACTGGTCATTCTGCGTCACTGCAGTCGGATTCGTGAGGTTCGTGGTGGTGGTTTTACACGCTACTGCATTTGCTGACCATACGGACCTGATCCAACGTTGACGTATTGTATTGTTTGCCGCGTCTTTGCTGACATTAATGATGATCATATGATTCAGAAGTGTAAAATTGATAAGTGAAATGCTCAGTGAAGTGCTTAATAATAACAGTTTTGACCAATTAATGTTTTATAAACTTGCTTTTGATTACCTCGTTTGGTGACTGAACATTAAGCAGTGCAACGCTTAATGAAAATCCATCACATTGTACAGGCTGTTATTGAACTGTGTGCATTAGTGCTGTTACTTAATTTATGTTCGTATATTATACTACCGGTGCATCGTCCCGCCTATATGGCGGTCGGTTACTTCTCGCGCCTGCCATGCACGGTCCGGTTGCGTCTGCTGCCCGTTAGTAGCGAATTCCCGGATCGAGCTCGCCACCCATTTGCAGCGGCGTAAACGGACGGCGCGCAGAGCGCGAGCCTGCTGGCGCTCGCTAAGCGGTCCCGGTCCGTGACCATTCCGGAGGTTGGGGGGTACGGATGCCAGTTGCCTATTTGGTCCACATCCGCTCAAAGCTGTGGCCGTGCATAAGGAACATAGAAACAGACAGACAGATTGAGTTATATATGTATATATAAGAT
>Ga0209363_1001172_pt1 | contig 12138 bp, 14 predicted proteins | sample WorMetexBAHAMAS3_FD_187385 | JGI IMG/M metagenome (GOLD analysis project Ga0209363, IMG submission 187385) | Marine gutless worms symbiont microbial communities from Max Planck institute for Marine Microbiology, Germany - Inanidrilus exumae... | ecosystem: Host-associated > Annelida > Digestive... | reverse complement strand
CTGGTCGACTCATCCTTTCATCCTTTAGAGGTCGATAAAGTGAGTAGTAAGCTGTAATCGGATGTTTGCTTCCTCGCACGAGTGGCGACGTCTGGTGAATGCTTACGGGGTGAAGGCCTGGTGCGGTTGATTGCAGCGGTGGTGTGTTTGCTAGCTGCATAACGCGGGTCCAATTGTACGTTAACGCGTGCAATTAGATGGCCGCAGTTTGCACTGCAGCACCATTGAGTCTTGCCAATCAACTGCCACTTCCGAGATTGTAAAGCGCGCTGGTCCCTTCATCGTGTAAGCTGCGCTATATAAGAATCCGACCTTTACTTTTACCTTCACCTGTAGCTTTACAGTGCACCCTGTCCCATCCGACAGACCACATACTGTGATGGTTGTCTGGAGATTACGAGGGAAAATAATCTGAATTGTTCCAGGCTGTATTGTGTATGATCGTTGTGCATGGTGATACGCGCACACATGAACAGTTGTGAAATTTCAAATTTGCGTGTTGGTTTAGGTTTACATTTTGTTTTTGTGTGTTTGTTTAGGTTTACCGTTTATAGTGTTTTTTGTTATTGTAGGTCGGTTCATTCCTGCGTTGCTTTGCTTGTTTTTGTTGTGTTAGGTTGAACTTTTTGTCAGTATTGAGCAAAGAGATTGGCTGGGAAGAACATCTCTGAAATGATTTATTTTGTGTCAAGTGAGACGTAAAACTTTAACTCAGTCCACACACAATGCTGGGGTCTTCCACAAAACAAGGCTAAAACGAACGTAATTATTTCCTCATATGCACAAAATAAACACGATAGATACGTGTCGTCAAGCAAACATATAACTCCAGTACAGGTCCAATGTACTCGAATTCCCTAATACTTCGATAATATATCGATAGTGGTATTTTTTGGGGGAGGGGGAATTTGTGTGGTAAATCTTTCGAAACAAGAATTTCCAATGGCTCTGTACTTGTCTGGCGGATGCATTGTGCAGCAGTTTGTCGTGCATTGTTAGCATTATCATTATTTTGTGAGTCACCGTGTATGAGAGTGCACCGTTTACACTGTTGTGTATGTTTGTTGTACCAGTGCCGGGAAGTTCTCTCGGGCTATCAGGAGGAGTTGGTGAAAGCTCTGAATGAACTGCTCACGGTAATATTTCCAGCGATGCTACTTGGTATAATTCACCGTCAATTACTGGTTGACTATGTTGTGCCCGCAACCAGAATATTTTGATGGTGGGATGAATTTTTTGCGATGTTTTATAGAATTTAGTTGAGTAATTGTGTAGATGTAAGCCGTAGTGCGTCAGTTAAGAGCTCAGTCAGTTACAGGTCGTTTATTTTGTATGACTTTCCATAGCACAATGGCTCCCAACCTTGTCTGCCATATGCAGCATTTTCATCGTACTGAAATACCATTGCTGCGTTCCAAGATTGACGGACTCAGAAGATGCATTGTGCATAATATGTGATGCTATGCAATAAAGCATTGTATTACTTGTGATTAAAGTGTGCCACATAGGATTTGGCATCTGTACATTTTAGACATTTCAGTCTAGCTACACAATGATTGGAATTACTTTAGCTAAATCTTTTAAAAGGTCAGTGTTCCAACAGCGTGAGCCTGCCAATCTGTGATCCCAGTTTTCCCCCAGAAACTCCAAAATTCCCCCTCTGGGGCAATTTTGCCTGTTTTGGAACCATGCTATAACAGCTTACCTGTTACCTCGCATACCTCTCCACTGCAAATAACGCAGTGTGTATTCTTGCAATAACTATGGACGTTGGCATAGACGGGGCAAGCAACATCCCTGGAGTCAGATGGTGGATGAAGAACCTAGGAGGTGTAGTTGGTTATTTTACCGTTTGGCATCAATGCATTGTGTTTTGGGTTTTCTTCGGTGCTCAGACACCGTCGCTTGGTTGGCGGAAGGGATGTCTGGCCATGAAAAAAACGTAGCATTTATTCCAACTGGAACGAGTGACGGAGGAAACCGAGGGCTAACAGGTAAATCAGATTTAACTAGAAAACTGCCATTAAATGAGAGGAGATGGTGATAGTGACAGATGTTGTTCCTGTTGCCGAAGTTACAGCCCTGTACGGGCTCCGGGCTGTAATGTGCCGTGATTCATTTGTTGATTTTTGCGCTATATGATTTGTTTGTTTATTTACTTCATTTCCGTGCTTACTTTTTTACTTACTTATTTACTTCCTTAATTGTCTGTTTTATCCAGAATAGGCCTGTTGCATTTCCAGGCCGGAGTTTTTAGTTTTTTGGGGGTTGATTATGTGTTGTTGTATATTTTGTTTTGGATGCATGTTGCTTTGTTGTGTTTGATTTGGTTTTTTAGTACTTAGCCTACAGATTGGCCGGGAAGAATGTCTCCAAAATGACCCATTTTGCATTGGGTTGGATGTAGAACCTTAACTCAGTAATGCAGTCCTGTTACCGTAGCAACAGCATCACGGATATGACGGAACCGGCCATTCACAGCCGAAAGCACCATACGCTCGGCGTGTTTGTTGTGATCAGATGATGAAGACGTATCACACTTACTGCGGAGACAGCCAGCAGGCAGAGACCAAGTTGAAACGAGCCGAGAGCCAGCGGGTGAAGAGCGACCAGGCAGGCCACAATGTCATTGGTCGACGCTTTCGCCGCGACTACGATAAACTCTCCGTTAAGGTTTGCAATTTCGGCCATTGTGTTTACTCGATGCTGCTTCGCATTTTGTTGTTACTAGGTCGAAATTTTCATTGCGCTGTGGCACTGTTGCGATTGACACGATGCAATGACGGACGTAGTTGCAATTTTTCCTGTGACATTGCGACATGGAAAATCAAACCCGACTGTGTAGATTGTGTTAAAATAACTACTGGAAGCTCGTGAAATCTACTGGAATTTTGTTTTCATGATTTGTTAGATACCCTGTAAAGAGGCAGGATGGCTCATTCCATTTGTGGATGAGCGTGTGGGTGGCAGGTAAAACTGTGTGATCCCTCATTAACACGTGCCATTTTGAGAGCTTCAGAGATGAGTATCGCACTCATTACAAGGCGCTATGCAAATGTCCTGTCTTTATCTCGTAAGTCAAGTAATTAACAACATATGTGTTGTAGATGTTAAGATCTTAAGATTGTCTCGTGACAGATCGTTAATTACGCCATTGGTTTAGTTTTGTTGTTGCGTTTGTACTTTTTGTTAACGACACTAGTGCAGTTTGCAGTTGTGCGTTTTGTTTAGAATTCATGGTGTATTGTGTACTGGTGTAACGTGGCAAGCATTACCAGGTATTTTGCAGCTGACATGAGAACATGTTTGAACAGTAGCGGAGTATAAATAAACTGGTGGTAACAGAAGCAAGCACGGTATGCGGAAAACAAGATGAAGGCACTGAAGGCACGCAACGAATATCTGCTTGCAGTTGATGGCGCCAACGCTGCTCTTGAGAAGTACTTTGTCGAAGACTTGCCTTCGTTTATTGAGGTCATAAAAACTTGCCATTTGTAATCTTTAGACTAATTAAGTTATATTTTTATAGCTTTTATATAAAACGTGTTGGTATGGTGATGTGACAGGGTGTTGCTTGTTACTGGCAACTTTAGTGGTCCAAGTGCAGCAGTTGGTCTGCGGTTTGTGTCTGTACAATAACGTTCAAACTAAATGATGTTTTGACCTAGATAATTGGCATACCGGTTCGCCTTTTCTCTATCTAGGTCAGTTTATAAGTGTCACAAGATGAAAAATGTTCCTTTTTGACTATGGATGCACATATGAGGTGACGTATTTTATGGAAGCATATTACAACATTATGGACTTTTTATGCCTTTACCACAATGCATTATCGGTGATTCATCCACCGTGAACCACTGAGAGAAGGGGCAGTGGTGCCTTTATGCCATCTCTCTGATGCCATAAACAACTGAAAATCAAGGGTTTAGTTTGCTGTGTGTTGTTATATTTCAGAAAATGGACATAGGCTACTATGCGCTGCTGAGCCAGGCGACCGGTGTCCACATAGCATCCGGTCACTGCATATTGGAAGGCCAGCAAGAACGCTTGTCCGAGATCTCGGCAAATGTCTGGAATGTCAATGATCCTGCCGATCGCAACAACTTCCAGTCTCTGCACGCCAAGACGTTTACAACGCCAGAGCCGTTTGAGTTCTACCCTCACCACGCCGATGAGGTTTCTGTGTTTGTTTATTATAGAACTCGTACCGTCATTCTTACAGGTTTGCGGGTAGGAAGCTGAGTCAGCCTCGGTGGCTGATTATGCATCAAGATGCTCTACCGGCAAACAATCACCAGTGTGTTTTAAGTTATGGATATTTTACAATTTCAGTTTCAGATAAGTTATCAGTCGAAATTTTCAGTTTCACTTTTTTCCATTTTTTCCCATTTCCGTTGACATCATCATTAACAGGATTAAATTCTATCCGTTAACAGAATGAATCCATTACCATTACCAGAATCGTCCCATTCCATTTTTAGGAAGGATATCGTTGCAGGCGACTACATCTGGCTTTAGTTTTTTTGGTGTGTGTTGATTTTGTGTTGCATGTGTTACAAACTGAGGCAGAAGTACGGCTCGGGTTTGTCAGTCATGTAATATTTGAATAGTGTACGAATGCTTTCTGGCAAAGTTTTATACAGTATTCTGAAAATTGTACAAATTGGTTCGTGCATTTTAAAGACATAGACACTAGAATGCAGTGGCATTTCTACACTGATTGCGTCACTTCCCTACAATATTTTGATTATAGTAAGTAAGCGACTACTGCAGTTATTAAGCAATTAACCACGCCGGCTGTATAGCCGCCGGCCTGGGTAGAGCATTCTGTTGCATCTGTATGTCTGTTTGTCTAAAAGGAAAACGGCTTGAGCTGTCAACACCAAGCTTGGTATACGTATACTCTATAGTAGTCGCTGAGCGTGCATTGACCAAGAGGTCAAAGGTCAAAATCACATGGTTATGATGAAAACCGTCACGGTTGCATGGTTGCTAGTGACGCGTCCTGCTGTGGTCGTGCGCTGCTGTTGCCATTGTTAGTCTGCATGTCGATACCACTGCCTATGTTTTTTAGTTATTATTAGGTCGACTCCTCCTAGTCGACCTAATAACGTGTCTAGAATGTCTGTCCGTTTGTCAGTCTGTCCACAAAAAGTTTCTTCGATTTCAATGACGTTTGGTGTGTAGTTAGAGGTCGATGGATGACGCATGACTGTATGCAGTATGACCCGATTCAAGTTCAAGGTCACGAGCCCTTTTAAAGTCGGAAATTCGGCCATTTTCAAAGGCTAACTCCTCACCCATTTACAATGGGGGCTAGCGAATGACCACAGATTCTTAAATTATGGCACAATACCTAAAGCTTATCAGGGTTGGATTTGTTATTTTCATCCTAGTTTTTGTGTCACGTGACTTTGAAGTTGGCAGTAAGTAGGAGTCGATCGCCAGTCCCGTACGGGGCTAATTGATTTTTATTACGCCCTGTATTACGCATAACGTAAAACAAAAATGTCATACAGAGGGGCGTAAATATGAAAGTGTCATTCATATACCGCAAGCAGTATTCGAATGGTAATTTAATATTCGGATATTTGGCACGGCTCGAGTTGGAGGTGATGGCGGATGTGTGTACTGGTAGGTGTGCAAGCTTAGTGCTCATCAGTTGATCCAGGAAGAGATGTTGAGCCGACTGAACACCATGAAGGGCCGGCTTGAGGAGAACAAGACACACTGCACTGAGGCAAGTTCTCGTCGGCTTCTTCCTTGTTGATTCGATTTCGTAATAATCATGTTTACTTCGCCCTGAGGCAGAGTGTACAATAACGAGGCCTAGGCAGACAGAGAGGACAGTTACAATAAATAGTTAGAGAGAAAACACAACAGATAGACTGACAGAGAGAACAAATATCAGTATTACAATGATGAGTAAACTATATACAGTAAAAAAATAATAAAATCACACACACGTGGTTAAAATGACTAAAAACAGCCTTAAGAATTGCCGCAATAGTAGTAATAGGGTTAGGATTAGTTTCAGTGGTAGGATTAGAGTTAGGGTTAGATTTTGTGAGGTGGAGTGAGTGAAATTACACATCGGGTTATCAGCAACAGCTGCAACAGTTGCAACAGCCAAAACTGAAAGTAATAGTAGTAGTAGAGGTTAGTAGTAGTAGTAGTAGTGGCATGGCACAATGGTAGAACGTCGCTCTTTGGCGGGCGAACTTTCCCTGTCCTGTGCTTGACCTGCAGCTGATGGGTGACCAATTATGTGGGTAAACCGTCCACTACAGGTCGGCCAACTAGGCCAACTCAGCCTTTCATCCTTTCGAGGTCGAAAAATTGAGTTGTAAGCTGTAAGCTTCCTCGCACGATGGCGACGTCTGGTGAATGCTTACAGGATGACGGCCTGGTTGATTGGAGCGCTGGTGTGTTTGCTAGCTGCATAACGCTGGTCCAGTTGTACGTTAACACGTGCAGTTGGATGGCAGCAGTTTGCGCTGCTGCACCATTGGCTCTTGCCAATCAACTGCCACTTCCGAGATTGTAAAGCGCGTAAGCAGCGCTATATAAGAATCCGACCTTTAGTAGCAGCAGCAGCAAGAGTCGCAGTCGTAGTGGTTGGCGCATTCCCATGATGCCATCACTCGATGGTTCAGGCAGTGAACTCTTGTCGAGGTCTGGGTTTGATTCATTATAAGATGTATAAAGCAAGTACATACATTGAGGCTGACACAGTTGCTCCTATTCTCTGCATTGCCAGTATGCACATCAAACCCTCAAGTGGCAAAGTAAACGGTTCTTCATCTTCCAGCATGTTTAGAGTTAAAGATTTAAGAGATGCGTCCTAGATGAGTACAACGGGAGGCTTATCTCCTGCCTCAGTCCAGTGAACCTGTCTGTGAAGTAACACACACCTACGGTTACCTTTCCAATGAAAGAGCGCTATGGCTGCTCTCTGGCTGATACTTATTTCCTATCCTGCTGTGGGTAGAAGGCTGAGTTGGCTTCGGTGGCTGATTGAATATTAAGACAGTGTATCCGCAAACAGACACCGATCCCAGTACTGACTGAGAGTAATTTTAGTAGTGTGTCAGGCTCGCAAGTATGACCACGTCACTCATTTGCTCCGGGACCTGCACTGGTTACGGGTTCCGGAAAGAATCCAGTTTCGACTTGCCGTGCTTGCTTTTTGCTGTCGCAACCACAAGGCGCCTTCGTATCTCGCTGACAATCTTCATTGGACTGATGAAGCGGAATCACGGCATCGACTACGGTCTGGTTCCTGCCCACGCCTGATCGTTCCTCGAACTCGGCTCAGCACCATTGGCGATCGATCATTTCGTGTGACTGTCGCGCCTGTCCTACCAACGTCACTGCGTCAACTTCTCTACCGTCTTTCAAGAGACAACTTAACACATTTTTATTTACCAAATCATTCCCATCACTTTAAATTGCTTTCTCATATTTGTGTACCGTGTCCTAGAAGCTACCTAGCTTATGCCACGTTAATCGGTGCGTTCTACTACTACTACTACTACTACTATTTTGATGATGTACACAGCACCATTACTACTAGGTTAGGTGCATGACGTGTGTATATTTGTAGATGTCGGAAGAACTGAAGTCAGTTTATCGTCAGCTGATGGAAAACATTGCCAACGCAAACGACGTGGACGTTGCTCAGTTGTTCCGCGAAGATCGACAGCCTCTGAAGTCACCCGGCGACAAGGACAGACGACGGACCGAACGAATTGAGCTCGAAGAACTCTTCATCACCGTACGAGTCTTCTTTGTTTTACTGCTGTTTCGTCATATGCAGTACGTTAACTTTGTCACCCGACAATGTCGGCGAAGGCGTTATGTTTTTAGGCTGTCTCGATCGTTGTCTATCACATGCATTTGATAGACTATCTAATCACTTTGGTTTCTGTGTGTGTGTGTGTGTATGTATGTATGTCTGTCCACAGATCGGTTGTCGTACGATTATGCCCGCAGTTCTTTACCGATTTTCACCAAAATTTGCATGCCGCTCAAAAATTTTGTCGTTTCGAAGGCTATTGTTTTTGGGACAAACGGGAAGTAGATCACCGATTTTAGAGGTGTGCAAAATCCGATTATGGCAGTTTCGCATTGTGGTGGACATATTTTCCCACGGATCGTCACAAAAACCCGAACTCAGATATTACTAATCAGCGTTGACTTTGTACTCGGTGATCAACGAAAACGGAAATAGAATTTGGATTTTAGAGAGGTGCAAATTTCGGTTTCGGTATCTATTCTATCCGGTCTAGAACGATTACACACGCAGTTCTTTACCATTTTCCATACAACTTTGCGTACGGCTCGGAAATGTGGTCGGCTAGATGCCTGTTGTTTATGAGACAATCCAGAAGTAGATTACCGATTTTGAGGTGTGCAAAATGCGCATGTTTCACTTTCGCCATTGTGGTGGACATATTTTCCCACGGATCGTCACAAAAACCCGAACTGAGATATAACTAATTAGCGTTGACTTTGTACTCTGTGTTCAACGAAACTGGAAATAGAATTCGGATTTTAGAGAGGTGCTAATTTCGGTTTCGGTATCGATTTCATCCGGTCTAGAATGATTATGTGCACAATTCTTTACCATTTTACATGAAACTTTGCGTACGGCTCAGAAGTATGGTCGGCTAGATGCCTGTTGTTTATAAGACAAACCGGAAGTACACATACAATTTAGAGGTGTGCGAATCCGATTTTGGCAGTTTCCCAATTGCGCTTGTCATATTTTTCTTTTTTCAGTTATCCTACTCCAAGAATTAATCCTTATTAATTTTGATATTTACAAGCCGTCACTTCACGCCACTCTGCGGCAGGATGGCTTTACCTGCCCGCCCGTCTGTCCGAACCCGTAAGCCACGCCCTCTTGCGTGACATCGCGATTTTGACTTGCCCGCCGCTGCCCCTATCTCAGCCTGCTGCCTATGTGCGCCCGTCGTCCGTCTGCGCCCCCCGCCTGCGTCCGGCCCTCACCTGTCCGACCGCCCACGTAAGTCACGCCTCTGGCCAGATTTACAATCCGTTTATTATATATAGATAATACAGTGCTACCTTAAAAGTGCGATATGATTTGAATTGTGTTGAAAGCACAGTTACACTCTAACCAACCAACCAGTCAGCCAACTGGAAGGGGCATTGGTCCTTTTGTGGGCTGTTTAATGGCAGTATTGCAGTAGTCATGTGTTGTGTGTCAATTATTAACAGAAGATGAACGAACATATGAAAACTAGTAACTTGGTGTCAAGACTCCAGGCCAAGTACAGCGCTCTACAGAAGGCTGTCGGCGAAAGCATATATGATATACCGCCAGTAACTGTCGACAGGTATCAGCTTATTTTGCCTTCGCCAGCCGACAATGTTGGCGAAATAATTACTTTTTCGGGCTCACCACCCACCGCATTCATTTGTCTGTTTGTTTGTTCATCCAGACAGATGTTGTTATCACGATATCTCATGAACAGCTTGAGTGATCTCGGTGAAACTTGCAGAGAATATTCACCAGCTCCTGCTGTTAACCAGATTAGATTCTGGAGGTTAAATGTCAAAGGTCACATCAGGATGTTCGATTGTTTCCCCTTAATCCTGACTTGTGACTGATGTGGTCAAATACCCTGCTGGAGCCAACCAGCGATTCGGTTGCTGGACCTCATTTAATCTGCAGCCACTGACTACGGCTGAGAGAACAGACGATCGTAACCTGTTGGGTGAATGTGAATAACTCATTATTATCGTCATTAGCTCCACCACTTTTGATGCATGCTCCGTTTTCACTGCCATTTGTTATCATGGTATGTCAAAACGTTTTGGGTTAATTTTCATGAACTTTGGACAGTGGGAAGATTGTGGACCAAAAAGGAGTTGGTTAAATTTTGGAAGTTATCCAGAACATATTCTGTTTGTCATAAGTTATCAGTAGGTCAACAGTACATAACGATTTAAGATGCTACAAAATTCCCAGTGTCGGCACTACTTTCACTTTCATTTTCTAACTGTAAGTAAATGGTGACATTGTACCAATGTCAGTGTCATGTGGGAAGGTATGCATTCCACTGAATTATTGTCGTCGTTGTCATTTGGTTGGAAAGTCTTATTCAAGTCGTTGACAATGGATGATGGATGTGATCACTGCTTGCCTGTTGTTGGTCTCTGTACTTTTGTTGATTGTGTTTTTGGGAGCAGATGTTAGGAATAGCAACGCTGATACTACTACTACTACTACTAATATTATAATAATAATAGTGTCACTTATAAAGCACGAAATTCGCAATAGGCAGCAAATGCACTATTCTGTGTATTAGTGACCATCGAACACAACGGCTTTTAGTCTCAGAATGAACCTTATTGGTGACTTCGCAGCCCCACGACCATTTCTGTGAGAATTGCAATGAGCGATTGAATTTTGGGGCTGATCTGGAACCCCATTTTGGGTGAGATGAAATTACATTCAGTGCCTGCAACGTGAGGTTAGTTACAGGGTTCCCACACATCCTTGAAAGTACTTGAATTATTTTTTTCTCTAAATTCAAGGCCTTGAAAGTATTTGAAAAGAGGACAGGTGCTTGAAAGTCCTTAAATTTCATTACACAGGTCCTTGAAAGTCCTTGAATTTACCATGACTTCAAACATTGCGATCTATTTGGTGATCGCATTATGTACATACTGTAAATAGTTTGTAACTGAACATCGTTGTTGTCAAGTTTCTTGTCTACATGGACTTTCAATCTGCCAGGTGTGTTGCCTGAATCAACATTTGCTAAGTAATATCATGTTTTATTACCTTATTGCTGTACCATTGTCACATAAATAGACATTAAATATTGCTGTTCTACTGCTCATGCTGTAAACTTCAATCGAGAATTGGTCCTTGAAAATGAAATTTGAGGGTCCTTGAAAGTCCTTGAAAAGTCCTTGAATTTCAATATCAAAAGATAGTGGGAACCCTGTAGTTAGCCCTGGGATAGAACTGTTGAGTACCGCGACATCTTTGTGCTCCGTTTCATTTTATTGGCATTATTTGACAACGCAGTTTTTACAATAGATACTCGTACTGTCATTGGAAATCGGACATGGTGTGTCCATAATCCCTTGCTCCAGGAATCAGTTTGTGGATTGGAAAGAAGAAGGCCCAGTGAGTATTTTTTGGCATTGGTGCCTAGTGCCTCAAGTTACCTTCATTTATTAGAAAATATGGCGATCCAGCAGTATAGGGGTCCCCATTGGGAAAACACATGACATTTTCCATGGAGATTTTATGGGATTCCATGGGATTTCCGTGTGAAATCCGTGCAATTTTTGTGCTACATGGGCAAAAACATGAAACTCCATGGATACTCCATGGAATCCCGTCGAGGTTCCATGAAATCCCATGGAGTATTCATATGTTTTTGACCACGTGGCATGAAAGATTACATGGAGTGTTTCACATGGAATTTCCATGGAAAATTGTACGTTTTTTCCTGTGGGGTATAAAACTGGGATCCCTATTTTGCAGCATTGCCTAACATGTTAGTTTGATGACAGGAAGGGATTGCAGCCTGTAAAAAACTGCTTTTTCCCAGCATGGACTAACTCCAGAAACGAAGGCTGCTTAAAGAAAACAGAAAGTGATGGTCGTCTTTGTAGAGGTTTGAACTGTGTGATGCCTTCTGGCACTGTTGCTACATAGATTATCTCGTTAACCTGTTGACGTGTGTTTATCATACCTGTTGACAGGCCGCCACCTTCAGTGCCGCCAAAATCAAAGAAGAGCAGATTGAAGCCTGCTATTCAGCCTAAGCTGTTTGAAGGCAGCCTGGAAGACTATATTAGTGTGAGTCGCTCTGACTCCTTTGATGGCACTGTAATTTCACGGTTTCACTTGCGGTTGCATTACCTGACAGTGTATACAGTTGAAGTCTGTACGATTTATTTGAGCTAGATGGGTTTCGGCGGGATGTCGGAATGCAACCGTTTGCCTGGTGTTTGCGTTTCATTGTTTTTCTCTTACACGGGCTCTGTGGCAGTAATGTGCCATGGTTTGTGTTGATTTCGGTGCTATATAAACTGTTTGTATCATTGTTCGTGTGTTTACTTAACTTCCTTCCTCCCTTTCTTCCA
>Ga0209363_1001171_pt1 | contig 12138 bp, 11 predicted proteins | sample WorMetexBAHAMAS3_FD_187385 | JGI IMG/M metagenome (GOLD analysis project Ga0209363, IMG submission 187385) | Marine gutless worms symbiont microbial communities from Max Planck institute for Marine Microbiology, Germany - Inanidrilus exumae... | ecosystem: Host-associated > Annelida > Digestive... | reverse complement strand
CTCTAGGACAAAATATTCATCGTATTTGGTAAATATTTCAAATCTAAGTAGCCTATAGCAATCACCGTAAAACGCTCTATTTGCTGGTATAATTTTTATGCAAATCGGTTCAGTGGATTGGGAGGCGTTTTATCACATACATACACACATACATACACACGGAATTGGTCTGAGTATACGCGTAACGCTCAATACCAAACCTGCTTCGCGGGTTTTGATAAACACACAAAAAGAAATCTAAGCCTAACTAATATGGAAAAATGTAAGAACTGCTAACATGTGTGTGCATATCATTGTGCACAACTGCCGTACACAACACAGCACAGAGCATTTCTGATTATCTTCCTTCTTAGCCTTCAGACAAGCACCAGAGCTCAGATGCTGTCTATTGGAGGGGAGGGGGAACATTTTGACAATCAGAGTCTAGCAGGCTGATAAATGCCAACCTCCCTAGATATTAATGAAAACATAAAAAACGCTATAGCAAGCTAATTCAACCTCTTCAACAGGTACTGCTGCAGCAACTTGACGTTCCTCATATTTTTTGACAAAATTTCCTGGGAATATTCCCGACCGCTGTCCGATGCTGCCCGTCCACCAGTCGCCGTCGGCTCTAACAACACTGATGATGTCACCTTCATTGAATGTCAGATCACCGACCTCGTCCGATGTGTACGCGTAGATGGCAACGTATTGCTCTGTACAGTACGACAACAGTACATGCCATGTACACACATACACACTGCAATGAACAAGTGGTCGAAAAATTTTGACAAACGGCCGCATCGCATGTCGTGCTGTTATTGACGATTAAATGATTCCTTTTGCTGTGCCATGATTGAGGATTGGATGATGATACCTTCTGCTGCTTGCCATTAATGATGACCAAATTATTCCTTTTGCTGCACACACCACATCAGAGACTTGCAATGTTTTCAGTGGGCCAGACAACCCTCAAAAATTGCCCCTTCCCGCGGGGGATCTCAACCCCATCTAATACATGGTTCCTTGGCCCACCAGAGTCACCCACCCAAACAGCATCTCGATCAGTTCAGCCGTTTTTGCAGGGTATATCCATTTTACCAACACACAGAGAGACAGACAGACACACAGTTGGACAGACCACGCTACATGTGACATCTGTAGCAACAGACCACATCTTTGGGTACTGCATGCATGCGATGCAGCCTAAAAACACCATCAGCTCTGTTTTAACTTCCATATTCCATTTGAACCTTGGCTAGTCAGTACCGTCACCATTTTCTTTCTCCAAATATTACGCCATGGAGGTAGTGTTGGTAACACCGTTGAGAACTCTCTACCTGCAGCAGTCTTTTTCCGTCATAATGTGTATACGTTTAAACGCCGTTTAACAGAATTTAATTTCTATAGATTTTTGCGCTATACATGGTTACTTTTATTGTTGTATCTGTTTTATTGTAGCTTAATTTGTATTTATTTTCGTGACAATGTCACTGGTTTTTTACCCTGTCGTCAATAAAATTGACTGATTCATTGATTGAACTCTAGCATCTTTTACCTAATCGGAATGTACTAGTCGCTGTTAACAAGGGCATGCTAGCAGTAAAACTTTGCTCCAACAAAAGTCTCCAGTCAACCTGCAAAATGGCTGTAAAACAGTTGCTGTGCCGTTGCTAAAAATAATCTTCGTTTATTTAATTGCAGACACAATGCGCAATTATTGCAGTAATAACATCCGCGACACAGAGCGGGACACAACAGCCACCACGAATGGCAGAACTATATATACTAAAAGGTTAAGCATGGCTAAACTGTTGCCACATACGGCGCACAGCGGTTGATTAACTGCACCGGCTTAACCTTGTAAACATTCACCAGACGGCGCGACCAGCACACATCCGATAAAGTAGCTCACTACTCAATTTATCGACCCCGAAAGGATGAAAGGCTGAGTTGGCTGACCTATAGCGGACGGCTTACCCACATAAGTGGTCACCTGTCAGCTGCAGGTCGAACGTGGGACAGGAAAAGTTCGCCGGTCAAAGACCGGCGTTCTACCACTGTGCAAGAAGAGATCATTCAGAGATAAGTGGCATGGGTTTTTAATGGGCCAAACACCTTTACTGTTATTCAACCAAAGCACTGCTGGCCTCATCCTTACTTCAACCACCATCGAACTGCTAACGGAAGACCGCTGCTTCCTTTATTCCAGCTGTGCTACCCGGCACACCTGCAGCACGAGTCTCACCTGCTGGAGCCTCTGGCTGTTGACTAGCTGGTTGAGGGACTGTCTCAGCAGCACCGGGCAGCTGTTGTTGTTCACTTGCTGCTACCTCGGCTGCCTCTCTGCACAAGTACATACCTTCCATTAGACTATGCTGAATAGGATTTAGCATTCAACTCGACAAATAGCTACACTTCGTTCAGAAAAGAAACAGATACCAAAACAAAGATATCACATGAAACAACCAAACGATTGGACTTCCAGCTCCGCTTCAGTCTTAATGGACGTTTCCAGGTGAACCTGGATTAGCTTGTTCTAACTCATTTTCTTCCTCTGCACATTCTGAAAAAGAACCTTACGATACGATACGATATATTTACATGCACTCAAAAGCTGACAAAATGACCAGCTTAGTCTAGCGCACGGCACCAAAACAAAAAATTAAGGAAAACTAAAAACAGAAACCGATTAGATCAGAAGAAACGGTGCAAGCAAAAGTGCATGAAGGCAGTCTGGGAGGAAGAAGTGGAACTATGGGGGATAGGATTTGTGAAACATGTAAGTTTTAAGCCGGGAGTGAAATAGAGAGGGAGTTATGGATGAGCAGAGTGGTGAAACGGAAGAGGAAGAAGTGATGGGTGAAGGTATATGTGAGTCGTTAATGGAGGAACTGGTACCAGAATGAGGTTGACAAAGAGACAAAGGAAGCTAACTCCAGAGACATGGTGATGCATACCGAAAGGAGCGATCAGTAATTTTAAGAGATGATGTAGGTGGCCGAGCAACAGTAACGACGTATGAAAACAATGAATAGAGACGAAGTTATTAAGGTACTAAGGTTGGGTAATTGTGAGAACTTTGCAGGTAAGAGAGAGGAGCTTGTATTCGATGCATTCACTGATTCTGAGCCAGTGCAGAGAGCGTGGGATGGAAGTGATTAGTGATATGGCAGGACTTAGGAGCTGTAACGACGAGTTTAACGATTAGTGGCACACCTCTCTTTATGGGCCGGAAGCCCTTTCTGTCACCCAACAAACAGTGTGCAAAGAACTGAAGAAAATTCAAAGCGCTGACCCCGACCAGTGGTCTGGGCTCATCCTTCTTCTCAAGTGTCACCACCAGACACCAGAGGAAAAGGGCACCAGTCCCTCTACGCCGGCTTTCCGATGCCAGCACCTAGAACACTTAAACCTGATAGTCGACTTGGTCAACTTAATGCATACCACAGCATGCACCGGTTATATGCAAATAGATATGTTATGATTATAATGGTCGTAAAACAGGCAATGTTCATGGCCAGTAATTGGCACACACGACACTTTTCTACCATCATTACTAATCAAATACACCCAGTGTTACGGTGTCTGTACAGTGTACAGTCCCAGCAGTGTGTCCTCCAAACTGAAACAACAGAAAGACTACTTCAACAAAGCCCACTTACTTGTTTTCAACAAAATGTTCATCATAAGGTCTTGAGTATGACTCGACCTACAGAAAACATTACAGTCAATAAGCACACATGTACTTTGCTGCACACACAGAAAGTCATCAGTAACAGAATAATAATGGACAATTTAAAACAAAGTAAAGCCCATTAACTTGTATCGTGCTCTGCATCTGACACTCATCTCCAAGGCACTCAGGTATGGTACGTGTTAACGAGGATCACACAGTTACACCGGCTACCCTTACATTTAGTCCACATCTGCCTTTACTTCCCAACCACAGAGTGTCGTCACACTTTGGTCAGTACTCAAGGCCCACTTTGCTAAGGGTAGGAGGCTGAGTTGGCCAGAGTTGTAATGTTACATACTAAGATGGCACATCTATAAATGGTCGTCCATCTCAGAGTAACTTTGATAACATGCAGAATGACGGTACCATTAAGCTAAACCACCACATACCAGCAGCACATACAGTCATGCTGTAATCATATCTGCATTACAAGTCCATCTGCACATTTACCCACGCCGACAGCAGTCGCTGGGTAGGGTCTTTACCTCCGTTTATCTGTGTCTGTTTTTCTGCATGGTATCTCAAAACCAATGCAGCTAAAATCACCAAACTTGACATAGAAATGTTCCAGTATGAGTCCTGAAAACCCATTTATCTTTGAGTCAAAAGGTCAAAGGTTAAGGTCACAAAAAACATTGCCGGCGTGGGTCTTTGCACTCTTGTGAGTGCTGGCTTCTTCTAGTTATTTTTGTTACTGTTTCTTTTTGGTCATGGTATGCCGCTGAAGAGAATGCTAGCATCTTCTCCCTGATCCAAATGTGATAGCTAGCATCAGCAACAGCATGTGGACGTTTGCTCCAGCAAAATGCTCCAGTACTTGAATGTGGGTGATGAGTATTACAGGTTGATTTGCACAATGGCCGTAAAATGGTTGTCTGCCTACACTGTTTCTGTTTGCTAACCGATCCACTAACGACTGTAATAGTAAATGACAGCTATATTATCATACAAGTTAGTTGGAGTTTAACGTCCCTTTTCAGCACAAATAAGGCTATGGCAGACAAAAAGGTCAGAGGTGGAGAGCTATTGCTACCCAGTGAAGGAAGGCCAGCGATATATTAACCGTAACCCTGGTCGCCATTTTGTTCAGCAGCCACCCAAAAGGGAAAGGGATAGAGAGGCTCATTTAAATTATTACACTAGTGCCTACAACAGGGGAAGACAACTATTGCACCGCTAGACTAAACTAAACCAAATACAAGAAAACACCAGAATAAATTTTAACTAAGCAATACAGATAACACACAATAAACAAAACAAACTAAACCCAGGTTCGGTCGCCTCCTACGACCTCCAGCTCGGAAACGGAGAGGTGATTATTATGGTAGAAAGGGAAGAAATGGATGAAAGAAAAAAAGTAAAGCAAACAAGAAAAGGAAAAAGTAAAAAAGAGCAAAAGATGAGGAAGTGAATAGACAAAAGATGAGCAAAGGCGGAAAGAGGTATCCCGGCCCCACGTGGGGTATATTATAGTAAAAGCTCAGCTAAGAATAATGATACAGTACGTATTCAGCAGGTGGCGGTACTGTTGACCATGCAGCAGCTGAATCGTCTGACTGGATCTTTTCTCCCTCAGCCTCACTGATCATTGCACATCAGCATAACATACACGTAACAACATACATACCATACACAACTGTTTAGTGGCCAGTGCCAGATTTGCTTAAGCTAAGTGGTCTTCCTAAGAAATGGATTTTTATTGGCCGGCTCTGGCACCATGAAAGCTAACAGCTGCAAGAGTCAACCAGAACACACTCACTTTGGCAACGTTTTTAGCCAACCACAGTAAATTTTCGAATTTTTCGGCTGTCAAAGCAATGGTGCCAGTTGCACCAATGATGCTTAGATCGTCACATTACTAAACGTCACTGAACTTTAAGCAGCAATTAAATCTCCAAAAGAAAGAATTGTTGCATCAACAAACATTATGTACTTCTTTTTACAAAATTGGAGATTTAAAAAATAACTAAATATCACAACAATTCCTGTCAATTGCTAAGAGTCATGTGATCTCACGTTTATGATCCTACTACCGCCAATGGCCAGCAGGCTAATAAGAATCCTTCCTGAGCATGATGGGATAGGCCATATCTTGCCATGTTTCTTGCATTCTATTCATTTTCATTGCACTAATGCTGAGGTACTACACCAGTTGACTGCTTTATTGTAGTTTGCATACAGTGGATATGGATTCCTGCTCAAGTAGCTTTTTATTGTGTTCTTTTGACATCTAAAGCAGTTAAATGTAGTTGGTACAATGAGTTTGATGCTAATGAATACTTTAGAACAAAATTGAGCAGTATTTAAACTCAAGTACTGTTGGTGGCGCAACGGGTACAGCGTTGGACTTGCTTTGCGATCAACAGGTCGTGGGTTCGAACCCTACTTGGGGCAAAAGCTGCATAACAACCTTGGGCAGTTGTTCACACCTATATGCCTCTGTCACCAAGCAGTATAACATGGTACCGGCCTAGGGGCGGTGATGCTCTACGGCAGGAAAGGTAACCGCAGGCCTAGTGGAAAGTAATGGCAGCCTACCGCTGGGTGAATGACTTATAGTGAACTGCGGGCTGACTTCCTGTACACTGGGATCAGCTCCCAGCCCAACGCTCAGTAACGAGTATAGAAAGCCTTTAACTTTTTACTGTTGGTGCAACTGACCCTTAGATGGTCTCATTACAGGCGACCTCAGTTGCAACTACACAAAAAACAAATTCAGTACTAACAGAGTTTGCATTGCCGCCACGTTGCCTTCATCAGCAGCTGCCTGCTGCATCACTGACTCATCAGCGCTAACTGCATCAGCTGGCTGCACATAGCTCTCCGGGAAACATCCTTCTCTGTTGTCGTCCATGCGTCCAACAGTCCACCCAGACCCAGTGCCAATGTCCTCAGGCCTGATCTAATGGCAGCAACACCATTCAAAAACAAAAATGTATGTAGTTTTAATGTGAAATACATTTTACCTAATAAACAGGAAAACCAGAAACAGACGGTTTAGAACAGAATGAAATCAAATGCAATACAATCAATGTAAGTTTTGCTACAAAAATTTCAAGAAAGAATACAGTTAGAAAGGCATGCATGAAACCATGCCACGACAGCAAAAATTCTGTACTGCAATAGTACCATAAAATTAGAAGTTAGCGCAAATATCCCATGTTTAAAAATCTGCAACGTTTTAATAATTTCTTCTTAAGACTGTGTATTTCTTGCAGGTGGTTTGCAGGGCATGGTCAAAAGTTTAGTATCAATAACTTAAGTTATATTACATCAATGTGCACAGAGATGAATTGCAAAATCCGACTAATTCTCGTCCCATGATCCTCATGCTTTGCCCCTTCCACAAATCTAATGAAAATTCTTCAAAAACGTCTGACTAATACCACTGACAGACAAATTAGCAAATTATATAAAATTACAGGGCACTCAGTAGAGTGCATACCTATGCCAAGCCAAAAAACTGGCATAGCATGAACTGTGAGCAGATGATTTCCAAACTTCCGAAAATCCACCTATAACGTTTTTGAGCTATTCTGTTAACAAACAGACGAACATGGGTCAAAACTTTAACCCCAAGAACCTATAGTGGAGGTAATAAATAAAGAACAGACACCAAAACAAAAATGCAATCCTCTCAGTAGTATTGCATATGCTGCAAATATGAACAGTCATAAGAGTACTGTACATACCCAGACCAAGTCCCCAGCATTGAGAGACAGCTCGTCATTGCTGCGTGCAGTGAACTCATACATCGCAGCATACAGTCGATAACCTTCCAGTGACTTCTCTTGTCCCACTAACAACAAGCAAACCATTACAACCATAACACAGCAAAAGACAAACAGAATGGTCAGCTGAATAGTGTTTAAAGGTACTCTCAACACACACACAGTAACTCTGTGCCTGTCAACGCTTCTTCCAGGTGAACCTAGGTTAGCCGGTTCCTTCGCAGCTTTCTTCTTCCATCTGTTTCCATAGACAACCTTTGGGAATAAGTGGCACAGAGTTTTCGACACGACGGATATCCAACCAACCGTGTCGAAGCACTGAAGGAAACACAAAGCAAAGACGACAACAAACGGCCTGACCTCATCCTTTCGACATCCACCACCGGCTCCCGAGGAAGTCCTTTCTTCATACACCACCGGCTCCTGAGGGAAGAAGTACAGCTGGCCTTGACGCCAGAACTCCATTGACTGATGAACTACAGTGGTACAACTAATAAACAAGCATCATAACAGGTCTTCTAAAACTGGTTTTCATAGACACAATTCCGTCAACTCATTATGGGACACTTGGAAGTACAGCAGAAAGAACAAGAACACATAAATAGCATCATGCAAAAGATACACATTAAGTCACAGAGAAAGTCTAACAGCAATGAGCATGGAGTACTCAGTTGTAATTTTACGTCCTACTCAAAGCAAAGTAGGTCATGTCTCAGACGTTCTTCCCAGCCAATCTCTTAGCTTAGACTGAAGTAACCGAACCTAACACAATCAGAAACAAAAAGATACTACAACACACGTTGGTTGGGAGATTAACGTCCCCTTTCAGCACAAAATAGGCTACATCGGGGACAAAGTCTTGGGTGGACATCTAGTTCCGTCAGGTTAAGGACGGCCAATGATACAGTAACCTCCCGACCCGGTTGCTTTTTAGTTCAGCGACAACCCAAAATAACGCTAGTGCCTACAACAGGGTGAAAAGTAACCAACCACTACAAGACTTATTTACTTATATTATCAGTTCAATATGATATTTGTGTAATTGCTGTTTATCAGTTCATATAACATATCAGTGCCTAACGACTCTTGTTGTATAATATCTTTTTTTGTGTTGATCTGGCTTTGGAATGCTTCTCTTAGGTAAAACCCAAACGAAGCATCCGAGGGACCGCCACCCACTGTACCAGACCTGCCCCCTGCACCCCCTACTATAACACAAATTAAACACACAAAAACAAAAAACTAAATCCAGGCTTGGTCACATTTTGTGACTTATGGCTGGAAATGGAGCAGGCCCCAGTCTTAACAGTCATAGAGCCCAATGGGGAGTTCAACAGCATACTTTTGCTGAAAATTCAGTCCAATACCTCTGTATTTAAAAGAGAAATAATATACAGGGAATATAAAACACATAGGCAACAAGGCAATCGTAGATTATCAGACTTCGCCCACAGTGTGCAATCCCCCCTTCACAGCTGATAATACTCATCCAACACTTGCAATCAAGCATCTGCCCCTGTCGTGTGCACGCCGCTGCATGGACCAGTCCAGTTCACAATTGATAGGGGTGTTAGCCTTGACGGGCATGTTTTCCCCCAAAATTGTCCCTTCCCCTTCCGGGATCATCACCCACACGTAACACACTGTTCCTCAGGCCTAGTCGGGCAAGCCCATTCATCATCCCAAACGGCGTCTTGATTGGTTCAGCCGTGATCGCAAATGCTATGCTGTACAATGCATTATTAATGGGGAAGAAAACCCCCAAAAATTGCCCCTTCCCCTTAGGATTTTGTCACCCTGCGGGAGGAAGACCAAGCCAAAGCCATAGGCAACATGCACAAAAAATTGATAAAGATTGTGCATGTGGTTCCGGAGATATTCTCACAAACAGACACACACATACAGATGTGCTCATCACAATACCTCGCAACTGCTCCAGCAGGCAAAGTAATGAAAGGCAAAGATAATACAAACGAGTTTAGAGACTGCACATTATATCAAAGTCCTCAGCTATTATTACCTCATAACGATTCTGCATTCACAGATATCATGCAAAACGCAGTGCACTAAAACATAAAACAAATTATTCAAACACACCATAATGCAGAAATATCGCTTATTCAAAACATTAAATATGACATAAACAACTGGCAACACAAAGCGATTACTTATTGCATAATATACACAAATCACAACCGAACAGCAAGAACAAAATCATAAATTTGTAAAACAGAAATGGAAAAAGCTAAATATGTACTAAAAACCGAAACGTTACAAACTCAATGCATAAAACTACACAACAATTTACCACAGAATGTGCACATACAAACTGACTATGTGCCATAACTATATCAAGTTAGAATGCAACAAAACTGTACCTTTCTCTGTACTTTCAACATCATGCCTGCAATATACATCAAAAACCCGGTATAAACAAATTAGGATATAAGTCTGTGAAAACTGTGTCATAGCAGAAACTCACTGTTAGTCACAATATGCACTTTTACTACATTTACTATAAATGACAAATGTCAGACAAAAGTAACAGTAACAGTGACAGTGAAAGTGACAGTAGCTAACTGTTTCGCTATTCTACGCTGGTTGTGTTCCATCCGGCATCAAGTACCAACTGCTGTGTTCCACTCACTGATCATCACGTTTGTAATGCCACACTTAGATTACTGCAACAGTGCATTGTGTGCTTTGCCTGTGTCCCTGATCAGGCGTCTCCAGTCTGTACAGAATGTCACTGCGTGGCTCACATTCGGTATTTGGCGCTCTTGCACATCCCTCCTGTACTCATCAGCCTTCACTGGTTGCGTGTTCCTGAGCGTATTTCCTTTAAATTATCAGTCTTAACATATCGAGCCATACGTGGACCGAGATATCTTCAGTCCTGCTTCACCCACGTTTCCGACATGCAGTCAAGACGACGACTGCGTTCGTCCTGTTCTGATCGACTACAGATGCCGCTCGTCCGCCTTTCTACAATAAGCAGTCGAACGTTTCTGGCATCTGATGCTACTGTATGGAACGATCTGCCGACTCGTGTCAGATCTGCGCCATAGCTCGTGATTTTCAGACAGTGCCTCAAGACATTTCTGTTTTTATCCTGACATTGTCATTTGACTCATTAACTAGGCCTACCTGTATTCTTTCCTAGCAATAATTTTATTATTTAGGCCACGTTAAAAATTTTGATCATATGATGTTACAACTTACGATCACACATATTCCATGTTGCACACAATACAACGTGGCAAGTCAGCAATGTATAAAATAATATAACCTACGGTACTTAAAATTAAGTACTGCTTAAATCACTGCTTACGAGATGATGTGCACAAAACGCATTGCACCATTGCCATTTAAGTGCTGATCTCCTGACTATAAGCTAAGTGACAATTTAATTGCCACTGGTGCAACTGGACCACACTATGTCAAACACACTCAATAATAATGAATCAGACAAGGAAATCTTTACAACATAAATTAGTTTACTGATTCTAATATAATCACGAAAAGTAAATATAACTGAAACAGTTATTCATGATCTTTTACCTCCATTTCTCCTCCACCGCATCATCCACACTGCTTTCTATATTGCAACTCTTCCTTTTCTGCTTAATTGCATTTTGTAAAGCTTTCATCTCCTCATAAAGACCAAATGCTCGGGCCTTCAGCTCCTGAAATTTAACAGTAAAGCTTCTAGATCTAGAACATTCAAATTAAGTTACTGTGTAATCTACCACAAAGCAACTCAAGTTAGTTGCCTTCAATTCTCCACAGAAAATGGCTAAACATCTTTCACCTACCCTACAACCTGGAAGGTAGCACGGTAGCACAAAGGGGAGATAATTGGACATGCGATCAACAGGTCGTGGGTTCAAATCCTACTTGGGGCAAAAGCTGCGTAACAACCTTCGGCAAGTTGTTCACACCTATGTGCCTCTGTCACCAAGCAGTATATAATACAACACGGTAGATTAACGTGCGCTCAAAAGCTGACAAGATGGGTAGATTGATCTAACGCACAGCACAGAAACAAAAAAATAAAGGAAAATAAAAACAATAACCAAGTAGCTCAGAAGAAACGGTCAAAGCAATAGTCCGTGCCCATGGAGGCAGTCTGGGAGGAATAAGTGAAACTACGGGGGGTAGGATTTGTGAAACAGGTAGCCAAAAGTGAAAGAGAGAGGGAGTTATGGATGAGCAGAGTGGTGAATCAGAAAAGGAAGAAGTGATGGGTGAAGGAATAGGTGAGTCGGAAATGGAGAAACTGGTACCTGAGGTTGACGAAAAGACAAAGGGAGCATAACTTGGTACCGGCCAAACGATGATGATGCTCTGCAGCTGGCAAGGTAATCGCAGACCTGGCGGGGCAGCCTACCGCCGAGTGCACGACTTATAGTCACCTGCGGGCTGACTGCCTATACACCGAAAGGTCTACCTGTTGACATAAGACTTTCCCTGTACTATAGGTATTGTCAAGAATTCTTTTCCTTCACCTGGTACCGGCGTCGGAGAGCTGATATACAAGTAGCAACGGCGATTCCATCAGGAGTCCGGTGGTGGTTGAGGCAAGGATGAGTTAGTTCGAGTTTAACGTCCCCTTTCAGCACAAATATGGCTATATCAGAGACAAAAGGTCAAGGGTGGAGAGCCATCTCTACCCAGTGAAGGAAG
>Ga0209363_1001169_pt1 | contig 12142 bp, 7 predicted proteins | sample WorMetexBAHAMAS3_FD_187385 | JGI IMG/M metagenome (GOLD analysis project Ga0209363, IMG submission 187385) | Marine gutless worms symbiont microbial communities from Max Planck institute for Marine Microbiology, Germany - Inanidrilus exumae... | ecosystem: Host-associated > Annelida > Digestive... | reverse complement strand
GGTCAACTCCTGTCGAAAAATTTGGTTTGCTTAGCACGAAACTGGCTTTGCAAAACAAACATTTCAGTGCCCAAAATGCTCTAAAGCTCACCTACAGGCATTTAGGATTTCAAAAAATTTTCCCGGGGTGACAACCCCGGACCCCCTTTAGAAGGGAAAGGGGAGCGGAAGGGAAGGAAAGAAAGGGGCAGGGAAGGGCCCCTATCAGATTGTTAGCCAAGGGCCCCCAAACGTGTAAATCCGGCCCTGGGCATACGCATAGACAGACCTGTGACATCTGTTGCAATAGGCCGCATCTATGCTATGCATGCGATGCAGCCTAATAATAATAAATTAATAAGTATTATGATAACGCAATGTAACACAGACAAGGCTATTACAAGGGTGTTCTGATCCACTAAATGGTTGGTTGACTGAAGTTTAACGTTGCTTTTAACACCATAACACGTTTCTGTTTCATAGACAGCTCATATTTCCAAATACATTAGACAGCAAGAAACGACAGAAACAATTAACAGTGCAATCAAAATTGTAGTATGAACATTAAATTACAATTCATCAAACTTGGGACATCCAAACGTCAAATCAAAATATAAAAGAGCTTTGTACATTGCGTGTTTGCTACGTTTTAAACTGCGGTCAAAAGTGGGAAGGCTAGCCACCGTTCTTGTTATTACCCCAGTACTCAGCTTACCAATGGAGGCATCGGCTTACCACAAATGCATAAAAATGCCACTGCTTTACAACTGCCAACTGCCATCAGTAGCTGGCAAAAACAATACTGTTACAGTGTCACTGTATAACCAAAATTTAATATTTAATATATTCATCCCGTTAATTTCTAGATGGAAGAAATCTTCAAACTTTCTACAATCTAGAGTTTAAAAATTAGCACACCGCGCACCACTGTTGCTCCAATCGACTAAGACTGCTTGGCATTTTCCGCATCACCACGTCAGGCCAGAAATCTGAAGAGTGCTACAGTGGGATATTTACAAGTTGTATGTCCTGTCCGTCACACACTGAAGACAAAGAAAGCCAAAAGAACATTTTTGTTTCCCGCATGTGAACGTTTGCACACTTGACAGCAACAAATTCCGACACATAACAGTGTGACACACGCACTGAAAAATCGCAACACAGTTGCACATCACTGAACTACCTATAGCTTACAGCTGATGGTGCAACATGTGTAACATTGTTTATATGTATCATTTGAATCATTTCCAATAATACCATAGCTATACACTGTATAGCAGCCTATAATTAAATAAATATTTTAAAAGACGGTAGTTTATGCATAATGTTAACAGCGAAACTGCAAAAAGAGTCATAAAAAGGTAATATTACCACTATCACATTGCCTGAATATCAATGTGATGTTGAGTATTATTACTCAGTTTTACTATTATTGCTCTTGATCTGACACCATTAACATTATGTATAAATTTCAGTTTTTTATTTGCAGTGTCATTACCAGATTCGAGTACGTTGTCATTCTACAGAAAATCCAGAAAGGAGTTGAAATTTGGGTGATTTGACATTTCATTTTAATCAGCTTTTATCACTTAATTTTTTATTAACATTGTAATGCCTAGCCGTTCCGTTTTCGTTGTAGGCTGGGCATTAAACTAACCACTATTGTAACACAATAGCAAATTTAACTTATTATTCTACTTGAACCTAGGCTTCAGCCGAATACTGGATTCATTCACTTTATGCCACATTTTGGCGGTTTTCACGCGTTCGGCTAAAACCCTACCAAAAGTGAACCAATTTGGATGAAATCTGGAGCACTCTGAGTACATTGTTGAGGACTGGCCCTGGCAGATTTTGGGTGCGGTCTGCGCAGTAGCGACAGCTGGAGAGCCAGGCGATTGGCGTCGCACTGAAAACTTTCAGAACAGAATTTTTAACATAAGGGGACGTTTTTCCAAAAAATGCAAATATTTATAAAAAAATTTTTGAACATCTTGCGACTTCAATCCGCCATAATTCTGCAATGGCAACACTCTGGACTACTTTTGGCCATATTTTCTCTAAGCATGTGCAGAAACACCTACTTGTGAACTTCCGTTCATAATTCTGTCACCATCATTCAATTCCACAACCCCAATTGAGTGATATTTTATCTATTGAATCACATTTCCTCATGTTTTTGCACATGCACACAAGTGGCGGTATTTCTACTTCTGGTCTGAAATCTGATATTACCATCTTTCTGAACAGCACAGATTTCATGTAAATGAATTTTTGTGATTTGGCAAGATTTCGTGGTTTTTCAACATATATTTTAACTGTGCATGCACAGAAATGGCTATTTATGAGCTCCTGGTGAAAATATGACATCATCATCCAATTTGTCATCCCAAGTTTCATTAAGGCAGCGATATTTCAGTGATCTCAGGACGTCTTCAATTGAATTCTTTGTCTGATAAGCTTAAAGTCCGCCATATTTCTATTTCCGGTTAAGTTGGAACTAATGCCCTAGAAAGTGTGTCACATGTTTCACCCACGGTAATAAATTTTCTACGAAGTGGTAAGCTGATGTGACCATCCATTATCTAGTTATAGTTTTTGCTCATGATACGTTATGTGACCTTGACCTTTTGACCTTGGACAATGGCCATATATAGCACATCAGGGGATGACCCCCTCCACCACGTTTGAAGATCCTATGCCTAAGTTATGACGTATGCAATAGGCCACCGCTGACAATGCGTTTGCACCATATCACATGGCCTGTTAATAGGGGATCTAAAACAACTATTCACTACCCAACTTTAATGGGGATGCGATAATGATTAGGGGTCACTTATGGTGAGATTTGTATCAAATGAAAAACAAAATGATGTCTGATTTTCTGTAATTTTTTTGGCATTTTGTGGGAGTGAAAGGTTAAATGTTAATTTTAGTTCTATAACCCCAAAAGGCACACCCTTTGGCAATTCCGCATTGTTTCAGCCATCAAACGTCAAATCAGTCAAGTGGTCTGACCTCTAGAGGTGTTGCTGAAAAAGGTACATATAAATGACTAAAAATAATAGTTATATTTCACCTGTTTGCACAGAAGCCCCGCTGGACGGATTTGCACCAAATTTGCCACTGGTACAGAGGGCGCTAAAATGATCACCTGTGACAATTTTTGGCAATCAGTTGAGGGGTGTCGATTCTCTAGAGGTCAAAATTTGCCATTACTTACAAGCCCAGTCGCCATGAAAGTGGCTGGTGCTATGCACAGCCTGTGATAGCAAGTGTGGCTCTGAGGATTGGTTGGTTGATTGGAGTTTAACGGCACTTTGTGGCTCTGAGGAATAATTACACTTTACACTATATAAAAGTTAGATATCTTGACATATTTATTTTTCATTAAAAATCCAGCAGACATTGCAAGACTCGATAAGTTTCTAAGCTAATGAAAAACATTTACATCCACGTAGAATGACAACGATTTGGTAAGATAAGAAATTTAATGTTCCATCAAAATATGTGTATTGTAAATGGCGTTCATCCCAAAGAATCAATTTGACGAGCATTAAGCAAAACAAACACTGCAGCAACAGAGATGTAACATAAAAACACAACTACATATAACGGAATTAAAATCTGATTTTCAAATTTGTAACAAAGTTGTCTACATTCCTGTTATCTGCATTAAAACGCATTGAATACTATACTGCTGACACATATATTATTCAAACAAGATGCTACACTCTTTGATTTCCCAAAGCAACAAAGCAAAAACTCGATTATAACCATTACACGTTATTTAAACAAATCATAGTTCCCAAAAGGACAGTTTGCCAAAGAACAGTTATATAATATAATTCACAACTAAAACTGAGAAATCAAGACAGAAACGAACACACACCGACATGATCTGGCTTAGCAAATGCAAACAGCAGCCAACACAAGACAAAATCACTCGAGTCAATTGCTACAGCATAAGGCATTCAGAAACATGTACAGCTGTCTGCTACGTTGCATTTAACATCAGTTCTCAGAACTACTACGGCATATAACATAGTAAGACTGACAATAAGGACAACACTTCATCCTTTGAACAAACATTCCATTTTTTCCTACATTCTAAATAACAAAGAATGAAAACAATGAAACCAGTCCAATTTGAGGTATTCTCGGGAACATGTGATAATGGTGAAACTATGGACAAATTGGTTCCTTGAACAACGCGATTAACAGTTGGGTAAGCATGATTGTTGTATGGAAGCAGTTATTAATACTGCAAATATCTACCAGCAAAAATAAAGACTACATGAAATCCAGTCGGTGGTGAAAGTAAGCCGTAACAGCAGAAATGGGTGCTGTCACCTCAGATTTTAGCATGCTGTTATACCAGCATCTATTTCAGAGTACCTTCAGCCCTCTGACGTCTATTGTCTACATTTTATCACTGCATCTAGTGACTGACTATTATTGGTGACCATTACTGACAAAATATCAATCACATTATTTTCACATCCATTGTAAACTTGCCAAGATCTACAAGACATAATGTTACAAATTTACAATGTACATTTTAAAATACTATATTACAATCTTTGCGAGTACAGCAAGTACTGCAAAACCCTTTAATTTAGCTGCCCTAAAAGTTGGTGGCTTCACATACAAAATTATTCTGGCACCTTTTATTTTGGCAAATTCAAACCACACATTTGCAATACAGGAGTAATTTCAAACCACACTGAACACTTTCGTGCCATTTAATGTCGTGGTTTTGCTTAGATCGCGAAATTTGTGTAATAAAGGGCACGCAAACATTAAGGGTTTTACAGTAAGGTTTAGTCTGTTGTAAAAATGAACTGTCTCAGGCTGCAGACGTGGACAACAATAACATTGCAATAACATGCACTGTCGCCAAGTACTGCAACAACTAGTCTACGATACTGTGACTCTATTTTCTCTCATACAGGCCTAATATGCTATTAATACAAAATAGCTAAATATATCTGTTAATAGCCTGCACTGAAATGCACTTTAACCTAACGTGTTCTTATAAAACTGAAATTGCACCGCTGCATAACATGACATCCGTAACGGTCAACTTATCACAAACAGTTTGACGACACTACTCTTGTACACAGCACTGCATGGCATGTGCAACTCACTGGCCCAAGATTCACGTTCATGCATTTAAGAAGTACAATGACAGTAACACACGTTTCATCCATGCCAGTTATCATCTACCTCTGTTAATACTTTGCATAACTCTTAGAACCTTTCTTGTAGAAGCAAAGTTTTCTCCAAAACATACAGCAGACAAAACCATTGTGTGCTTTTGGACTGACGGCACATTCATTATCCACAACCACAGATAGCAGATAACAGTGATAATCTAAAAATGATGACATCTATGTTGTGATAAGCCTAGAAACTGACAAAATTTCACTTACTTTTTTTGCCAATAGAAATGGCATATTTGTTTTGTTTTGGCTAAAAATGACAACATTTCCTTTATTGTTAATTTTCGGACAAAATGGCAAGCCAGGTAATTTCAGAAGAAATGAATATTTGTATTTATTTGTATATGTAATTGCACAACAACTGCATTAGTTAAGCAGAAGTCTGTGATAATTTCAGTGCAATATAAGCTTCAATTTTTATCACAGATGTTTAAACAACAAAAACATAAATAAACTGCATCAATGACAGTGTCGTTAGAACTCACTTTAATAACACTGTCACTCAAAGTATACACTTTTCACTTAAGTTTGGTTCACAGTTTCTAAGGTAAACAAATATATGAACCTATGCAATTAAAATTTAAGCTATACAATGCAGACCTGAAAACGTTTCCTTCTTACACTAAAACTCAACGATCTTACACTATGTAAATGAGTGGCAGGTAACAAATATTGCTAGGTAGAAAAGAATAATTGTATTTACTGCTGTTATTTTAAGGCCTTACCACTTAACACTAAGATAATTCACAATACCATTTTCCCACAAGTCCGACAAAGAAGACAAAAATTACCTCCACAAAGCAGTAAGATGTCAAGACTTTTTCAAGATGTCTTTCCATCTGACTTTTGATACGTCATCGGGATTTCTCATAACGTTGCAGATCGCTTTTGGGTAACTGCTTTGACTTGGGTTCTAAGTTTTAAGAGAGATCCCCAATACTGAGATTCCACATCAATTTTTCATCCCACAAACAGGGCAAAAACCACTGAAGAGTGATATAGGCATCATTTTGCAGGGCTCACAGAGTTGTTAAAAATATAAGAAGTCGTGGCGACTTCTATACGACCTTGAAGGCCAATGGCATCCAAGCATTTGAATCTTTCAGATCCCCAGGTGAATGTTGCTGAAACATTTTAGCAGGCGGCTCTTTTTTAGAATGGGGGCCACAGTCATTATACTAAAATGGGTGTGTCCCCCAAAACTTTAATGATATTTTCCTCCAAAACACTACCCATAACACGGGACCTTGTCATTTTAGGCTTCACAATGACGAGTGGTATTAATGATGTTATGACCATTGAAGCACTCTGAGAAAGCTAAGCAACAGACTTCATTGGTAGCAGATGACAGTCATATTTCTATCACATATCACAGATGGGATGGTGCTCTCCCCAAGCGATGTGCCCCTTCTGGGAGCAAGTCACGGTTGTCGCAAATGAACCCACGGCAAAGCACCGTGTCATAGCAAAACATGTTGCAAACACAGACAGACACTCAGTGTGATACACTGGCGATGGTTGTCGATCAAACTACGTTCACAAAACTTGAGATGATTGACGTACTGTGGCTATAAAAAGCAGAAAAAAATCAGCTAAGTTCAGAGTTTGGTACAAAGTTCCAGCTGAAAGTAGCCTGATTTTTTAATATAGCTGAATTCCCTTAAAACCGTGTAGGTATGTGGAGAGCAAACTCTGTGCCAAAAATCAGCCTGTTCCAATCAGCTGTTTTGATAGAACGCAAAATTGTGACAGACAGACACAGGGCCAGGATATACTGCACTAGCATAGTGTCATATGGGTGAAAAGTAGGGCTGTTGAGTGATCAATTTTTTAATCGCATTAATCGCACAATTATTTATTTTAATTGCGCGTTAATCGCGGTTTTAATGCACATTTGCTTTGAGTTGTGTCACAGGTGTCGGGGGTAATGAATGACCAAAGATGTGCGGACGCGGACGGAGGGGTTGCCCGCAAGCTTCTCGCGTGTCCGCAGTCGGACACTGACACAACTGTACATGTAGCTGCGGATGCGGATGAACGGACACGGATGCATCCTGCTAAGCGCATAGTGTGTGTGCTTAATGAACACTGATTTTCAGTTTCAATTTTGGAATCAACTAACCGTTCTATAGGCCTAATCTGTATAACTCATAGCATCTCTCATTCCTTTCGCACTTAAGTTTTTTAGTCCATGACAGAACAGAGTACACTGCTGACATTCCTGCAGGTAAGACTGTCCATGGAAGCCTGTCGTTGGGTTGGAAAAACTGCAGATGCAAACAGTGTTTCTGTAGACACAAATGGACGCGGACACCAAAAATCCACATCCACACATCTCTGTGAATGACGTCTCAGCATAGAAATTAAATCGCATTAGCAGAAAATCATCGTAGAATACTAAAATCAAACGAAATTTAGGGTACTGCTGCAACCAGAAAGCAAATGCTTGTTCATTAAAGGAGTAAAGTTCGATTATCTTGGAGTTTTATACTGAATCTTGCTACTGGTGTGACTAGTTTGAATTAAAAATTTTAGTGGCATTAATTTCTTTAATCGCGATTAATTTCGTAATGTGTTAGTTAACACGTTAATTCAACAGCCCTAATAAAAAGCCTTTAGCATCATGTTATGTAGTGTGATCCTAACATAACTATGGATGCATGTACACCTTACATGTCATGTACAAGAAACTTGATAATGCCTTCCAACTGCAGGAATTTCTTTAAGGCTTTGTGGAGGCAAAAGCTGTCTGAGCACCTAGTATTTACAGCTGACATAAGTTCTAGATGTGGAGATTAACTCTGACAGTTACTTTGTATCTGTTACTCTAATTAATTGGTTTCATTTTAAGTCGGTCACTTACGTTTATTTTTTTGTCTGAAAAAGAAATACTACTTTCATTTTTGGCTGAAATAATAATATTAATTCATTTTCTGGTATTTTTAAAATGGGTTATGATTATACAATGTGCCCAGAGCATTGCTACACTGAAACGGTCAATGCAGCTGAGCACGTAAAGATGTCACAGACGGAGAAGCACAAGCAATGACCATAATGAACCTTAACCGAATTCTAAAGCAGTTCGTACTGACGAAGGTGCATTCGCTGGATGATATCACGACAGTCATTAAACACACGGCGTATGTTCTCGGTGTCGACGGCACATGTGAAGTGTGGATAGCAGTGGTGTCGATCGTCGCCCATACTGTTTGTTATTTTCTGCAAGAACAGTAGTCGTGTTCAAAACTTTCATCACACAGATGAGACGTTATCAAATTCATCAAAGACATTAGGCAGTCACCACGTCATTCTGGCTACTCACTACTAATATTCTCCATTTACTAACCAGTGCGTCTTCCTCATATAAATAAGAACTCATCAAATCTTTAACTAACTGCCTTTTTCAGTGCACGTATGGCCTATGTCTTGAGGTTTAACACTCCACAACATAAGTACAATCTTTTCACATCAAAGAAACCAGTAAAACAAAAACCGCTGCAGTAGTAGTAGTAATAATGTAAACATGTAAAACATCAGTCCCACCAGAAATTCGTCCCTGAAGAAGTACTTTGCGCGTACAAACTCGGGATCTTCACCTGCGACGGTCACTATGCACAATAAAACAGCAAAATTATTCCAGTTTGCTAAAATTTAAAAAGCATATGCAACATTACGTATAGATGTTAGATGACATGCAGGTACACAAATGCACACCATAAGAATATAGGACTCGGATCTGGCTGGTGTTAGAATGTGACTAAGACATTAATCCCATAAACATTCACGTTAACGAGACCAGACGTCTGGATGCTACCCGACTGCCACCGCATGTGTTCCCATAATACTGCAGTGTTAAGTCAGGCATACAAAATGCAATATGTTGCAACACGTTTATATTACACCATTACATGTAACCAAAACACAGTATGCAAACAATGTACGTAACACTGGTGGGAAGAAATTTAGCATCTCCTTAACTCCCTAATCCAAACGTGATAGTTGCTATCAGCAAGGATGCGGGCACCAACGCTTCGGTCCAACATAATTCCAGGTCTAAACTGAGGGTGCTGGCAAACACCTGTATAACGGCTGTAAAACGGTTGTGCTGTGTGTATATGTAATGCACAACAAACACTGAGTGAATGTGCGAAATTATCGGCACTTGCTTACCGTCGGTCTGATAGTCCACATAACCAGGGAAATAGTCTTCAATACGAGACTTGCCGATCCTCACCTTTTCAGCAAGAAGGTCTTGCTTATTGAGAAACAGTATGATTGAGATGGTTCGTAGCCATCTGAGGTGCACCACACAAAAAAACAGAAACACATACAACACACTGCAAAAAACAAGGCAATTGTTGATATCACACACTGACCGTGCTGTGCAATACCACCACCCCCTTCATGGCCAATAGGCTGCATCGCCTGTACCCATAAATTTTCGGAATACTATTTGCACTTGCCTGGCATAATAAATGATGACATGACATTATTGGCAACTGAATTATCCCTGTTGCAGCGAACATGACAGCAAAGATTGCCAATGCTTCTGAATGCCCAGACAACCCCCAAAAATTGCCCTTTCCCCTTCGGGGATCTGTACCTCCATCCGTGGACCCATCCGAGTCGGCCTGTCGATCCATTCAGCCGTTTTTGCACAGCACACCATAGGTTGGTTAGTTAGCATTTAACGGCGCTTTAAACACAATTCAGGTCATAGCTGAAAAAGAAAAATATAACAATAGCAGTAGGTTTAGCATTTTGGATTAAATAAGTAAATAAAAATTACGTAAGTTATTAATTTTAAAAATTATAACTTGTGTAAGATTTCTTTTCAGAAATTACAGTTGATCATGTAAGCTGACTTATTAAAATAAAATTTCAGTGCACCATAATGTCCCATTACTTTACAATGGGCTGTTACATTTGCTCCCAAATATTGCCCCTTCCTTTGGGGATCGGGTCCCTCATCTAACACATGGTACCTAGAACCCACCGGAGTCATTAAGCCAAACGGCACCTCGATAGGTTCAGCCGTTTTTGTATGGGTCTCAAACGCTATGCTGTACAATGCATATTCAACGGGGAAGAAAACCTCCAAAATTGCCCCTTCTCCTTGGGATTGTGTCACCCAGCCGGAGGAGGACCGAACTACGGCCATAGAAAAGATGCACAAAAAATGTGTCATTCGGGAGATATGTTCACGGACAGACAGATGAACATGCACAGACACACACAGACGTGCTCATTACAATACTTCACCAGCAATGCTGCTGCAGGCGAAGTAAATGCTCCAATATGGCGAGCACAACGTGAAAAATTATTCTGCTATCAAAAAAATGGGGAAAAGAAACTTCAGAGGAAAAAACACAAAATAAAACAGAGTCTACATGTGCACGCAGTTTGCACATGCATATTTCAACTTTCTGCAGTTAAATATTACACATAAATAAAAATCTCACACCATAATGACTGCATGCAATAACGTCTCATGTAGCACAAGTCATGTGAATGCACATAAACTTCTTTACCACAGAATTACATGCATCAATATTTCCACTGGACATCTACCGGTTAGTCCATATACTGGCGAAAAGTTCTAATGATTCTTGGACCCGATTCTGCGTTGCATCCTCACGCAGTACAAGATTGTAGCTGCTCGCTGCAGCGACAAAGATGATTGCGGTGACGTCGTTAAAGCACTGGATCCACTTACGGCGTTCATCACGCTGTCCACCGACGTCAAACATACTGGACACATAGCAAAAAGTCAATGCAATGAAGCAAGGAAACATGTCCAGTATTCAAGTTCACATTTCTCCATTTAAATGCAACTGCTTACCAACAGTGGCAAGATAAAAAGCTTACAAATACAGAGCAATGGCACAAAAAATACTGCACTTCTAATGTCTGAATATAAAACATCTCACTGCTGCTGAAATACAGAAACATATGAAAAAAACAACACTAACTGCACACTTACTGGAAGTTGACTTTATCGACAGAAAATCGTGTTTCAAATATGCCAGATGTCAAAACTCGACAACGGAGGATGTCCTACACAGCACCCAATATATCATAACAAACGAGGTACACACGTACTAGCTAATACTAGTACTCACGAGTTTTTGTTTAATCGATTTTAAATAAAATTCCCTACATACTGGGCTGGGTCCTCAAAAAAGACCTTCTGGGGGATAATTAGCATGGGTAGGTTTTAACGTCTTACAGGTCACATGCCCTTACTGCACCCGAATCAACAATATCCAAACATAGAAACTCGCACATACACCAGCTAATACAGAATCACAAAAGATATCTGTGATATGTATGATATCAGGCGTATTCAGTAACATGACAAGCTAGCCCAAGACTGTAGCTTGTATCAACATGACAAGCAGATAACATGACAAAAACTCACACAAGTAAATCCAGTCTATTGGTTGGTCAACTGGCATTTAATGGCACTTTCACCACAAATCTGGTAGTACTTTTAACTTCCTGCTACGATTACCATTAAACTACGTTAATAATATTCTGACATAATGCAATTCATAAAACTAGTTTAAGTCACTGAATATAGATCCAAATACCATTACCAACAGTCAACATAATGCAATCACACAATAAAATTCGAAAAATTCCACCATACCTGCTCATTCGGCAAGTATTCTGGTTGCCTGATTTCAGAAATTCGATCCAGAAAACTGCAAATACACAAAAACACAAGAGATAAATTCTGTATAAAAGCAGGTGTGAAATATGTTTCCCATCAGTCTCCTTCACAGATGTTAGAGTATTAGTCAGAAGTTACAAGTTACTCATAATTAACTAGTGTTGTTACGGTTTCAAAAATTTTGCTGTCGGTCGGTTTCGGTAGGTTTTGCAAGAAAAACCGCAGTTTTCAATTCGGTTTCGGTTTTTGTCTCTCCCGTTTT
>Ga0209363_1001168_pt1 | contig 12144 bp, 3 predicted proteins | sample WorMetexBAHAMAS3_FD_187385 | JGI IMG/M metagenome (GOLD analysis project Ga0209363, IMG submission 187385) | Marine gutless worms symbiont microbial communities from Max Planck institute for Marine Microbiology, Germany - Inanidrilus exumae... | ecosystem: Host-associated > Annelida > Digestive... | reverse complement strand
ATATATATATTTGTACTGCATAGTGTTAATGCCGAGTGTGCATATTCACGCCCACATGCTACATGGTCAAATTTTGTTCACTTTCCACTCGTTTTCAGTCTGAAGTTAGCTTAAGATGCTAAATTTATTTTGTCTTGCATTTATTGCATAGACTTTGAAATAGCAGTTTGTTTCGGTTGCATCTTAACAGTTACTAAAATGATTATATTTACATTGTTTTTAGTAGAGGTACGAAGTATTGCAGTCAGCATGTCTGTGTATGTGTTTGTCTGCTCGCATATCTCAAAAACCACATGTCGAAATTTTACGAATTTTCTGTACATGTTACGCGTGGTAGTGGCTCAGTCCTCCTCTGACAATAGTTTGATACATTATGGACTTCCGGTTTTGTGGATGACATTATTTTTAAAGTAATGGGGTCAGTGAGCCACAAGCAAAGATGCTGCTTGTGTTTCGTCGAGTATGCCATGTGGTGGCACCAGTCAGATGTCAATCAATATTATGTTTGGTGAAATTTTCCAGGTGTTGACACTGGGGGTGAAGTTGCTATGATTGCAAGCTTGATAATTTTTACCCACGTACTTTGCTAGTGCTGTATATGGTGTGATTTTGTGTCAATCAGTAACAAGCCAGTGTTGTACCAAAATGGCTAAACATAAGATCATGAAAACTGTGCCCAGCAAATAGCCCAGGGACTCTAGTTGTCTGATACCAAAGATTTTACTGAAATTTAAATGGGGTCCTCCACCTGACAAATACAGGTAGTGTAGGTAAAGATGGCTTTTTCAACAGATTGAGAAGTATCTAGCTCATGCCTTACTGCTGAAAATTTGTGTCCATCCACCAAATCTCACCAATGTTGTCCGCATTCACAATTGTGGGCTAGATAGTGATATGCCACAGTGTCATCAACAGCATTGGATAGTGGAAGTTTCATTTATGGCTCACCTTTGAGGTCTGTTCCTATTGCTTGGCAGTTTGTAATTCTCAACATGTCCAGCAATAGTTCATTTCAGTCATGGCATTGTGAATTGGCCTTAATATGAGCCATCAGTGTAACACATAGGCCTGTGTGATGCGGAACATCTCATGCTTGCTGTGCGGTAGATGTGCCTGTTGTCATGACGCACGTACAAAACTATGCAGATAGCTGAATAAAGGTGACTGTAGCAGAAAGGGTCTGTCAGCAGTAACTGCATTATTCCTGCATTTCTGTTTTAATTATGGGCAAATAGCATTCCTATAGCTCAAGTTCTTTGAAAAATGATTGGAACATTTAATGGAATGCAGTGGGAATGGTCATAAACTATGTGGTTTGAAATGCCATTTCAAACAATTACAGTATAATAAGAATCTTCAGTTGCAGCTTTTGTACTTACATGATTTATAATGCATGGATTTTGTCATTTCCATTAGGCAAAAGCTGCATTTGAGTGAATCACTGCAATAAAGGCTTTGTAATGACCTGAATTTTTAATGCTAGGTAACATTAAGCAAATTTATTTATTTGTAGGCGTGCAGCATTTGCCGTCAGACAGTGATCAAATGTCTGTTGTTACAGAAAGCATAACTACTGTTCCCACAACATCACAGTGATTTGTATTTTTGTATGAATACTGTTTGTCCCTGACACACTGACATGCTTGTTGCTGATTTCTTTGCATGTACTAGCTTTAGTACTAACTGATAAGCGTGTGTGTTAAAAATGTTAATACTAAACTGTTGAATTTAACCAACTTAGTGTAATAAAATGCTGAAAACTGACATTATTAGGGCTCATGGCAACAGTAGCTAGATGTGGGCTATTGCTATAGATGGAGTAGCATGGTCTGTCGGTGAGTTGGTCTGTCTGTCTGTCTGTTTTTCACGTTTGTGAGCCCTGCAAAAATGACTGAATTAATTGAGATGCCATTTAAAGGGTTGACTTGGATGGGCCAAGGAACTATGTATTACATGGTATCCATATCCCCAAGGGATAGGGACAATGTCTGGCCACTGAAAAGCATTGTGAGTCAGTCACTGCTGTGTTGTATGCAGCAAAACATCAGTAACGGCATCAGAGTGACTGCTGCAGTCGACTGCATTGCTCCCAACTGGCCAGTGTCACATTATCTCTTCCCCGTGAAAAAATGATCTGCTAGCGATGTGGCCTGTCATCTAAATTCTTTGACCATTTGTCGGTATTGGCACTAAAAATGGCAAATTTATGTTATTGGATATCCAGTCAAATGAGAGGGCCCACAGTGAAGCCTAGGGGCTTACAATTCAAAGTTAGGGTCCCCAAGTACCAGTGGGAGCAAAAATCTGAAAACCCTGTTCCCCCACCACAGATTTTTTACTTCAACTAATGCTCGTTAGGCTGGATAATTGGAAGCAAAGCTTTGGGATTTTTGCCATTTTTGGCCCAGTTTTTTAGATGCCGTTCTGTCAGCCAGCAAACACAGTCATCACTGCAATACCAGACCGAAGCAGCAGGTTGCAGATGTATAGACTGTGCAGCGTTTGGCTAGAAAAACAATGTTGAATGTTATTACACTGTGGTGTATGTGTTTTTGCAGTATACAAAGATAGAAGCAGAGAAACTGAGTCTTGTTGGCTGGGTGATGAACAGTCATGACGGTAGTGTTGTCGGCACTGTGCAGGGTCCAGAGGAAAAAGTCATCGAGATGTGAGTCATTGTGACATGTGCTACCATACACTGTGTCTAAAAAAACAAGAAACCTGAGTTCTGTTCATAACTTGTGCATTAATATACACCAGCCTTCAAGATGTTTTCACTGTCAGATTTCCAAGAAAATTTTATACGTAGGTACCTATAATAAAGAATTTACAGCTGAGGTTAAAGTGTGTGACTACACTACCTTGTGAAACTTGAAATAACTTAAATACAAAATGCTGCCCATTTCTGTGGCACCTAGACTCAGCCTTCTACTCTCCGTGGGATGGTAAAATGAGTACCAACCTAAATTGCGGTGATGCTCTGCGGCTGGGGAGTAAAGGCAGGCATGGTGTAATTTGCTGGTAAAACTGTGTGATCCATGTCTGAGCGCATTATAGGTAGTTACGACGATGCACTATACAAATCGACGTATACTTTGCTCTTTGCTTTACTTTACCATCAGTGGACATTTTGAGCAGTTGATTTAGCTTTCGGCCTACTTACCAGGTAGATGGACTGCAGTAGTTATTAGTTAGTAATGTTATTGTCACATGCTGATACTGACACTGTGTTGTTTGACGTTTGTTTTCACACAATATTTTGAATGTTGTTGCATTCACTGATGCATGTACTGCACAAAAATTTTAAGTAAATCATTGCCATGATATTGTCCTGTGGCATCTGTCAGTTAAATGTTGGTACCAGTAAGTGTCTATCAGAGATACATAGTTTCCTCAAGAATCCAACAGTGAAAGGTTTTTGACAAGAAGCTTTGCTACTGCGGAAGGACCGCAGAATGTGCTATGTTAGTAAATTTGTGCTGTGTTTCACGAGGTACGGGATTGAGAAAGGTTTCAAGCAGCAAAAGTGACCTTCAACGGCATTGGCAATGGTGCCATTCAGTAGGCCACATGATTTCCTATTGGTGTTCCATTGCAACTATTTCTCTATCTTGCACTGTTAACGAGATATTATCACTTGTTTCCCAACATTTCAGGAGGTCACGTGACACATTGCTTTTGGGGGATGATCATGTGTGCAATTATACTCCTGTGTATCAATCAGCACATGGAATTTGAAGCTCGTAGCTTCACTTATTCCAAAGATATGATTGGTTCAAAATTTAAACAACTAGCTCAGCTGTCACTGATGAATCCACGCGACACGCTGCATCATGGCAAATGGCAAAATTTTAAAACAGTCACGTGACCATAACCACCCCCATTTAGGAGGTGATATATCATCCTTTTGGTAACATTAGATATAGCCTACCTGTGTAAGAAATTTGACAATTCTAGCTTTATATATTCCTGAGGTATCTTTAGGGCCTTGAAATTTAAAGTGGATCTCATGACATGACCATGCCCCTTTCAGGGACAGTTTGTCATGCATAGGCTGGGACTGACTATTATCAATATGCATAACAAATTTCAAGTGTCTACGATTATCTGCAATAAAGATATTAAATGTCAGCACAAAAGTATGTAAAAACTCTCGTTTTGAGCCACCATTTGGGGGACTTAGGGGTAACGCACAGGGTTCTCCATGACTCGATTAAAAGTCCATTGTCGACTTCCTGTTAGTGATAATTGAACTTTTTTCGCTAGCTCTCACGGCTGAGGCACTATTAAGCGAAATCTGTCGAAATTGGCATTGTGTTTTGTTCATTTGAGATGTAGTGTTATTGGTATGTTTGTCTCGGAAGACATGGGTCATAAATGTGAACTGAACTGTGTGGCTGATAGAAGGTCTATTCATTGCATTTGGTTGTATTGCATAGGAAGAAGTGGCTTATGACAAAGGGTAGTCCCCACAGCTCCATATCCAGATGTGAGTTCCATAATGAGCACAGCATTGTGAAGACGGAATTTCATGGCTTCAAGATCAGACACTGATCGATGCGACCAACCAACGTTGCTAAATACAGCTTTGTGCTCCTGAGTTCCGGATATTAATGTTGCCTGTTGACCACATGGTTTCCTAGTAGCTTCATTGGCATAGTGTGTTGTTTATGCCGATGTTGTGATAGCATATGTTTAAACAGTTGTTGATTGATTGAGTGATTGATGGATTGATTGATTGATTGATTGATAGATGGACATTTACCAATACAAATGAGCGTTTTGGATATTGTAATATAACTGACAAAAATATCCCACAAAACTGTGAGTAATGTTTGGAAAACTAAAAAAAGTAGCGTCCACATGAAAGACTCCAATATGCTTTCAAAGAAGTGCAGTTCCATATTTCTGGAAACTATGATTGCATTTTTTTTCATTTTCGAGGTGAACGTGGATCAGCTGTTTGCCCCTAGATTTTCAATTTACATTAGACGGACAAAAACTTTTCATATCATATATTCATTTCAACACTAGCCCACTTCGTTTTCCTTCATGTAATTCCATCTTTTTTTTGCATTTTAAAACTGGTTTGGGGATGTGTTAACCATTGTTGGTTTTCGGCACCTACTGTTGTTAACTGATCTCTTTAGGTGATGATCAGACCGTGATGTTGGTGTTTGATTATTCACATGTTACAACAGAAGTTGCTGTTTGATGTTAAGTTTTGCCACTGCTATGTCTCTCCAGTGTTAATATTTGAAACTCATTTTGTACAACCTGATTGCACTTCATGCATTATTGTGGTAATGTTCTTAGTGTTGTTTTCGTTACCTCATCTTCCATATTCAGTATTTGCTTTTAGTGCCGACGTTTTTTGCAGTTACTGTCTTATCCAATTAAAAAGATGGTTAAAAGTTAAAAGTGATTTAATTTTATTCTGGTGTGTTTCATATTATTCAAATTATATACATATGTTATGGTCCATTAGCCAATTTTAAAAGCTGTATGTTATGGATATTTATTCAGCTTTTAGTTTTGGTTATTCTTGGGATTTTAGCTTTTTATTATGCCTTTTTAGCATAGGTACCACATGCAGTTGTTTTTGCAGCCAGCCTAAGTAATTGTTTTGTGGTAGGGGATGAGGAAGACTAAGTCACCTAGAAGTTGATGATCTGCAAATTATATACTATGGAAAATAATATTTTGAAGAAAGCAAAAATATTAATTAGTCAACTTAGCATAATAGATGGCAGTTTTATTCAGTAATGGGAGGAATAAGGGGGCTCCTGCAAACCCAATAAACCTCCGACAGTTAGTGTGATAAACTGGTGACCAATGACCATCACCAGTTTGTCACTGACTGTCCACCTATGTTGATAGAACTGCAGACGATCGACATGACAAGGTGCCCATCAAAGTTTGAATGGTTCACGTGACCATGCCCCTTTCAGGGATGGTTTGCCATTCATGGGCTAGCACTTACTACTGTCAATCTACCTACCAAATTTGAAGTCACTATTTCCACTCACTACGACGATATGAAAGGCGATACAAAATGTCGAAAATGGGGTGGTTTGGGATAGGGTCACTGAATATAGCACCATTTGATAGAGCACATACAAATTCCTATTACTATTTTATAGTATGTCCCTGTCTTGCATCGTTTCTGAGATATAGCGAGATATTGGCTGAAAGTCGCCATTTTTGCTTATCCCACCTCTAATTGCCACCCCCTATTGGTGTGATCTTGTCGGAATTTAACCGAGATTTTTTGCATATGAAAACTGGAGTCCATGGACTGTCGCATGGCATTATTTATATGATACTAGATTTAGCCATCATTGTAGAACTCCAGCTTGTGACAGGCGGACAGACAGACACACAATGACAGCACATAGCGTGCTAGCTTAGTGTCACGCGGTAAAAACGAACTTATTTAAACACTTTTGTTGATGACCAAAAAATGGTCACGTAATTAATTGATCATCTTTGATCACTAATTAAGCGACTAAAAGTGGTTTAGGCCTTCTCTGGGACGTGATCTGCAAGTGATATATCAGCGACATCATAGACACATAGGCAAGTCATAATTGCTGCTGTCGTGAATGTTATAGGGCTGGTATTTCCACTGCAAATTAATCTCCCATTAACGTTAATGGGAGATTAATTTCCATTAATTAATGGGAGTTTGTGTGCCATTAACGTTAACGGGAGATTAATATGCGGTGCCGTTAACGTTAATGGCAGATTAACTCCCATTAACATTAACGGGAGATTAATTTGTGGTAGAAAAACCGGCCCATAATCGGTGTTCAGTTATGTCTAAAGCTGTTCAGTGAATATTCCTGTTATATTCTGTTATTGCTCTAAAAGTACGATATGACCTAGATTGCGTTGAAAGTGCCGTTAAACCCTAATCAACCAACCTGCCATTTTGATGCTATGACCCCTTTCCCTCCAATAGACAGCATCTGAGCTGTGATGATTGTCTGGAGGTTAGGAGGAAAAATAATCTAAACTGTTCTGTGCTTTATTGTGTGCGACAGTTGTGCACAATGATATGCACACACACACATACACGTGGGAACAGTTCTTAAATTTGCGTATTGGTTTTGGTTCATGCCTTTTTGCAACTATTCATATTTTCGTCTCAGGCAAATAGTTGATACAACTGTTTGTATTCGGCCAAATAGTGCTAATCCTATATTCGGTACAGCCCCTAGTTTCTCCAAATATCGGCCGTAAGTTAACAGAATTTTGACTTTGCGTTGGTGGTTGGTGGAATGCAGTGCGCCTAGAGCAGCAAGAATTGATGTGTGAAAGAGTGATAAAATTGATGATGATGATGGTGATGATGATGATGATAACACATGTTACTGTAATGTTGTTTGTTGTACTTGTAGACTGAAAGGACGTACTGCTGTTGTCACTGATGTTCTGTTGACATTACGCTGTTGATCGGTGGTTTGATTGCCGCTGAAGACATGACCGACAAGTATCCAATTCACTGCCTAGTCTGGCAGAACTCCATTGAAGAACTTAACCGGTTTTTGTCGGAGAATTCTGCCGACGTTGAAGTTGTCGACCCGCGCGGGCGGACTCCGCTGCATCTTGCTGTCACCCTTGGTCACCTCGAGTGCGTCCGTGCGCTGCTTCGACATGGCGCCAATGCCACCGTCGAGAACGACCAGAACTGGACGGTGTTACAGGAGGCGGTCGCCACTGGCGACCCGGAGATCGTTCAGGTGTGCCTGCAGCATCGAGATCTCCAGCAGTTCATGCAGCGAGCCTCGAGCGTGCCGCGGCTGCTCCAGAGGCTGACCGAGTCTCCGGACTTCTACGTCGAGATGAGATGGGAGTTTGCCAGCTGGGTCCCATTTGTGTCGCGCATCTGCCCGAGCGACACGTACAGGGTGTGGAAGTGCGGATCGAAAGTCCGCATCGACACGACCCTTCTCGGATTCGACAACATGCAGTGGCGTCGCGGAAACAGAAGCTACGTGTTCAAGGGGCAAGGGAACGATGCGATGTTTCTGGAAATGGATCACGACAACCATCAGATCTGCAGCGAGACAATCACAGTGCCAGCAGTGAACGCGGATGCTTCATTCTCATTGCCGTCCGAGGATGCGGTGGCTGCCCGGCTAACGTCGCCTATAGTGACTACTTACGTTGATACCGAGAATATAATGTTTGAGAGAAGCAAGAGCGGTTTCTGGGGATGGAGAAACGATAAGTCCGAAATAGTGAATGGTTACAGCTGCAAGGTGTTCAGTGCTTCCAACGTGCAGCTGATAACGAAGACGCGCAGTGAACATCTCACGGAACAGGACAAGAAACGATCGAGAAAGCCAATCCGAGGTCCGCTGGATTCATTCTGGAGCGTGGCCGAACAAGAGCATGCTTTCACCGGGGCGGCAACCAACGGAGAGCTGTCGTCGACTTTCCGAAATCCGTGTCACATTACCATGGATGACTATTTTAACGCCGATGTGGATCTAAGCGGACGAGACATTGGCCGCCCAATTGAGCAGTCGACCAAGACTCAGCGCTTTAGAGCCCAGATTAGTCTGTGCGAGAACCATCCTGTTTCACTTCCGGAACAGATCTTACCGATCATCGACTTGATGGCCGAGTCCAATGCCCACTTTCGCAAACTGAAGGATTTTATCACACTTCAGCTGCCGTCTGGCTTTCCTGTGAAGATCGAAATTCCACTTTTCCATGCTGTGAATGCAAAGATCTCTTTCGGCAATATATTTGCGATGGACAGTCCGAAAACGGGAGTCACGTGCGTTCGCGATGGTGAGAGTTATGCATGTGCTGTTGACGAGTCAGTCTTTGATGCACCGTCCACGTACAGTGTGATCGGAGACCTACATCACAACAGACTGCGCGACGAAGACGACGAAGTGCTGCAGTTCGCAATCCAGCAGAGTCTGTTGGAGGGAGGCAGCGAAAACGACCAGGTGACGCTGTGGGAGGCGTTGAACAAGTCGAAGCGGCGTGACGATTTGGGTGCGGTGCAGTCGGAAGATGAGCAGCTGCTGCAGCAGGTGCTTGCCGACAGCATGGGGCTCGACACGAGACACGCCAGCAGCACGCCGACCCCCAGCGACGAGAGGAACGACGACGAAGATGACGACGAGAATTATCGGATGGCGTTGGAGCTGTCGCAGCAAGAACAGCAGGAGATCGAGCGACGACAGAGAGAGGAGGAGGAACAACTGCAAAAAATTCTTGAGCTCTCGCTGATCGAGAAATAACTTCTGCACGCTTAGTCTGACAGAATGACCCGTTATGATTTTAGTCATTATATACGTAACCCAAGAAACCTGTTACCCCGACTATGTATGCCGCAAGATTACAGATAAATACGCATATAGGCATGATATGGTGATTATTGAACCTGTGTGGATACTAAACTGGACTGAAGTTTAATTCAAACTGTTTTTCTGCAGTGGCAGTTCTGGTGGTTTTGGTTCGGTTCAGTTCTTGCATGTATCGTGTACCAGTCAGACTAGCAGACCGAAAGTTTGTTTCACTTTGAGAAAAATAATTGTTTTTTTTGTACTAGAATTGCAGCATTAGTTTGTTTACTGCGCCAAATTCTGTGTTTCATTGCAGGATTAATTAATTTTTTTCAGCATGTGTGATAATGCTGACCAAGCTCAAACTTACCCAGTCTACCACTGTAAAGATTTAGCTGAGTCTGAAACATCCAGGCACTGAATCTGAACATCAGAGTTTTTTTCTCATCTCTGATGATCAATTGACTGTCACAGTGTAGTTGCGTTGATGTACATGTTAACATATCACTTTGATTGTGACCCACGCCAACGGCAGTCGCGGGGACAGCGTTTTCACCGGCGTTTGTCTCTGTTTTTCCGCACCATGTCTCAAAAACCGATGCAGCTAGGATCACCAAACTTGACGTGGAAATGTTCCACCATGAGTCCTGGAAACCCGGTTGATTTGGGTTCAAAAGGTCAAGGGTCAAGGTCACGAGACAAAAAAACAGTTCTGGCGTGGGTTTTGGCACATTCTTGTGAGTGCTGGCTTCTAGCTGCTGTCTATTAGTAGCATCAGTGCATCAATAACGTTGTAATCTCTCCTAGGTGATCCCGCGGAGCCCATCTGCCAAACGTTTTTGATGCATTATTACTCCTAAAAACCGTCACACCTGAGTATATTGGCCATAAAAAGAGAACAAAGGTTAATTATTGGGAGTTTCCCCAATGCATGTGTATGTCCCCGGGTAACATATTGGGGGATGTGTCTCCTTGATTCCCCCAGATGTGACGCCAATCCTGATGCCCAGTGAGGTTGTATATGTTGGTCAACATCTGCAGAGTGTATGGCTACAAACTAGACATTAGTGATGTGCACGATTCTGTTTTGCCTTCGGTTAATTTAGTCCTTAGTGGCCAGAAGTTCAGCGGATTAATCTCTGTTCTTTACCGGTAAAATTTTGATACACTGTGGCTTTTGTCGCGTTCACCGGTTGCGTCGTCATGCTTATTTTCACGTAGCTGCACTAGTCTTACTGCAGATCACGCAGTTCAGAGTCAATCAAGCTCAAATCGCAGTGATGTAGCTTTGTCTAACGCGTCAGTCTCCATTTTGTGTCATTCGTGCAAATTGTAGTCTTTATAGGAGCACACAACATTTGTCGGCGAAACTCTGTTGTGCATTTTGATACTGCGTATAGAGTAGGTACTATGGAGATGTCGCGGTGGCGCAACGGGTAGAGCGTTGGACGTACGATCAGCAGGTTGTGGGTTCAAATCGTACTCGGGGCTAAAAGCTGCATAACAACCTTGGGCAAGTTGTTCACACCCATGTGCCTCTGTCACCAAGCAGTTAAACTTGGTACCGGCCAAGGGGCGGTGATGCTCTGCGGCTGGGAAGGTCACCGCAGGCCTGGCGGAAAGTATGGCGGGTGGATGACTTACAGTCACCTGTGGGCTTACTGCCTGTACACCGGGATCAGCTCCGGGCCCAACGCTTGATAACGAGTATGGGAAGCTTTTACCTTTTCTTTACTGGAGAGTACTTTAAACACGCAAACTTTCTTAGCAGAGTTAATTTTGGAATCATACTTCTTAATGTTATTTTTTATGGATCACTTGTGTTGTCTGAGTAGAACAGTTTGTCCACTACGTGCGTAAATGACACGTTTTGGCCAGGATATTTCGCGTGTTCACACCTTGACACTCTACATTGGTTTTGGAGAAAAAGGTCATAGGTCATAGGATGAAAAATTGTTCCGTTTAGTTTACTTCTTTACTGTTTCAAGTTCAAGTCTGCTTTCTAGTCGCGGTTGGCTATCCCAGCTGTTGCTGAGCTGTTGTTGGTAGTTCGTCAGTTGTTTTGTGCTAAAATGCTTTGTCTAACCTCGAGTGAGGGCTTTCTGATCTAATTTCCAGATATTATAGTGCTTGCACATTTCATTTATGGTGACTGGTATCATGCTTTTGCTGCAATTTTTGACCACTCCTTATCCTTGTGTATGTACTTTGCTTCTGCTTATCGTATTCAGGATGTGATTCTTGGAGTTAATCCTAATCGTTAAAGACTGAGAAACTGTACGATGCTGCTTAGAGACCTTTGTTTATTATCCCAGAATGTGCTGCTGTTTCGGTCATTGATTACTGAAGTTTGAAAGCAAACTGTTTTGCCAGACAGTTGCTAGGTTGTATTGTATCTTTGTCCATTTGCCGATGCTTCGTATTTTATGCTGTTTACTGATATGTATTTGAATACTTGACGCATGTCGTGTTTACTTGAGTGTTGCTTGTGTATTGTCACCCTCTGCGTGGCGATTCGATTGCCGATGGTTGCCTAAAGATGTGATTGTTTCCGGCTTACAACTAAATATGTATATATTAGTATTGTTTGTATCATCCGTGATGTGAACAAGTAACATGTGCATGAGTAGGTAATGCTTGTGTTTTTGAACAGTGTATGCGGTTAATTTATAGGCAAGCATAGTATTTGTATATATATCCCAGTGTCGTTTCTGTTGAGTAATGTCATGTACGTGGCCACTCTGTGTAAGATTATTCTTCTCTGTTTAATACATTTTGTACTCGGCAATCTTTGTTCTGTCGTGCTGTTTTTGCACTGTGTGTTACAGGGCGT
>Ga0209363_1001167_pt1 | contig 12145 bp, 6 predicted proteins | sample WorMetexBAHAMAS3_FD_187385 | JGI IMG/M metagenome (GOLD analysis project Ga0209363, IMG submission 187385) | Marine gutless worms symbiont microbial communities from Max Planck institute for Marine Microbiology, Germany - Inanidrilus exumae... | ecosystem: Host-associated > Annelida > Digestive... | reverse complement strand
GGGGGGCTAGACTAGTAACGGTCGCTGGTGTCTGTCGACGTCTGTAACACTCGCATACGCAACGTAGCTCACCAGGGGACAGCAACGGCGGGCCAGTCATTTTACGTCCCGTTAGGCGACACCTTGTTTCATAGGTTTTGTGCTCGTTCGGTAATTCTTCAGAAATGGCAGCCTGCCGGCTTTTTTCCAAAAATCGATACGATGAGAAGGCATTTTCTGTATGCATGTTTTATTTTTCCATGCTTATTGCGCCGGGACCGGCACCGGTTAAGAAAACGAACGCCGAACGCAACGTAGATAGCTAGGAGCAGTCGGATCACATTACATAACGCCTCAGCGTCACTGATATATTTTTGTTTACGTTTTTTTCCTTTTTCTTATCGCGCGTCAGCATAGCACAGATATATGCAGAGCGCGATGCTGATTATAGCAATTCCGTCCGACATTGACCACGCCCCTTCCTGGGGGTGGTTTGTCACTCATAGGCTAGGACTTGCTGCATGTGGTCAACCTGTTCCGACAGACAGACAGACAAACAAACGGCAGTGAAAACGGTATCCCTATCAAGGGTGGCGGAGATAGTCGATGAAGATAACTCGATTGTCGTAGGAAATCCGGTACGATTGTTGCTGAGTCTGATAAGGAGACATCAAGTCCCAGAAGAGCCGAGAGTAGAGATTCGCAGTCGTCCGGGTTATATAGAGCATTTTGTGAGTGAATGATGTCTGAGTCAACATCAAGCTCAGCAGTCTTCGCACGGCTCACCCGTGTGCTCAACACAGACACACAGACCACGCTACGTGCGACATCTGTAGCAATAGGCCGCATCTGTGTCTGCATGCAGGCGATGCGACTTAAAATTGAAGAAACGTCGACTGTGCTGCGCAAAGATGATGGCTAAAAGAGTGAGACAGAGTGATAAAATAAGCGACTGGGAGAGATTAAAAAGCTTTGACACGAGATACCGTTGAGTCCCTTGGGTGTGGCGCCTCCATTGCTAGTTGCAAGTTCAGTTCTGCAAGCCGCGATGGTGTGACCTCCGTGCAGATGCAACGTTACTGCGTGCGTTGATGTTGACCAGGGCACTGCAGTCTGCATCCATTATACTCCTATATTTATATATAGACTACTAGTGATCTAGCAGGACCGATTTTTGTGCTCTGGTTGCACGTCTCCATGCACTCAGCTTGTCGGCTGTTGTTCTGTGCAACCTAATCATTGCTAGCGGACCGACCGTGGTAACGTGGTAATGGAATCACCACGTTACCACGGTCGGTGATGAGGTCGCACAGAACACGGTAATGGTTCCTCGTACGGTATCATCCTGCAGCTTGTTATCTGTGTGTTTGTTTGACGTTGGTTTTTGGGTGTGAGGGTTACCGCAGAGCACGGCTAATTTGTGTTAGATGAGGGTCCGGATCCGCCCACTGAAAGGGATACCTCCCTACCCCGGAAGTGGGGTGTTGGACTTAGAGAAAATTTTCGGCTGACTGCGCCAACTGTAAGAACCCGTATGCACAAAAGGCTGTGAGGATCGAGATGCCGTTTGGTCATTTGCTACGCCACGGTTGTTCATCGCAGTAGTGCTGAGCTCTTGTAGTTCGTTCACTGGATATCTCTACATATATTGTGCCCCGCAACACGTAGCGTTCATTGCGTAGTAGTTTATTTTCAGCGACTCTCGTTTCTCCAGTTTTCCACACACTCACAAACGCCTCTGACACTGTTGCTGCGAAAATGGCAAAATGCTAAACCCGACAGAGTCAGACTAAAAACAGCTGTACGTTGTCAGAATTAAAGCAAGCTGACTGTCGCGTATTGTGTCGTGTCGCACTGGCGTTTCTGACATCTCTTATTTATACATTTCTATACATTTCAGCATTTTGCATTACGCTGGCCGCGTCTACAGGTAAGCGTAATGTAATGGTCTAGCGTCCGCCCGTTTGTTTGTCTGTCCCATCTTTTTCGAACCGTAATAGGGCAAGCGGTATATACTCAATTAATTTTCTCACCAGGGGTTAGCACGCGACGCGACCAGCGTACATTTTCGTCCGAGTAATAGGGAGGACGGACATACTGGTTTTGAAAGTGTAATTCCCAATGTTTGTTTTCTTTTAACTTGTTCTTAAGTGAAATATCACTAGTGCCTTGGCAGCAGTTGGTTTATTGGCCGGACCACTCTGACGCGACAGTTAACCCTTCGGCTATACACTCTGATGGTGAGTACACACCGTCACGTCATCTGATGACTGTAGAGAACTTGTCCATTTCGTTTTGCTCTGATTTTGTAATACTTTGCCTGAACATCGGGCGCCTTAGAAGTTGAAATGGTGATGATGTTACTGTCTATACGTATGGATGAAGTGACATTACAGTAATCTATGGTCACGATACTAACTCCGTGTTGTGGGCATGTCATACTGTGCGAAGTTAACTGGTGAAGATTTGTCACATTATATAAATAAAATTGAATCAGTAGGTTTAAGAAAAAACTTAGCGCCAGAAAACGATATCAACCTAACACGACTTAAAAGTGTTTACGTTTCATTGCCCCACATCATGGCGGCCAGAACGGCTGACATAGATAAGAATGAAGAAATTACGTCACTGTCACCCAATGTATATGATTTTCCGTGTACTCCATAACTCCACGCCCTGTGCAGCTGTTCCTGCGATACAGTGCCGTCCAGTCAAAGTAAATAAGTAAGTAAGATGTTTGTCGGTGTATGATCGTAGGAGCGTCGCGTGAACTGGGTGCCGCGCTGACCAGACTCTGTATACGTCACCGCAGCGTCGAGACCAAGCTCAAGACATTTGCCAGGTGAGCTGAAGCACAGCCACGTTTATTATAGGCAAGGTGTAAATATATCGTTTACTGCTTGTTGGTAATATTATGTGTGTGTGTTTGTACGGTTACGGATTTCTCCGGCGACGATAAAGCTAGCGGCGTCAAATTTTGCACGGTGGTTCATCGGCATCCTGGGCAGGGAATCTCCCATTTTGGGGAACTTTGCTCCCCCAGAAGCCCAAAATCGGACGAATCGGTCACCACCGGGAAGTATTGCCGATACACGTCAGTCCCAACGAGGTTTAACATTCGAGCGAGCGGGGCACGCCCAACCCTCATGTATACCTTACCGTAGACATGCGCCGACGTAAACTTCACGCTGGAGATACGCCGTTTGTGGAATATCTGGAATATCACGCGGCGTGTGGACGTAGGATCGGCATGTGTGGATATACGGCCGTCTCCGAAGACGGACGTACTTGTTATAATATCCGGATAAAGTGTAGCAATCCCAATCTGTAGCCTTTTTGGACACCCATTTTAATTGGCCGTGTTCACGGTCAACGCTTTTGACGCCCATGAAAACATCCCATTGACATGGGTGTCCAAAATGGCGCCCGTGTTCATGGGCTGTGTCGACGTCCACACTGCCCGTGAACACGGTCGTGTTTATCAATCATTAGTCCTGTTATTTGCTATGTGTTAAGGTTTATAAGGTTTACTGTTTGTTACCTCCCCCACCGAAGGTGATGGGAGGTTATGTTTTCGCCGGCGTCGGTAGATATATAGGTATGTTCGTGAACAACTTCCTGGGCGCCAATTCAAGTCCGATTGTCACCAAACTTCGTCAGTCATACTCTTGGCCACAGCGGACGAGGTGATTAAATTTTGGAAGGTTAAGGTCAAAGGTCAAGGTCGGTGGGGGGAGGTATGCGCTCTACTGAACGCCCTTCTAGTTGGTCAATGTGTTCAAATTATCGTAATTCTCTACTGTATGTTTGAACTATGAGCCACACTTATCCAGGAACTCTTCCGTTTGTGAAATATTGGAACAAAAGAACAGAGTGTATTTATATTTATTTGGCGTTATTGTTATTTTCCATTGTAGCTCATCAGCTCATCATTTTTGAACATTAAGTGCAACTGTTTTTTGTGACAGTGCTATTGTTGAAAAGCTGCATGAGCCGTTGCAAGGAAAGATTGACGAATGGAAAAAAGTTGCTACACAGCTAGACAAAGACCACAATCGTGGTTAGTTTGATTTGGTGATGTGAGAGATGTAACACGTTTAATATTGCAGTACTTTGTTTCAGGTTTATTTGTAATACTTGAAAAATAGTTAGTCACAGTGTCTGCGAAAGCATTATGTTTTCGGGCTGATCGTCAGCCGCGTTTGTTCGTCCGTTTGTCGTCTGGACAGATCTTGTTCTCACCATACCTGATGAACGGCTTGAGCAATCTGGAGTGGAGGGGGCAGTTCTGGTACCGTAGGTGGGAGGTCCCCCGGGTGCTTCTTTTGGGTTTTACCTAAGAGAAGCATTCCAAAGCAAGACAAACATAGAAAAGATATTATACAACAAGAGTTGTTAGGCACTGATATGCTATAGGAACTGAAGAACAGCAATTACACAAGATATCACATTGAACTGATAAATAGGTCTTGTTGTGGTCGGTTAGTTTCCACGCTGTCGTAGGCACTAGCATAGTAACTTAAATGAGCCTCTCCTATCGTCCCCATTTTGGGTCGTCGCTGAACAAAAAGCAACGAGGTCGGAGGACGACGGAGGTTACTGTATGGTTGACCATTCTTAACATGGCGGAACTAAATCTTCGCCCAAGACCTTGTCCCCGATATAGCCTATTTTTTGTGCTGAAAGGGGACGTTGATCTTCCATCCAATAAACCGCTTGAGCAGTCTCCATGAAACTTACAGAGAATATTCACTTCCCCTGCTGATGACCTGATTAGATTCTGGAGGTCAAAGGTCAAGGTAACAGCGGCCGTCGTGCTGGCGTCGCAGTCCATCTTCTAGAACGGGGTATAATGCTATCAGTAAACTGTACAATGTGGTGAGTTAAAATTTCGTCAAATATTCGAACAATGATTATAATAAACAGAAGCTAAACTTGCCCGCTAACTGCCAACGTTGAACGTTCTTTATTTTTAACATTTATGTTATTCGTGGTTGGGCTGACCACGGTGCGGTCCGATAAAATCTAGCATACTTTGAGAACGAAATGCTGCTGGAACGTGAAGAATTCTTCGTCTGTAAAACAGATGGCTGGCACTCGCTGACCTAGTCGGACTTTAAGAAAAGTTAGTGGCTGTCATTTGAGAAATTAAGAGCGTAAAAATGCAGTAAATATTGAGCAGGACATCAAGGCTCATTCGTATTAAATGCTGAGAAAGTGATATCGTCTGTGCTTTGAACAGTTCTACAGACTGTCTAATATTGTCTGTACATATATCCGTAGTTGAAACATAGCTTGCATTTAAAAAAATCTTATACATACTACTTGGTGAGTTTTGTCAGTATGTGCAAAATTTGTTCGAAGGAGTTGTTAAAAGGATATTTAATTTCGGATGTGGTACTTTGTACTGTTATACAGTCAGTTGTACTTTGGCGTCACTTTGCTGGGTAACTGTGTATGTATCTTACAGCAAAATAGCATGACGTTATAGCAGCGATGCTTGGAATAGAGAGCCAGTGGCCTTTTTCCAAACGCAGTTCACAGGGTGCAAGTTAGCGTGACTGCGGTGTTGACTGCATAACAGGTGCTTGGTACATGAGCCAAGGCAGTGCCCAAAGCAGTGCCTTGCCTTGGCTCATGTACCAGGTACCTGCCATGCAGTCAACACCGCGCAGCCTTGTTATCTGCATACGTTGTTGCACCACTAGTTATTGTATCGCGTGCCGCACTCTGCTTCTGTCTAGTGGCCTAATCAACTTCTTGATCGTCCACAGGTCTTCACCCAATTTGACAAAACATCCTTAACTTATCTTGTCCAGTACTCATCTGAATGGACTTCCTCTTGGCACAAGACCCTGCCAATAGCTATTTACAGCTAGCACTGCTGCCACATAGCGACCGCTTCAGTTGTGATTGCTGACATCCTGTACCTTACGAATATTATTATTATTATTATTATTATTATTCTTACCGATCACTGAAGTGGTTCAGATAGAGCAAAGCCGTCGGTCCGGTGTCTGTCTGTGTGACATTGGTCACATGGATGTGCCTTGCAAAAACGCCTGAACCGATCGGGATGTAATAGATGGGCGTCCGGATCCCCCAAGGAGAAGGAACAATTTTGGGGGTTGTAACTTGTCCGGCTCATTCAAAAGCATTATGAGCCACTACTGCGGTGTGCGATGTACGAGTATGCAGCAAAAAAAATCAGTAATGGCATCAGCGCGACTGCTGCAGCTGACTGCATTGCTACCGACTTTCCAGTGTCACAGTAATTTTTTCCCGTAAAAAAATCCGCCCCTGCGATGCGGCCTCTCGTCAAAATTTTTTGACCACTTCTTAATTATAGCATTAGTATTATTACTGGCCCGTCTACACATGGTGTAGGGGGGCAGACTAGTAACGGTCGCTGGCGTCTGTCGTCGTCGTTTGTCTTTCGTCGGCGTCTTTAACACTCGCATATACAACGTAACTCACCAGGGACAGCACGCGACGGCGGGCCAGTAGTGTTACGTCCCGTTAGGGCCACACCTTGTTATTATTGCTGTGCTGTAACAGATTATAAGAAAGCGCAGCAAGAGATAAAGAAGATGTCTGTCGACATACCAAAACTCCAGAAACGTGCAAACAAAGGTGTGAAAACTCTCCTGCTTCATACATCATAATTATTGGTGATTTTGTTATTTTTATTTTTGGTGCTGAAACAGAAGTGCTTGTCATAAAGCATGAATATATTTATATTTGAGTTGTGGTTTCACCGGTTAGTTTGGTAAGTAGATAAGATAATGCAGCTTCTGCAGTAAAATGAAGCTGATGGATTGGAATTGGATGACGTGATAATAAACAGCGTACTGTTTTATCTACGGCGGATGTTGGCATCAGGCCTATCTAGCTGCAGATGGTCGCCATCGCTCGGTCCTGTATAGAAGTGCAATTTTCATTGCCATGGCTTGTCTGCTGAGGTCGGCAGGTCGCAGTGTAGCCTCTGATGGACTCCGGATGTGTGCTGTAAATGGAGTCATTAGTGGCTGAATTGCTGGTTCCTAGTGAAGTCTGATTGCACCTGTCAGACCAGTTCTCTAACAGTTAACGTCTCTAGTCTGGTGACCCAAGTCTCGTTGATGATTACTGATGTTAACTTGTGTCATTTTTAGTTAAAGGTCTTCGGGCACACATACTGTATAATTCTAAGTTTTGGCAGCTCCTAGCAGCAGACAGTGCAAGATTTCTAATTATAAATGGCATGAAACTATTTCGTAAGAAGCTATTTTATAGTTGTTTTGTTGCTAGCTATTGCGGTGTGCATAACTGTAAATTATAAGTAAACATTAGGTAATAGATATATCATTCTTTGACAAGTGACTAAATGATGCAAACGTGTTTTGTTATTTGCCAAATTTAGTGGTTCAGGTAATGCAATCGAGTCTTGTGTGTGTCTGGCAACGTTTTAGTAGAATGACCTTTGACACAGATTTTTCTTGCTGATTCATCTTACCCTATCTGGGTCAGGTTAGAAGGTCAAGGTCACCAGTCAAATTACAAGGTCACAAGATGAAAATATTTCTTTTTTTTTGGTTGCAAATTATATCGACATATGCATTCTGAATCCTCGGAGTTCATTGTGCCCAAGTGTTTAGTATGAACTCCAGTCAGTCCAGTGAAGGCTTTTTAGTTACGTGAAGCATTGCATCAGCTGGATGGAACTGTAGTTCGGTAGACAACTGCCCTGTGCCAAATAATAAGTCGTACACATTGGATTGGTAAAGCAATAAACCTGACAGAAATTGATGGCTTGTGCTGCAGTTGTGGCATATAATATCAGCCAATTATGATGATACCTAGAAAAACTGTCGTTTGACCTTGACCTGTTAATAGCAGACGCATCTGTTTGTAATGTGCATGAAACTGCTGCTTGAAGCGAGCAGTAATGCAGTACTGGACAGCAAGTCATTTTTGGTGATTTATGATGGTTCATTTCATGATTAGCACGTGTCTGGCTTTGTAGTTCTACCTTTGCCACTGTTGGCGGCTGCTGGTACTGCTGTGACTGCCATTTGTCCATTTGTGAACAGGGTAATTCAAAACGTTATGAGTGGATTTTCATGAAATTTGGAGAACACAGACTATGGACCAAAAAGAGATGATTAAAATTATTATTTTACAGAAGGTGAGGTTAGGATTGCGGTTAGGGTTAGGGATAGCATGCCATTTGCTCACTGGTAACGAAACGGCATGGTGGACGTACTGGTATGCGCTCCACTGAATGCCCTCAAGTTTAAACTGTAACAGTCCACAAGCCAGCTAGATCAACAATACTCTTCACAAGTACTAATGATGTCTGGTCTAGAAATGTCCTTAGACTACGTTGAATACAAAATGAAATTGTTCCCAGAAACAGAACTTCGTTTGAGGCAGTAGATACTGTGCTATAGTGGCATGTTTAGAATTTTAGCAAGTAGGAGCTAGCTGACCAACATTATAAAATTCTATTTTTTAGTTCACTGACGCCTGTCCACTGTCCCTGTGATTACCGTCATGCTGTGCTGTATATAATGTAGGACGATTGGATGCACGTCAGAAGCTGGATCAGATACTGCTGAGTGTCGGCAACAAGTGCCAGTTGCTGGAGAATGCCGAGGTGACTGCCGTGCGCTGCGTGATGCTGGAAGAACATGCTCGATTCTGCTTCTTCGTTGAATGCATGAAACCACTGATGGTGGGTGTGTGTGTCACATAATGTATTCTCATCACAAGACGTGCAGCTGTTTTAAGCCGCTATTCTTCCATGTTCTATTGTTCTATGAACTAACCTGGTGACCGAGTAGTTTCTGGTTGTTTTCGAGCAGTTGTGGTACTGGAGTCAGAGCAACATTCTTTCCACAGCATTTAGTTGGTGAGCCAAGAAAGGATATGCCAGAAGGCGATTTTTATGCGTTTGCCACCTAACCGTGTCGGTATTATGTGTTCAGGCTGTCCATCCACCATGTTCGATCATCCATCCATTCGTCTTGTTCGTCCGGACAGATATTGTTAACATGATATCTCACGAGCACCTTGAAGAATTTTGATGAGACTGTCAGGGAATATTCAATATCCCCTACTGATGACCTGATTAGGTCAAAGTCACAGCAGGCCGTCGAGGTGGCGGAGGAATCCACGTCAACGCTGGGTCGTCGAAGGCCATCTTCTAGCTACTGGTTGGGATCAGTTCAAGAAGTACATTGACACCGTTGGTTGGGTAGCAGGAAGGACATCTGCTGTGTAAAAAGCCTACGCCTGCAATTCCCAAAGGTTTTGTTCTGGAACGTCTGGAGGAAGAAGATCAAGGGGGACATCTGATCAACCAAGGGTCACCGGAAAAATGGCCATGACAGTGGTGTATGTGTGTGTTTTTTGAGGTAACTAGATTCTTGATTTGCGTAGAAGCGCTGTTTGTTGGTGAGGTCACACAGGCGCTTGACTTAAGACGTGCTGTTTGAGAGTTGACTTGATGTTATTGTGTGTTGTGAGATATATGTCATCAGACTCAGTGATTGAATTGTCCAAATGTAGCTGGGAGGAGGGTGACAAATCTGGGCCTACAGTACAATACTGTTATGTGCAGTGACTGACATCATACACAATCACACAAATGCAGTTTTGTTATCCCATTTGCAACTTGACACACAATAACGGTAGGTCATCTCAGGCGAGTCTTTCCAGACAATCGGTTGCACTGGCATTTGCAAGTTTCAACCAAAGTTGCAACAACTGTAACTTCCATAATGGTAATCTTGTAATGACATTACCAAAGAAGCATAAATATTGTGTAAAAAGACATGACAAGACATTTGTAATACTCAAAATACATTTGGGGTTAAAAGTGACCCAAAAGTTGTCATGAGATTTTTGTTTTGGGGGTTGGGCACTGAGGTGAGGGCTCCACCCCGCAACCCCTGACAATTCAAACACTGATCAGACTGCCACCATGGTGTTCAACAGTGTTTGTGTTTGTAGGATGGTGAGATGAACATTATGCATGAGCTGAATCGCCTACAGGAGGTCATTGATGTCATACTGGAGCACACAAAAGATGCTGCAATATTGCCACAGTCTGGAGAGCAAGTGCTTCTGGACCTAAAGGCGACAGATACTACCTGGAAATACCAGGTGTGTTGGTGTCTTTGTAACTTCTGCCAAGGTGATTGTTTTTTTTATTGTTTTTACCAACTATTTCAGTGATCTGGATAGAGCAGTCAGTTGTGTGTGTCGGCGAATAACTTTTGAACTGAGGTCAAGGTGAAGTCTAAGGTCACCGCTGGAAACGAGCTCAGCTGCTGCTGAGATGGCTGACCATGGCTGAAAAGCAGATTTGAACTAGAAAATAGAAATAAGTGACAGCCAGACAAAACTTTCCTAGTCCAACACTTGACCTCAGCTAAATGACATGTTTCTAAAGGGTTTGTTGTGACCTCGCACGCGACGGCGGTTGCGTGGCACAGCGGTTGAACGCCGGTCTTTGGCCGGCGAACTTTCTCTGTCCTGCGCTCGACCTGTAGCTGATAGGTGACCACTTATGTGGGTAAACCGTCCGCTGTAGGTCAACCTACTAGGCCAACTCAGCCTTTCATCCCTTCGGGGTCAATAGATGAGTAGTAAGCTGCAGTTGGATGTCATCTACCTGAGTTAGTGGTGACGCCGTCTGGTGTACGCTTACGAAGGAAAGGCAGGCATGGTGTATTTGCAGATAAAACTGTGTGATCCATGCCTGAGCGCTTTGAGATATACATAGTACATAAAATGGCGCTATATAAATACTCTTCCTTTCCTTTTCCTTTAGTGTTACGTCCTGTTAGGGCGACAGTTTGTTATTGTCGTTATTATTATCATTGGTAAGTGTCATGAACGTGTAGTGTTCAAAGGTGACGTCTGTGTATGTAGACTCCGCCTGGTTCACCAGTATTGTCGTCGTCTCTGTCTCGCAAGTCAAGCCTGTGCAGCGTGGACAGTTCTTCGAGTGGCAGTACCCACTATTCCACCTCCACGCAGTCTCCCAGCCGTCGATTTACTCTGCCGCTGCATGCGTCGTATTCAGTGAGTGCTGTACAGTGTAGTGTTGTGTCACTTACGTTAGTGCTATGTAGCAGGTTGCATTTTGTCTGATTCTTTGTGTGTCGGATGCAGTCTTTACTGTCGTAGCCTGTCATCGGTATTCCCTTGCTGTTCCTGTAGATTGCCACAACAGTCTTTCAGCTAACGACTGAATTGTAAATGTTCTTGGCTGAATTTTAGAGACGATACGATACATTTACTTGCGCTCAAAAGCTGATGAAAGAGTCAGCTTAATCGAATGCACAGTACCAAAAACAGAAAATATAATGAAAACTATAAAACAAAACCAAGTTGTTCAGAAGAAATGGTCCGGGTAATAGTCCGTGGAGGCAGTCTGGAGGGAAGAAGTGAAGCTATGGTGGGAAGGACTTGTGAAAATGGTAGAAGAGCCAGTTTGCTATCTGGCTCACAGTAGTGTATCCATTGTTGATAACGTACATTTTTATGAAATATTGCCAAATTTAATGCTTTTATGGCATGTTTTTAGTCTTTGCTGTACCTGAGCAGTGGCTGTAATGTGTCACAGGTTATATTTCAGTTACAGACAGTATGTTGTTGGTGCATTTTAATGTGAAGGAGTCGTCATGTGTTCACCAGCTGTCTAGCATTTCGTCACAGGACTCTGGTTTTGTATCACACGATGTCTTGCTCTCATCGGATTTCGGCCACAATCAAGATGTCAGCTCTGTGTCTACAGCTAAGGTAAGATACTCGGCTAATATTCCACTCGTTCGATATTAATTATTTAATATTACTGTAACGAGGTGCATTTAAACTACGTTAAATGTATTATTGTGTACACACACATCACATTAGCATTGTATAGGCTAGATTAGTGCTGGCTAGCCTAGTATAGGAAATATTGTTAGCGGCCCTATAGGCCTAGGCTGGCATCGTATGGCCTATAGCCTTACTTATTTATTGCCAGAGAGAGAGTGACGGTTAACAGTGGAGTTTGAACGCTGATAAAGTGGAGTTAGCGAAATTAAAGCGTTAACGTTGAAAGAGAGTGTTGAAAGTCATCTGAGACTTTGTGAAACTTTGGACACTTCTATATTGAAGTTATCTTCGGCCT
>Ga0209363_1001166_pt1 | contig 12147 bp, 13 predicted proteins | sample WorMetexBAHAMAS3_FD_187385 | JGI IMG/M metagenome (GOLD analysis project Ga0209363, IMG submission 187385) | Marine gutless worms symbiont microbial communities from Max Planck institute for Marine Microbiology, Germany - Inanidrilus exumae... | ecosystem: Host-associated > Annelida > Digestive... | reverse complement strand
AAAGAGAGCGTACAAAGAAGATGGGTCTCTTTATGGACTGATGTCTGCTCGACCCCAAGGCCGTCACGGAGATTCCGGAGCGGCCATCCTGCAAGTATCCTGCAAGTATCCTGCAAGGAGTTACTTGTCACCAAACTTTGTCAGTCATACCCTTGGTGACAGGAAACGAGGTGATTAAATTTTGGAAGGTCATGGTCAAAGGTCAAGATCGGTGGGGGAGGTATGCGCTCTACTGAATGCCATCTTAGTTGCACAACATGCCATGACAAATGAGCGATATTATCGCGCGACATGAGTTGCCGCTGCGTGACTCTATCATGTGATTTTATCACCCATGTGTCATGGCACTTACTTCGTCACTGTCCAGCCTCCTCATAGCACTCGCTCTTCATCTCTTGTCACTGTTACTCATCCTTCTTCATCCTCTTTACAAATAATTGATTGTTCCTTTTGATATGCTGCATCTTGTCTCTAGAATCAACTCCCTGTTTCTTATTCCAGTCTGTTCGTCCCTGGCTCACTTCTTCCTGTGTCTGTCATAGCTTCTCCATCTATTACTTCATTACGCATATGCATCATCCAATCCTCCCTCACTTGTTCGCTGCTGGCTTAGACTTTCTTGTTTCACAAATCCTTCCCACCATCGACTGTTTCCTCCCTTAGGACTGCCTCCATGGTCTATTACCTGGACTGTAACTTTTGAGCAGTTGCTCTGATGATTTTGTTTTTTAATCTTTTCTGTTCTTTAGCCGTCCTCGATCGAGGGTTGGCCACACCATGGACATACTTTCTCCATTTATCTCTGTCTTTTGTCATTCTGATTGACTTTTCTGTGGGAGTCCTGTCCACGTATTGTTGTTTATCCAGGCTGTGCATGGTCTTCCTCGCCTGCATGCACCTGGCATTGTTCCTTGCATTATCTCTTTTTTTCTCCCTCGTTTCCTTAGCTTCCTTGCCTTGACAGTGTCTAACAGTTCCCTCTTTACTCCAGCTTTGTTAAGAACCCACTCATTTGTTTTCTTTGCTGTCCACGAAACCCACAGAATCTTTCTCCGCCCTTTCATCTGAAGGGCATCAAGACGCGTTTCTTCATTCTTTCTGAGTACCCATCTTTCACAGCCGTACGTTGCTACAGGCCACACTAGTGCTGTCATTAGTTGAAATCCGTATGCTGTGACATTTTCTGTTATGATACCCAGCTTTTGGACGCACAGAGAAATATCGTATCATATCGTGTCTTGTGTTTTTATCATTTTGTAGTAATAACTGTATGTGTTGTTCAGAATTGTTATGATGTTTGTGTGTAATTGCAGCTGGCCAACCTGAGATAGAAATTCGACCAGCTGGTGATAGATTTATTCGTGCCCTTGATTCAAACATTGTGTTCACATGTGACGTTGTTAACATTGGAGTACAGCTTGGAGACGTACAGTTACAATGGTTCAATAAACATGGAGTTGAAATCGTTGATGTTGCAGCACCTGGAAGGTTTTAGACTGTATTGTTATTGTTATGCTGAAGGTAGTTGTCCGTTAACTATTGTGACAGTCAAAAACAGCAAAACTAACATAAATAATAACTGTAACCCTAAACCGTTTGTGTGACAACAGCAACTTACTTTTATACTAGAGACTGAGCAGTGTAGATGTAAGTGACTTGGCGCCTTTCAGGAACATCGGTGAATCATACTATTTATTTGTTCCTCACATATAGTGTTTTGCTCTTATCCATCCAAGCAAGGTAGTAGCAGCCAAGAACATATTTGTTTAATTATTAATGTTTTGTTTTTAATGATTTTGCATTGGTTCAGCTTAAAATACAAGTAATGCATAAATTATTGGCTGTATTTTCAATTTTGATTTCTGCATTTTTATACAGTCCTCCTTTTGTGTTCTCCATTTTGCATTTGTATACTTTCCGAGGAAATGTCATATTTAATTCAGCAATACGTCATTTTAATGGGCATAATGAATGGAGTCAATCTGTCTTTAAAGACGAGTCTTCTGCAAAGTCACAGTTGCTGGGCTTGTATAGCAAATGCAAGCGTTTATGAGAAGTAGTTAAATATGTTAACTATTCTTATGTTGATATGTTGATTTTGGGATATTTATATGTTTAGTAACACTACCAAATGGAATCAAATACCATTAAATTATGGAAATACTGCACATACACATCTATGCAGTTCCATCTTTAATGCTGATTGTCTTCCGCAGGCGGATATATGTTGAGGAAGATGGTCCATTGACAAAGAAGCTGTATATCCATATAGAAGCAGAGCATGAAGGTACCTACACTTGCAGTGGAGTACTGGAAGGCAACCTGCAGTCAAAAACTGTGCACCTTGATCTATTCAGTGAGTTTTTTAATGTTTTATATTTGCAGATATGTAACAGTAGCTTGAGGAGTCATTTGGAATGTGTGTTGTCAGTAGTGCGGGAGTGGAGGAATGGTGGAGTAGTATGTTTTGCAGCGATAATGCATGGATTTAAATTTGGTGAGGGCAAAAGTAAAAGTGAAGGACAGTGATGGAATTTGTGAATATTTACCTCCTGTGTTCAGATACATCTGCATTTGTTGTTTCTGTTTGTATTAATAATTAGTTATGGGATTGTGTAAACCTATCATCTGTATGTGTAGCAGATTCATGCATGTGCTAGTCCTTGGGTTTTATATTTGGCTGTGTTTAAGACTGGCATGCCGAGACAGCTCTTTGTGTTTTATTGTTATTTGCTATCCTACGTGACAGCTTGTTGTGCAGTACACAGTACACTTCTTAGTTTTGTTTGTCAACAGTTGCAAGAAAGTGACAAAACATTCTTCTGCAAAGTCCACATTACCTGTTCTACATGGCATATATTCAGCTTTGATCATGTTTTGGTTAACATTGTGGTGTCTTGAACTTAAGCCTAGTGCACATTTTGATATCTTATTTCTCTGCAAGGTGATATTTAGTCTATACAACAATAGCTTGCTTTCAGACATTTTGCTTACATTTGCATTTGTACATATATATAGTTGGTTGTTCAACATATTTTCCTCCTCACAAGTTATGCACATTATGGCATGTTTGTGTGTAAAACAGAGGATATAACATACGATGCAGCACCAAGTCCACAGCATCCAACTCAGTATGAGGATGGCTTGATTCAATGCCGTGTCAGTGGACAGCCAGTCCCGAGTGTGTCATGGCGCTACAGTGGACGAAGAATTCACACAGGTTGGTACACATTAGTTTTCTTACTTCTGATCGTTGTTTCATTGTACAGAAAGTATTCAAAGAAAACTTGTGACGCATTGTTTATTTTTGCTTACTGTATATCATAGTCAACACCAGTAAACATTAGAGACATCAAATTGCTTAAGTTTCTTGCCAGTGCCATACGGCATCTTCTAAATCAATAGGTTGCTTACAGACCCCTCTCCTCTAGTAGACAGCATCTATAATATAGATGCTGTCTACTAGAGGGGAGGGGTCTGATATGACATATTATAATACAATACAATATAAAACTTGTAATGCGCTATATGTAACTAGAATGTTATTCGTAGGCATCTGAGCTCTGATGCATGTCTGGAGGATAAGAGGGAAGATAATCAGAACTTTTCTGTACTGTGTTGCATATGATAGTTGTGCACAATGATATGCACACACGTGAGCAGTTCTTAAATTTGTTTGTTGGTTTAGGTTTAGATTTTTTGTGTGTCCTTATATAGGTTTTGCATTTTGTGTTTTTCACGTTAGCTTAGGTCATGTTGTTCTCGTTTTGCTTGCTTTTATTGCGTTGAATTTAGTTTATTAAGTATCAAGCCAAGAGATTGGCTGGGAAGAATGTTTCTGATATGACATTTATCGAGTTGAGTGGGACGTAATACCTTAGCTCAATCAATCAAGTTGCTTACAGCAAGTTAAGTTCATCGAATTTGTGTACTGACAAATTCATAAAGTACATACTTCATTATGTTGGAAATGTGTAATTACTAATCATATAAAAATTGTGTGTTATTCCTAATATTGAGCACACAGAAAAGTATGAAAAGTTGGTTATATTTATGGAAATAGGTGGCAGAAATTGACACTTTTTGATGCCAGTAGTATGAAGTCAAATAAATTTGCTGTGCATATGAAACATAAGAAATTCAGTATATATAAATAAATAAACGTAATGTAAGACTTACGTTCTCTGAATTAAGCCGGATAAATGAATCTTAAAGATCTCTGTGATGCAGGTGGCCGATATACACAGGATATGTACGGGCTGCATATTCGGAACATCACTACTGCCGATAATGGGACATATTACTGCAGAGCGGAAGTTGATGCTGAAGGGAGATACGATGAACGCGCTATTGAAGTCATAGTTTATAGTAAGTTTGCATATGCAACTGCACATTACTGTTCCTGCATTTTTAGGCCGACTCCTCCGAGTTGATCTAATAAAGTGGGTCTCAAATGTTCGTCCGCCCGTCCGTACATCTGTCCATCCATACGTCCGTCCATCCACAAAAAGTTTCTTCAATTTTAATAAAATTTGGTATGTGGGTAAAGGTCGATGATTGATGCATGACGGTATGCAGTATGACCCGATACAAGGTCAAGGTCATGAGCCTTTGAAAGTTGGAAATTCGGCTATTTTCAAAGGCTATCTCCTCCCCCATTTATAATGGGGGCTGGCGAATGACCACGAATTCTTAAAGTAAGGCACAATACCTACAGCTTATCGGGGCCAGATTTCCGATTTTTGTCATAGTTTTTGTGTTACGTGACTTTGAATAATGAAGTTGGTAGTAAGTAGTAGTCGACCGCCAGTCCCATACGGGGCTAATTTATTTGTGTTCAACATTAACTGTGCCATCACTATGGACAAGGTCATATTATGTAATGTGTAGTGGCCACCTGCAATGGAACTACATGGGATGGACATTACACAGGTTTATAAGTTTAGCATAATTGAAAGAGGTAAGTTAACAAGTAGGAATTTATCTATTTGCATAGACAGTAGATGCATTTTTTAATCATCAGTTAGAATTCGGTTGGTTAACTGATGTCATGCAACCAACCAGTTGATAAAAAATGGCCAACCAAACTATGGTTAACCAAACCGAGACAAACAACACTGATGAAGTCAACATCCAGGGAGTGTCACACGTAACCGTGGTAACCATCATTCTCGTTCAGCCGACGTCAATTGTGGTTGACCTAGTTGCATAATTATCGTCCAGATATGGCAGTGATGGCTAATAGGTCAGCCACAACCAGAGTCCAGTTGACGATGATAAATGAAGCAGATGTTAAATGTGATGGTAATGAACATTATGGTGTGAATGTTGTACTTGTAGTTAAGCCAACAATTGTTCCAAACTCAAAGCAACAATTTGAAGGTGAACAATCTCAAGAATCTTCCATAAGTTGTTCAGCTCGAGGCAAACCAGATCCAAAATACATGTTCTTTAAGGTTTGTTGTTTGAAGTTCTTAGTTTATGTTATCATTTCGTAACTTCTGTTCTTGATTACTGTTACGTATTAGGGCTGTTGAATTAATGCATTAATTAACGCATTAACACGTTAAAGAATTAATCGAGATTAAAAAAATTAACGCCACTAAAATTTTTAATGCAAACTGGTCACACCAGTAGCAAGAGTCAATGCAAACTTCAAGATAATTAAACTTCACTCCTTTAATAGCTAGCATATACTTTTCAGTTGCAGCACTACTCTAAATTTCGTTTGATTTTACTATTCTATGACGATATTTTCTGCTAATGCCATATAATTTCTGTGCTGAGACGTTATTTACATAGATGTACGAATGCGAATATTTTGGCGTCTGTGTCAGCAGCTGTCCAACGACAGCCATTCAATGACGGTCGCCGGTCAGTCTCCAGTCTTACCAGCAGCAGCGTCAGCAGTGTACTCTGTTCTGTCATGGACTAAAAAACTTCAGTGCCAAAGGAATGAGAGATGCTACGAGTGGTGCAGATTAACCCTATAGAACGTATAGTTGGTTCCAAAATGGAAGCTGAAAATCAAAGTTTATTAAGCACGTGCACTACATGCAATTGACGACCTTTGAAGGACGTGTCAATGTCTGCAGCTACACGTAAGGTTGCATCCACAGACGTGCGAGAAGCTCGCAGACACATCTGCGGCCACGTCCCCACATCTCTGGTCATTCATTATCCCCTACACCTGTAACACATTACACAACACAAAGGAAGTGCACGTTAAAACCACGATTAACATAATTAATCGTGCGAATAACGCGATTAAAAATCAATTGCTTAACAGCGCTACTATTAAGTAAGCTTTTGTAAAACTGTATTGTAATGGATTGTTTGATAACTTGTCCATTTACAGGATGACAACGAGAATGCAGTTCACAGCACTGATAGAATACAGGTTGACGGCGATTCTGGTGCAATCCACTTTCGTCCACAACACAAAAATGATGAAGGCCGCTATCGCTGCGTAGCATTCAATGATGCGGGAGAAACTGAAACTCTTCTTCATTTGACTGTTGTTGGTTCGTAGCTCTGTATTTTTAATTCACACTACTACACATATTTCATTTCACCTTACAATATGGTTAGTTGTTGCTGGTAGATGTCACGTTAGTATTTTGTTTAGAATTTTGTCCATTAGTAGATAGAATAGGGATTGATGACTGCAGAAATCTGCATCATTACAAACACGTTTGAAGTTGGTAAAAACTGCTGTGTAACACAGTATGACAGTGTCAGATGTATTTTTCATTACCCACACCGACATAGCCGCCGACATGGGTAGGGCATTCAGTCACATCTGTCTGTGTGTCTGTTTGTCCGCTCTCTAACAGGAAAACGGCTTGAGCTATCAACACCAAACTTGGTACACGAATACTCTGTAGCAGTCGCTCGGCATGCATTGACCCATAGGTCAAAGGTCAAGGTCACACAGTTAGGGAAACTGTCACGGTCGCATGGTTGCTAGTGGCCATGGCCCGTATTCCGTATACCTATGCGCTGCTGTGCTTCCTGCAGCCTTTGCCGGCGTGGGTCTGCATGTCGATACGACCACCAATGTTTTCTAGTTGCTGGTTTGTTGGGTTGTGCAAGTGAAAGAAATGTGCTGCAGACCATAATATGTTTTGCTGCTTCAGTGCCTCCAACTATCGTCAGTCTGAAGAACGTAACCCAGGCAGAGGGACGTGATGTCAGTCTTGTGTGCGAGTCGCGCGGAGACCCACCACCGGCATTGTCATTTCAGAAAGCTAACAGTTCTGAGCCATATCGCATGGGTACAAATGTGAGTATTTGCTGAGCATGTCTAGTCAGCCATAACAAGAGTAATGGTGACTGAATGTGTAATGCACCTACTGTGTGTTGTATGGAAATGTGCTGACATTGACGTTCATACATTGTGAACAACAGATGTAAGTGGCAGAAGGTTTGGTTCAGCATTTGCATTTTAAACCACAAATAGAGCTCCACTTATGGTGGTTGGTTAGTTTCCACCCTGTTGTAGCATAGTAACTTAAAAGCCTCCCCTGTTTTTTCCCATTTTGGGTTGTCACTGAACAAAAGGGCAACGTGGTCGAGAGGTTACTGTATCATTGTCTATCTTTAACCTGGCAGAACTAAATCTCCACCCAAGACCTTGTCCCCAATATATGGCCTATTTTTGTGCTGAAAGGGGACGTTAATGTTCCAACCAACCATCAGTGACTGTCTGAACGTCACTTGTGTGCACAAGCATCTTGTTGTGATGTCTTTCTTCCCGGTTGCTGCATGATGTAAAGTTGTATTTTTTGCTGTGACCACTATGAATATCTTTTTAGCAGTAAACCAGATGATGCTAACACCACTACTGGAATATTTTTCAGTACTGTATCAAATGGCTGAGTCTTGCATGGCAGTTTGCTTCACTTAGTTCTGAAGCATAGTGACTTTTGAATGCAGACTTATCACAAGGTAATGTAGCATCATGTTTGAGTGGTGCTGATACGTATAGTCATCACGTTACTGCAAATTTACTGCTGATGAAAGAGTTCTGAAAACCGGTCAGCATTTGACAAAGTTAGAGACAGAAATGTACTGGCACCTTTTTATGGACATGGTGCATAGATATGTTGCCTGACATGATTTTGTGTAGTAAAGACTGAATGTCTGCATAGTTGGTAGGTTTTAGTGTGTAAATGCACAGTTTTTTTCTCTGAGTTTGGTATGGATGGAAACAGACTCTGTGATGCTGATGTACGTACTAATGATGTCTGATCAGGAAGGTGGCAGAATTGTCGTGCGTAATCTAGAAGCTCACAAGCTGGAACTACAAGTCAGAAACCTTGTACCAAGTGACATGTCAGTCTATATTTGCCTCAGTGTTAACGATGCTGGCTTCCATGAAAAGAATGGAACAATCACTGTTAACTGTGAGTGATTTCACGTATGATCTGTACTTTCTCCTTGTGGCCAGGGTCACATAACGGTGTTGTTCAATAACATATCCTGCTCCATTTCATTGTGCCCTGTATTTGCGTGCCTATCTTTGTGGATGTATCAGGAAAACCAGCTGAAAGCGTTAGCAAGTGTTGCTTTCTCTCTATAACTTGAGTAGTATCAGATTTTGCCGATCTTTGTCAAATTGTTTATGGCATTATATCTCAAGTCATATGTGAGAACCAGCCAGATTTGATCTTGATTACTCCAGAACCTTAGACTTTGCCTCCAAAATGGACTTAGTTTGTATATCTTTGGATTGGGTGAATCTGTGCACTTATTACACAAACTGACCTTGGGAAGTTAAGGACAACATAGGATAATTATCTTAAAATGGGGCACAGTCAGATGAACCTTGATTAGCCAATTGCCGTATTAATGTTTTTCCTCATTATTAGGTCGACTCTTTGACAGAGTCGACCTAATAAAGCCGGTCTCAAATGTTTGTCCGTGCGTACATGCGTGCGTACGTGCGTGCGTACGTACGTCCGTCCCGAAAAAGCTTATTTGATTTCAATTAAATTTGGCGTGTAGGTAGAGGTCGATGGGTGATGCACGATGGTATGCAGTATGACCCGATCCGAGGTCACGGTCACGAGCCCTTTAGTTGGAAATATGGCCATTTTCAAAAGCTATCTCCTCTGCTATTTACAATTGGAGCTGACAGTTGACCTCATTCTTTAACTAGGGCACAGTATCACACAGGTCGACTCAGCCTTTCATCCTTTCGAGGTCGATAAATTGAGTAGTAAGCTGTAATCGGATGTTTGCTTCCTCGCATGGGTGGCGACGTCTGGTGAATGCTTACGGGGTGAAGGCCTGGTGCGGTTGATTGTTGCGGTGGTGTGTTTGCTAGCTGCATAACACGGGTTCAATTGTACGTTAAACGCGTGCAATTGGATGGCCGCAGTTTGCGTTGCAACACCATTGGCTCTTGCCAATCAACTGCCACTTCCAAGATTGTAAAGCGCACTGGTCCGGTCATCACGTAAGCTGCGCTATATAAGAATCCGACCTTTACCTTTATCTAAATTTGATCCGGCCGGATTTTTGATATTTGGCCTAGTTTTTGTCACGTGACTTTGAAGTTGGCACAGTCCACCTGTTGCGAAGAGTTGACCATCAGTCCCGTATGTTGCTAATTTATTTTAATTTATTAACGTTATTTCTAGCAAATGACGTTGGATAATATTCATAATGATAGGGAGTGAGTGGGTAAATGTTTTTTTCTGGTACCAGCTGAACCCTATTGTCCTGGATAAAGGGCCGTTAAACAAACATTGTTGTTGTTGCTGCTGCTGCTGATTAGCCAGTTATTAATAAAGATATGGAAAATGAACTGTGCTGCTGCTTTGTTGTTTGCAGTTAAACCAAGATTTCCACCTGATCACATAACTGAGGTATATATTTGGGCAGGAAAGACTCGCAACATAACATGCCACATGCTTGCTGAGCCACTTCCAGTAATTGAGTGGGTGCATAATGGACGAGCACTTGCCAATAACGAAACTTATCGTATCTACGTTATGAGCAAGGACACTAATTTGCAGGTGATTCTTCAAGTTTTTATCTTGACCGAAATGTATGAAGTTGTTCTTGGAGCATATGGAGTTTTTCATTTTTTTTCTTAGATTTTGGAGTTTTTGTTGTTTTTGCTGAAGTGACCTGTTATTTGTTGAGTGTCTCTTGATTAATTCATTGATTGATTGATTGATTGATTGATTGATTGAAAAGGGAATGAGCTCCCTTGCAAAGGACCTTAGTGGTCTATGTGAAATCTTCTTCGTATCCCACGTATTTGTTATGGAATGCTTCAGGTGACTGTCCGTGAGGCAGATCAAGGGTGGATTTTTGGTGATTACATCTGTCGGGGAAGAAATAACTATGGAATTGGAGAACAGATTATCACTCTACGCCGGGCCAGTAAGCATTAGTAATTGTCACTGTGAATATGTTGTCTGCATAGTGTACTAATTACAGGACTTGGTGTAGGCACATGAGATGAGAATGTGTGAGTTTGTTCCCTTGTCAAGTGCATTATTCCATTAACATATCACATCACCATAAGTGACCACTTTTTAGGTCAACTCTTCGACAGAGTCGACCTAATAAAGCCGGTCTCAAATGTCCATCCGTGCATATATGTAAGTACGTGCGTACGTCTGTTTGTCTACAAAAGTTTCTTCGATATCAATGAAATTTGGCATGTAGGTAGAGGTTGATGAGTGATGCACGATGGTATCCAGTATAACCTGATACAAGGTCAAGGTCACGAGCCCCTCACAGTTGGAAATCTGGCCGTTTTCAAGAGCTGTCTCCTCCGCCATTTACAAAGGGAGCTGGCAACTGACCAAGGATTCTTAAACTAGGACACAATATCTAAATTTGCTTGGGCCAGATTTTTGATATTTGGTCTAGTTTTTGTGTTACGTTACTTTGAAGTCGGCACAAACATCAATTGTGAAGAGTTGACCATCAGTCCCGTACGGGGATAATTTTTTTGAGTTGCTGCAACTCGCATTTAGAATGGCTTGCCGCATGACGTCATCCCATCGCCATATCTGCTATTTTCAAGTGATGCCTAAAGACGTCACTCTTCAGTTACTCTTTTGATTCCTATGTCTGACTGTCATTTGTCATTTTTATGCCTTTATCACCCATTATTATGTTTTTATTCTGTCCCGTTCATCTGTCCATTTGTCTGGTCAGATGTTGCTACCATGATATCTCATGAACGGCTTGAACAACTTTGATAAAACTAACAGGGAATATTCGTAGCCCATACTGATGACCTGATTAGATTCTGGAGGTCATGGTCAAGGTCACACCTTGGTTCAAGTATGTAATGGCAAAGGCATCCATGCCGATGCTGGGGCATCAAAGTCCATCTTGTGTTTTGTTGTTAAATGCTCTTGAAGTTCTTAGACTGCACGGTACTGTAATAATGTAGTTAAGTGATCATGACAACACTGATCTGTGCTACAGATTTGCCTGAGTCACCAAATGCAGTGCGTGTTCGTTACAAGTCATCGACCATCGTATGCCTGGATGTTGAGCCACCAGTGGATGATGGCGGCGAGGACATTATTGCTTACTACATCTACTACGACCAAGGAAAGGTCCTGCAGTTTCAGACTGGTAGGAACAGCTTATTCTGTTATTCACTGGCAGTTATGCTGAAAGAAGTGATTGTGTTTTTGAGTACACGCTAAGACACAGTTTATAAGACAACAACACATGGAACAACTGAGCATAAAGCTTTATAAGCATACTAGCGTTTACCTGGCTGAAGGCCGGCCGGCCTCACACCTCTCGGCACTTTCGACGCCTCTGTTCTCGTGCCTTCAGCGTTCACTCCTCGGAGCCTTCGGCGCCTCGGTAGCATTTGAGACGGTCCCACATCGAAGGCTACGGGCCACGCCCCCGTGTCAGCGCGTGATTGGCTCGTGCGAAGCGTGCAGGCATGCGCGCAAGGCCATTGCGCAGTCCAGCGTTCGTGGCCCGTGCGGACTTTCTCAAAGTGGGCTGTTTTGCACTGTTTTTCCAATATTGCACTTTAAGGGTCGAAATTTTCCGGATGTTTTTCCATTCACGTCTCCCTATGAACTATGAAAAGTTTCATGGAAATCGTTCCGCAAGTTTTTGAGAAATCCGGAACGCAGACTCTCAGAC
>Ga0209363_1001165_pt1 | contig 12150 bp, 7 predicted proteins | sample WorMetexBAHAMAS3_FD_187385 | JGI IMG/M metagenome (GOLD analysis project Ga0209363, IMG submission 187385) | Marine gutless worms symbiont microbial communities from Max Planck institute for Marine Microbiology, Germany - Inanidrilus exumae... | ecosystem: Host-associated > Annelida > Digestive... | reverse complement strand
CCCCCCCCCTTTTAGGGATGTTTGTCATCCATGGGCTAGGACTTGTTACAATCAACCACTTACCAAACTTGAAGTATCTATGATTCACCCATAACGAAGATATGATAGGCAATATAAAATGTGGAAATGGGGTGGTTTGAGGTCACTGGAAGTAGCACCATTCGATAGAGCACATATAAGTTAACCTATTAGTCTTCCATAGTAATTATGTCCCTATCTCCATGTACTTGCTAATTTAAATGTACTTTTCGTGACAACTGTTGGTGAATTTGAGTGCCTTGTTGTCCGACCATGCTGCTTATGACTATAATGTTTTATTAACCATGTTTCTTATGGCGAATAAATGATGATCCAAGGTCAAGGTCACGGTCATGAGCTCTTCAAAGTTGGAAATCTGGCTGTTTTCAAAAGCTATCTCCTCCGCCATTTACGAAGGGAGCTGGCAACTGACCACAGATTCTTAAACTAGGGCACAATATCTAAATTTGATCGGGCCGGATTTTTGATATTTGGCCTAGTTTTTGTGTTACGTGACTTTGAACTTGGCAGAAACGTCAGTTGTGAAGAGTGGACCGTCAGTCCCATACGGGGCTAATTTTTGCTGATGTCATTAGTCTTGTGTGAATGTGGGTTTAGTGTAGCCTAGCATATGCCTTGTTTGCCTAGCAGATACAATTCAACATTCTAACAAGGTTATGTCCATGAATTTGTTTGTATGTGTAAATTGTTTGTGTAACAGACGACTGATTTTTCTGTGAGCATTAGCACGCCATTGGAATTAGAAGCAGTACTTACTTAGCGGCTGGGATATGGCACAAAAGTCATCGTCAGATCCTCCACCATCCTACAATCACACTGTCTATGGAGAGAGTTCTTCTCGACCAACTGATGTGTATGGACCAATGGTTCGAGGACCAGATATTACCTACCTGAAATCTCCAGGCGGCATTGTTAAGATCGTTCAAGCCGTGAGTATGAAATCACTCGATAGCATAGCAATTAGTGACTGCAGAAAATGCTTGGCACTCACTTTTTAACTTTGGAAGTCGACCTAATAATATGGGTGTCAAATTTCCGTCCGTACGTCCGTCCACAAAAAGTTTCTTCGATTTCGATGAAATTTGGTATACAGGCAGTACTCGATGAGAGATGCACAACGGTATGACCTTGACCCGGATCCAAGGTCAAGGTTACAGGGACCCGAAAGTTGCAAAATCACCCAAATTTAAAGTCTATCTCCGCCAAAATTTGATCAGTCTAAAGACTTATGGTAGATTATTACACTACAGGACATTATCTAAAATTTAACCAGTCAGATTTTTGAAATTCGTCCTCGTGTTGCGTCACGTGACCTCTGAACTTTGGTCCTAACCACGTCTGACGAGTTATTTTCTCAGGTTTATGCGATCTCTATCAAACTTGGTATACAGGTAGTACTCGATGAGAGATGCACAACGGTATGACCTTGACCAAGGTCAAGGTCACAGGGACTAGAAAGTTGCAAAATCACCCAAATTCAAAGTCTATCTCCTTCACCAAAATTTGATCAATCTAAAGGCCGATGGTAGATTATTACACTACAGGACAATATCTAAACTTTAACTGGTCAGATTTTTGAAATTCGTCCTCATTTTGCATCACGTGACCTCTGAACTTTGGTCCTAACCACGTCTGACAAGTTATTTTCTCAGGTTTATGCGATCTCTACCAAATGTCGTATACAGGTAGTACTCGATGAGAGATGCACAACGGAATGACCTTGACCCGGATCCAAGGTCAAGGTCAAGGTCACCGGGACCCAAAAGTTGCAACATCAACCAAATTACGCCAAGCGGTATTGCATCACAAAATGTGACGCAAAATTGGGCTTTTGCTACACAAAGTGAGATTTGAGGGGCAAATTTGTGCGAATCAATATTTTTTGGTATCTTATTTAATCAAAACAAACGTAAAATAAAGCACATTTTTGCAGACATTTGTCGATAAACAATCGTCAATTCGCGTTAATCAGCGGCAATAGCGTGCACGTGGTTCAGCCTACTTCCGTATACAACTTGATGTATTTATTACATGAATATTCTTGACAACGGATACTTAGTTTCCGGTGGCGGTAAAATGTAAACAATGACAAAGTTATCAGTGGAATTTCGGAGAAAACGTTTCAGTCTTGGCTTAAAACACTCGATCCAAATAAAATTTGGATTCGTGGTGACATATTTGACAAAAGTGCGGTGCACATATGGTGTATACTTTGTGCAAAACACCGAGAACGGCTGCGTTCGTTTCGCAACTTCGGCGACACCTTCATCAACGGCATTACTGGCTCTGCTCTCAAACGTGATGCACTGCCATTTAAAATGGGAGCTGGCAAATGACCACTGATTCTTAAACTAGGGCACAATATTTGAATTTGTTCTGGCCGGATTTCTGATAATTGCCCTAGTCTGCCCTAGCGGAAGTCGACCGTCAGTCCCCGTATGGGACTAATTTTTACCATTATTAATTACTAACAGACATGATGCAAACAGTTCAGCGATTATGCCTAGCTTGTTCATCATCATCATTTATTAGCCAAACAGAGCTACAGAACAAAAACAACAGTATGTGCAATAAGGCAGGTGCAGAAAGGCAGAAAAATCCACACTAATATCTGACCTTAAAACTCGAAAGACACAAGCGATAAGGTGGCAGATACAGATAATACATAAAATAAGCAGCACTGATACTAAATCCACAATAAAATCGAAACTGGAATCGAAACTAAAGCTCAGTAAGGTGAACATTTTAAGGTTCTCTTGAAGGAAGTTAAACTGTTAAAGTTTACGCCTGGATGTGGGAGTTTGTTTCATGTGTTTACAACCCGCTCAGCTAAGAAGGTACACCTGACTGTAGACGGATGGCTAGAGAGTACACGACATCAGTCAATACTAGAGATTTACAAGTTCACCCAGGTAACCATTTAAACGTGTTAACAACAGTCGGTGGACTCACAGAGTTCTGTTGATAAGGCGCAACTGTAATATTAAACTCAGCAGAGGAGTGGTCACTAGTACCAATAGGCATTTCAGGGGATACAGATCTAAACGATGAACAATCATCAGTTAATATAATGTCTAGGATATGGAGATCGCGTTTGCGGAAATTTATTTACAATCTGTTGAAAACTACACTCGATGACATATGCAAGAAAGACACTGTGCACAGCAGCTACAGGGCCACAATTGGTACACCAATCAACTTTATGCAAATTAAAGTCGCCGCAGATAACACTGGTATACCTATCACTTTTGTACTCATGTAAGCATTTAACCAGTTTATGTACATAATCAACAGCATGCTGATCATAGTTGGGGGCCCTGTACAGAACAAAAACCTTACACGATCATGTCGTATAACTAGGTCAAAACATCTTACTCGTTACTAATAATAATCGGCAAGATACGAAAAGAGTTTCTAATAAAAGCACATACACCACCACCTTCAGTGTGGTTCCTCTCATAGCAGATACAGAAGTATTTAGAGTTAGGATCAAGTAGCCTGGGCAGATGGAATGCCAGTATGCAGCCAAGTTTCAGTTATAAATAACATATCATAATTGAAACTGTACAAGAAGTGGCGTAATTTGCTACATTTATTGACTACACTTTGGGCATTAAAAAGCAGACCCACAAAGTCGGGACGAATCAGTTACACCAAAAGGGTTGTTGTGTGTCGCCAGTAGCCAATGTGTTTTTGGGGTGTGGTAGCTGGATTAGATTGACCAACATATTTCATGCCAGAAGCTCTACCATCACAAGTTATAGCATTACCCAACACAGTGCTATTATTACCACAGACAGAAATGTCAGCAACAGCTTAAATTTGGGTAATGTTACAGATATCACCAGAATCATGTTCAGTGTGACTGGTATCATTCAGACCGATACGATTACTTCTTTTCTGACGTGATTCAAATGCAAGTTTTGCCTCAGTCGGTGACAGATCCGGGTTGATAAAAACATCCCTGGCAATATCGGGATTGTCGCTTTGGCGCAGAAGTTTAGCACATTGTAGTATGCTGGATGTGGCGGTTTCAGTACCAAGATACACAAGTAATTTGTAAAGTTTAGTGTTATTATCGCTGAGGTTTACCAAAACGTTTACCACCCAACTTTGAGACATGTGGCTTAACAGCCAAGTTTTCTTCACAAATCTTGTTCTTCAGATCACTGAACACCTTGTTCTCCCCACGAAAGCGAGGGAGTATGTTTTTACCAGCGTTGGTTTGTGTGTCTGTCTGTTTGTGTGTCTGTCTGTCAGTGACCACGATAACTAAAAAGATTGTGGACGGATTTGTACCAAATTTTATGGGAATGTTCCTAGGGGGAAAGGGATGACCAAGTTCGTGTTTCGTTACGATCGGTAGAGTGATTTGGAAGTAACGGTCAAAAAACTCTGTAAACCGGCGATTGTTTACATTTTGTACTTCTAATAGTAGGTGAGGCAAGGGTTGGCGACAAAAACCCCCAAATTTCGCTTTTAAGGGGAGTTGTACTCTCTCAGAGTACTTTCCATCTAGTTATTTCTGTGTAGCAGCTTTAGTCTTAAGTTGCTATGCAGAAACCACAAGCTGTTTAGTGATCCAAAGACAAGCCTTTGTCACTGTTTAAGCTTCCACGCTGAACGCTCTGTCACTGCTGAAATACACATCACACGGCTTGCTACAGCATACAACTCTATAAAGAGTGAACAAATTGTCTTTCTATAACTGCATAATGTCAACGTTTTTTTGCAACTTTAGGTTTGACATAGTCAGACACAGACAGTTCTTTATTGTGATTGGACTGCCCCATGTCATAACAGCTGTTGGTAGAACACCGTAGCAGTCTAGTTGACATGAATGATTATGCTAATTTTCAGGATCTTGATGTTTCCATTACTTTTCATTCTCAACAGATCATTACCACTACCATGTGAAGGGTGTAAACATTCCTATTCCCATGGGAAATTCATGTCAGTCATGGTATTTCCCAGGAGTTGCTCACGCTGCTGTGAAGAAACTGCATCGTGTGCAGTACTAGTAGCACTCATTCGGCAAGTGTTTAAGGGTGTAGCATACTCATGCTACAAACTGTACATTTTGGACCTGCATACAAGTATTATTATTACTCTAGTTTCATATGAAGGTGGAGTCTGTGAAGTACGCACTTGATCATTCGATAATGAGTTGTACACGGCAGATGGTTGACAGTAATCATCTCCAGTACCAACGCCACCGACTGTACCACCACCACCGTCAGCAGCAGAAGCAGATGGTTGTCGGATTTGTAGTTGTCAGAAGTCGCCATGAGCGTCGTTGTTAGACATCTCGGTGTTGTTGGTGACAGCGTGGATGTAGGCGATCTGACCGTCGAATTTGTAGATGACATTCATGATGTAGCATTTGACTTTGGTCAAGATCCCATTGCTGCAATTTTTGGAGGTTGTTCGGTCCCTTGAAAGGCATTGGGACTGGAAGTCTCTGATGCGGCGTGTGCAGCGAAAGCGATCATTTAATTGTAATTAACGGCATGCAGTAGAAGGGATCGTTCATTCCTCAAGAACGCCGCTACATGCGATGCGGTCTTTGTTAAAGTTCTTTGACTGTTTGTTATTATTAATATGGATATTTAAAAGCAAAGTATCGCCTTAGCTCCACAGTGTGAGTCGGTTTCACCTCAAAGTTTCATATGAAGGTTCAGACTGTGAAGAACGCCCTTGGTCATCTGACAGTGAGTCATACATGGCAGATGGTTCAGGGTAATTGTGTCCAGTACCAACACCACCGACCGTTGCACCAGCAACAGTAGCAGCAGATGGTTGCTGGACGTTGCCGTAAGCGTCGTTGTTAGACGTCTGGGTGTTGTTGGCTGGATTTTCATATTCGTGTGCGTCATCGTTGTAGCTTTGGTTGGAAGCAGTTACAGGCATAGCATTCATGGCTGTTCCCATGGGTTCCTGGCGTGGATTTTGTCGAGAGTGTACTGCAGTCTCGTAGCACTTGTAGGCGACAATTCCAATAACGACGACACAGATGATCAGTCCACAGACTGGGACAACGATTGCCACAATCAGTGTTACGTCAACAGTAGTTTGGCTGCTGCCACGTGGAGCTGGAGGTGATGACGACGTAGTTTGGCTGCTGCCACGTGGAGCTGGAGGTGATGACGACGTAGTACTTGATGCGTATGACTCATCAACACAGGAGACAGCAACGTCTTCATTGTGTCCACAGTTGTGGAAGCCCCACGCTCTGTGTGAACAATAAGCTATGCGTCTTTCCGTTCCGCTGCACTGAACATCGTCCAGCCAAATGGTTCCGTTCCCGATGCCATAGATGTCAATGTTCACCTCCCGTCCAACGTGTCCGAATCCGAGAGAGAAGCAAACGACTCTTGCTGCGGCGTCGTTGAATCGATCATCACACACGGTTCCCCATCTGCGACTGTGATACACTTCAAGACGTCCTTCGCGTGGACTTCCGCCTCCAAACAGTGCAACTGAATCATATCCTACGCACGAGACAACAGGTACCTGGTACGGGTACGAGCAACGTGGAAGAAATGTCCAGGTGCCTCTTACGCACTCTTCAATGCTTCTTTCCATTCCACTGCACCGAACTGAGTGCAGCCAGGACGGATAATAAAAGTAGTAGTAGTCGTAATATGGCACTCGTCCGGTCACTCCGGTGTATCCAAAACCCAGCATGTTGCAAACGACTCTTGCTGCTGCATAATCTAATCAATCTCCACACACGGATCCCCAGGTGCTGTTGTAGAACACCTCAAGACGTCCTTCTCGTGGATCGCGGCCTCCGTTCAGTCTAACTTCAACCTTAGTGCGAGCACAAGAGATAGCGACATCGTCACGATGTTGACAGCTGTGAACGCCCCAGCCGTTGTGTGAGCATTCAGCAACATCCCTCTCCGTACCATTGCATCGCAGTCTGTCCAGCCAGATTGGACCCTGATTGGTGGTGTAGTTGCTGTTGTCAGTTTTAGCTCCGGACACAAATCCGAGCATCCTGCAAACGACGCTGGCTTCAGCGGCTGTGAAAAAATCGCCGCACACTGTTCCCCAGACTCCGTTATGAAGTACTTCAAGACGTCCTGTTGAACTGGAACCTCCAACCAGTCTAACTTGGGTGAGTGACATTGCTGAGTCATTAGCTGTGGATGTGTCATCGATGCAAGAGACAGCGACATCATTAGCATGTGTACACTTGTGAGATCTCCAGTCGCCGTGTGAACATTGGCCGATATGTTGTTCTGTTCCAGTGCAGTTGACGCTGTCAAGCCAAATCAACCCGCTGCCCACACCATAGAGGTTGATGTCCACCTTTCTTCCGACATGTCCGAATCCAAGAGAGTAGCAGACAACTCTTGCTGCTGCGTCAGTGAATCCGTCATCACAAACCGTTCGTCACTGATGAGCATGGAACACTTCAAGACGTCCAACCCATGGATTTCCTCCTCCAACGAGAGCAGCTGATTCAGTCGAGTTGGCAATACATGAGATGGAAACATCGTCACTGTGTGAACAGTTGTGAAGGCCCCAGCCGCTGTGTCGACACTGCGTGATGTGGTATTCCCATCCACGGCACTGAACGTTCTCTAACCAGATTCGTCCGCTTCCAGCACCGTAGATGTTTTTAATGAACCGTCCGGTGCGTCCATATCCGAGAGAGGAGCAAACGACTCTTGCTGATTCCTCAGTGAATCCACTGTCACACACCGTGCCCAACCTGCCGTTATGGTGCACTTCAAGACGTCCTCTTGAACCTGAGTCTCCAACCAACCTCAGTTCACTGAAGCACGATACAGAGACATCGTGACTGTGATCACAGTTGTGACGTCCCCAACCACGATGTCGGCAGTCTGTAATGTTCGTCTCCGTTCCATCGCACTGAACGTTGTCCAACCAAATCTGTCCACTTCCAGCACCGTAGCGGTTACTAATAACCTGTCCCGCTCTTCCGTATCCAAGCATGTAGCAAACAACTCTCGCATCTGTATCATCAGAATAATCATCACACACTGTTCCCCAGGTACCATTATAGTTCAGTTCAAGACGTCCTGCTTGTGGACTTGGACCTCCCACCAGCCTCACTGTGATGAAACATGAAACTGAAACGTCTTGATAGTGTCCACAGTTGTGACGTCCCCAGCCGTAGTGTCGACAACTTGCAATGTTCGTTTCTGTTCCACTACATCGAACGCCGCCCAACCAAATCGGTTCACTCCCGGCACCGTAGCGGCGACCAATGAGCCATCCGCTGTGTCCGTATCCGAGCATGTAGCAAACGACTCTTGCTGCTGCGTTGTTAAACGTATAATAATAACTATCACATACCGTTCCCCAGGTGCCGTTGTAATACACCTCAAGACGTCCTTCGTGTGGACCGACGCCTTCGACCAGTCGCACTCTTTGTGTTGTTGCGGTTGTCAAAAGTGTCAACAGAGCGACTGCAGACAGAACGGCGTTCGACATTTTCACGACTTTGCGACAGTTACTTCTATAACGCAAGTCATTCCACACAGCTAGGCGACTAAAACGCGTCGGTCTTTGACGTGCGTGTGAACGACTGCTGACGGTTGATTTAGAGTATATTGGTCGTTGTCGTTGTTGCAACGTTCACACGCTCGGCTGACGATACATAGACATTAAAGCACGACGCATGTGAATAGCGTATCGTCCTGCAGACTGCGCTGTGTCTCGTTGTCACGATTCCGTGTCGAGCGTTGAAAGAACCATCTCCATAACCTCATGGATGATTGACAGTTTGTCTACGTGACTGACATACTTCCTGTTGATGTGGTCAGTGCGCTATCAACAGTTGATAGCGAACTGCTGATTGGCCGGCGTCATCACGTGTGCGGCCTGGAGGTCGTTCACAGCCTCTAGGTCAGGAGATGGGTTTTTCAACGCTCGACACGGAATCGTGACACTCGTTGTCCACCGGACTTCGTATCTGTCACACGCCCATCAAAATAACTATCTCAGCGCAATATACGATGCAGACAGCCTGTGATTCATGTTTGCTGGCATAAAAGATTAAAAGATCTTCACGAAAATCCATTTGGTCACCCCAAAGTATAGGCGCAAAGTACATGTGGGGTCAGAAAACGTGATGATTTGCAATCAGTATGTCGGTATGTCTCGGAAACGGTACGAGATAGGGACATGATTACTATGAAACGGATTACTATGAAACGATGACAGGAACTTGCAGGGTTCTGTCGGAAGACGAGAGTGAAGATGAACTCAAGTCAAGCTAACCAACTCAGTCCACCATATTTTTACGTTGGCCGCGTCTGGCGGTAAGCGTAAAGTAACGGTATGGCGTCCGTCTGTCTGTCCGTCTGTTTCATCTTTTTTACGTTAATAGAGTTTGCGGTGCATGCTCATCGTAACTCACCGGGTAGGGAGCATGCGACGCGGCCAGCGTACATTTCAGCCGGACAATAAGGAGGACCGACATGTAGGTCGAGTCTCAAATGTTCGTCCGTACGTGTGCGTACGCACGTACGTCCGTTTGTGCACAACAGGTTTCTTCGATTTCAATGAAATTTGGCATGTAGGTAGAGGTCGATGAGTGATGCACGATGGTATGCAGTATGACCCGATCCAAGGTCATGGTCAAGGTCACGAGCCCTTGGAAATCTAGCAATTTTTAAAATCTACTCCGCCATTTAGAATGGGAGCTGGCAACTGACCACGGATTCTTAAACTGGGGCACAATATCTAAATTTGATCGGGCCGGATTATCCATATTGATCCTAGTTTTTTGTGTCACGTGACTTTGAAGTTGACAGAAACGTAAGTTGCGAAGAGTTGACTGTCAGTCCCATACGGGGCTAATTTATCTAATTTCTCACCAATATGTTGTTTTGTAACAAAATCTTAATAAAAGAACATGTTATTTATTTGTAACCAGTGGCATCAGAAGTAATTATTATGCTAGGCAGACATTTTCCAGAAAAAAATGGTTTGTTCCTTCCCCACTTTATATGGTGGGCCACCCCATAAGTCTGCAGATTTGGCTTACTTGTAAGTTCGTACCCGCATGATGCTTTGCTAGTGCGGTACTTGCTGTCATCGTGTGTCTGTCCGTCTGTCCATCACAAGTTGGGTGTTCTACTAAGATGGCTAAGCGTAGGATCACGCAGACAATGCCATACGATAGCCCAGGGATTATAGTTTACTGACGCCAAAGATGTCGGTGAAAGTCAAACAGAGACACCCCCAATGGGGGCGCCAAATAGAGGTTGGGTAGGTTAAAATCGGCGATTTTTGACCATTTCGCTGTATCTTAGAAATGGTGCCAGATAGGTACATAGTTACTGTTGAAGGCTAACAGGAACTCATAGGCACTACACGCTTTATCGAATGACATTATTTTTAGGGACCATAAGTGGCCCCAAACCACACCATTTTCCACATTTTGTATAGCCTTTCATGTCATCGTAGTGGGTGGAGATATCGACTTCAAATTTGGTAGGCAGGTTGATGTAGTACGTCCTTGCCCTCGGATGACAAATCATCCCTGAAAGGGGCGTGGTGAAGTCACCTGAACCATCTAAATTTTGGTGGGCACCAACCATATCTCTGGAACGGGTGAGTTGCCAAATTTTGTATACGGGTAGATTATATCATCAAGTCCTAGCTTTCCGATGACAAACCGCCCCCAAATGGGGTGTGGTCAGGGTCACATGACCCAGTTTCAGTTTCGACGCCCGCAGTTATATCTCTGGAATGGCTGAAGTGAGAGTCGCCAAATTTTGTATGCAAGTAGAATATGTTAAGTGTTAGCTTTGGGATGACGGATTACCCCCTATTGGGCGTGGTCACGGTCATGTGGTCACAGTCACGTGACCTGTTTTTTTTTTAATTTTGCCCCAATCGTATCTTTGAAATTGGTAAAGCTAGGTAATTCAAATTTTCTGTGCTGATAGATACAGAGGAGTGCTCGTGCATGCGTAACATACTACCACTACCCCGAAAATGTGTAAGTGTAATGCTGCCAGATTTTGGCAAAAGTTGAGCAAGAAGTGGTTGAAAAGAATTAATACACTACACAGAATTTATACTCGTCAAGAAGTTGCAGTTAGCTGTTGGTGTTGCATTTTGGCGTTGAGTTTTAGTTACCGTGGATGTTTGCCAAGCTACAGTACCATTACGATTAAACATTATTAATGGACAAATGTGGCGGCAGTTTTATTGATACAGATAGCACTCATATCTTAATTAAATGGCACATACCATTACGGCAATAACAACTTGCATTGACCACAACCTAATTCTCCAAAAGTGGGTTCTGTATTTTTCCAGTTGATTTTGCCAGCATGTGTGAAGTTCGTTTTATGTGCACACACTATTATAATAGTTTTACCAAAATAACCAGTGGAGTTTATACATAGTGAGGTGTAATTACGTAATGGCGTCCGTAGTTCGTTAAGTTAAAATTGATTAAATTTTGCAGAAACACGTAAGGATAGACTCTGTAAATGACTACCTGTTAATATATTCCACCACACCTTTTAAATGACTAGCAACAAAGGTGCAAATTGGAGCTTGACAATAATCAACTTGACTAAAGAGACGGATGACATATATTGCAAATTGCAATGAAAATCAATGGTAAACGCCGGTAGATTTGAAAATTGTTATTGGCCCGCCTAACGGGCCAGTATTGTTTTGCTCGCTGTCGTCTGTCGTTGTCTGTCATCTGTCGTCGTCTGTAACACTGTTGGCGGGCGAGCGCATGGGCAGTCGGCCGCCACCAGGCCGGGCACGTGGGCGGCCGACACTGCACGGCGGGCCAGTATGGTTACGCCCCGTTAGGGCGGCTCCTTGTTTATTATATGAAGTAGCTGTATTATAGTCTCAATTACTTGCTAAGTTTACGTTCAGTTTTAGCCTTTCGCTTTGGTGCACCACTGACTAACTGCTGCATCAATTATGCATTGATCGAGTGACGTCACAGTCACACCCGCGAAGACTAGACAGTAAAGGTTGGTTGCGTGGCTCAGTGGTAGAACGTCGGTCTTCGGCCGGCGTACTTTCTCTGTCCTGTGCTCGACCTGTAGCTGACGGGTGACCACTTATGTGGGTAAAACCGTCCGCTATGGG
>Ga0209363_1001164_pt1 | contig 12152 bp, 7 predicted proteins | sample WorMetexBAHAMAS3_FD_187385 | JGI IMG/M metagenome (GOLD analysis project Ga0209363, IMG submission 187385) | Marine gutless worms symbiont microbial communities from Max Planck institute for Marine Microbiology, Germany - Inanidrilus exumae... | ecosystem: Host-associated > Annelida > Digestive... | reverse complement strand
AAACCACCGGGAACGGCAGCGGGCGGAACAGCCAACCGACGGGCCCACTGTCGACGACGGACGCGCAGCGCCCGGTTAATCGAGCTACTCGGCGGCCTCCGCAGAATCCACCACCGCCAGCCGCCGGGCGCGGCGCCGGTGGCGCCACTCGCTGACGTTGGCCCGGAACATCAGCGCCGAGGGCGTCACCACCAGGGTCAGCACGGTCGCAAACACCAGGCCGAAGACGATGGCGGTGGCAAGCTGTGACCACCACTGGGTGGCCGGCGCCCCCACGGTGATGTGGCGGGCGAGGAAGTCGATGTTCACCTGGAACACCAGCGGCAAAAGGCCCAGCACCGTGGTGATGGTGGTGAGCATCACCGGCCTCAAACGTTGCGCGCCGGTGCGCAGGATGGCCTCACGCGCCGAACGGGTGTTCTGGCGCAACCGGTCGAAGGTATCGATGAGCACGATGTTGTTGTTCACCACGATCCCGGCCAGCGCGATGATCCCGATACCGCCCATGACGATACCGAATGGCTGCCCGGTCACCAGCAGGCCGATGAACACGCCGATGGTGGACATCACCACCGCGGAGAGGATCAGGAACGCCGAATAGAAGCTGTTGAACTGGGTCACCAGGATGATGCCCATGATAAACAGCGCGACAACGAAAGCCTTGCTGAGGAACGCCTCCGCCTTGCGCTGTTCCTCGTCCTCGCCCTTGAAACGGATGCTCACCCGCGGGTCCATGCCGATCTCCCGCAGTTTGGCCTGCAACGCCTGCACCCGGTCGTCGGCCAATACGCCGGGGGCCACGTCGGCCTTGACGGTCATCACCCGCCTCGAATCGGTGCGGTTTACCGACCCCACCTTCGGCTGCGGCGTCCGTTCGACGAAGTTGCCGATGGGCACGTTGCCCATCTCGCTGTTGATGCGGATATGGTCCAGCGTCTCGATGGTGCGGTACTCGGTGGGATAGCGGACCCGGATATCGATCTCGTCATCCGTATCGTCGGGCCGGTACTCGCCCACCTTGATTCCGGTGGTGACCATTTGCACGGCGCGGCCGAGCTGGTTAACGTCCACCCCGAACTTCGCCGCCTGGGCGCGGTCCACGCGCACTTCCCATTCGATGCCGGGCAGTGGCCGGCTGTCCTCGATGTTCACGAGGCCGCCCAGGTTTTCCATCGCCGACCGGACGGTCCCGATGGCGGCGGGCAGCGCATCCGGGAACCGCGAGGCAAGCTCCACTTGCACAGGCTTGCCTACCGGCGGACCGGCCTCCTGCTCGCGGGGGTCGACGAACACGCCGGCCAGCCCAGACGTCCGCTCCAAGACCTCGTCGAGGATGGCTTTCGCCGGCCGCCTGAGTTCCCAATCGACGAACTCCACGGTGATGGTACCGATAATGTCCTCGGCTTCCTCGCTGCGTTCCGGCGTCCCCGTCCGGGTATACACGGATTCGAACTCGTCCATATCAAGGATGCGGTTCCCCACCTCGGCCAGCAGGGCATCTTTCTCGAACACCGACAGGTTGCCGCGCGCCCGCACCTGCAGGATCGCCACCTCCGGTTCCACGTCGGGGAAGAACTCGATACCTTTACCGAAGTTGGCGTAGGTGACCTGCACGCCGATCAGCAGCGCCACCGCCACCAGCAGGATCTTCACTGGATGGCGCAGCGCGCGATCCAGCAACCGCGTATACCAGCCGGTAAAGCCAGACATCTGCGACACGTCACCGGTCTCGCCGCCGGCTAGGTTGCGCATGGTCGCGGGGTCGGCGGCCCCCGGCTTGCCGACGAACGAGCCTAGCGTCGGCACGAACACCAGAGCCATGAGCAGCGACGCCGACAGCGTCGCCAGCACGGTGATGGGCAAGAACTTCATGAACTCACCGACGACGCCGGGCCAGAACACCAGCGGCAGGAACGCCGCCAGCATACCCACCGCCAGGATCAGCGAGAACAACACCACAATGTTGATGGTCATGCCCAGCGCCGCCAGTACCAGGATACCGGTGAGGAACGAGCCGGGGATGGCGATGCCCACCAGGCCGGCGCTGCGCACGCCCAGCGCCACCACCACCACCACCATCACCAGGATGACGGCGAAGAGAACGCTGTTCTGCAGGTCGTTGAGCATGGTGCGGATGTCGTTCGACTTGTCCTGCACGTAGGACACCACCACCGCGTCGCGCAGCCCCTCCGGCCAGGCGGCGCGTTCCTCGGCGACCACCTCGCGCACGCGATCGACGGTTTCGATGATGTTCTCGCCGGTGCGCTTGGAAACCTCCAGCGCGATGGCGGGGCGGCCGCCAACCCGGGCGAAGCCTTCCGGATCTTTGAATGACCGGCGGATCTCGGCGATATTGGACAGCGTCACCACGGCGTCGCCGGAGACTCGGATCGGCAGGTTGCGGATGTCGGCAGTGGTTTCGAAAAGGCCGGGGACCTTCACCGAGAACCGACCGCGGCCGGTGTCCTGGGCGCCGGCGGCGATCAGCATGTTGCTGTTCTGGACGATGTCGATGGCGTCCTGCGGCGACAGGCCGTAGCTCTCCACCTTCACCGGGTCGATCAGCACCTCCACCAGTTCCTCGCGGTCGCCGGCGATCTCCGCCTGCAGCACGCTGGAGATGCCCTCGATGCTGTCGCGCAGGTCGCGGGACAGCCGCAGCAGCGTGCGCTCCGGCACGTTGCCGGACAGGATCACCACCAGCACCGGGAACAGGCTGAAGTTGACCTCGCTGATGACCGGCTCCTCGGTATCCTCCGGCAGTTCGGGCTTACCGATGTCCACCTGCTCGCGCACATCGAGCAACGCCTGGTCGGCGTCGAATCCGGCATCGAACTCCAGCACCAAGTAGGCGCCGCCCTCGAAGCCCTTGGCGCGCATCTCCTTGACGCCCTCGATGGACCGCAGCTCCACCTCCATGGGGCAGATGAGCAGCCGCTCAGCGTCCTCCGGCGAGATTCCCTCATGCACCAGCGAGACGTAGATGATGGGGATGTTGATGTCCGGCTCCGCCTCCTTGGCGATCTCCATGAAGGCAAAGGTGCCGGCCATCAGCACCAGCACCAGCGTCGCCATGACCGTGCGCGAACGGCTCAGCGCGGCGTCGATTATGGACATCTTGATAGCGCTTTCATCGGTACGGCCGGCATCAGGAGGGCCTGTCGTCGCCCGGTCGGGCGGCCTGGGCTTCGGGCACCGGCACCACCTGTTCGCCCTCACGGACGAATTCCTGGCCGACGGTGATCAGCCGTGCGGTTTCCGGCAGGCCGCCGATCCACATGCCTTCCGGCGTGTCGTCCAGGAGCTTGATGGACGCGAACTCCACCCGATCGTCGGCCCCCACCACCTTGACGCCGAGCCGCCCGGCATCGTCCAGCGCCAGCACCGCCGGGGAAACCAGGTGGGGGCGCGCGCGGCCCAGCGGCAGGCGCAGATCCACGGTGAGCCCAGCGCCGATGGCGCCGTCGGGATTGTCCACCGCTACCTCGATGCGGAAGGTGCGCGTGGTCTCGTCAGCCACGCGGGAAACGTAACGGATGGTGCCGACGGCCTGTTGCCCGTTGACCATGCTGACCTGCGCCGTATCGCCGACGTTGACAGCGGCCACGTCCCGTTCGGCGATCTCGCCCACCACGATGATGGGGTCCAGGTCCACGACGTGGGCGATCTCGTCACCGACCTCCAGGTAGTCGCCCTCGTAAACCATCAGGTCCTGCACGACACCGTCGAAGGGGGCGCGAACCTCCGTCCATTCCATGTCGAGGCGGATGGCCTCCAGCCGTGCCCGCGCCGCTTCCAGCAGCGCCAGCTCCTCAGCCAGCTTCACCTTCGAGTGGAACTCGCGCTTCGACAGTGACTTCGCCGCCTCGTAGGCGATGCGCCGCTGCTCCACCAGGGCTTCCGCCTCGCGCAGGCGCGACCGGCGGTCGTCCATTTCCAGGCGGACGATCAGATCCTCTTCCTCCACTCGCAGGCCTTCCACGGCCGCGCGTTCCCCCACCCTGCCAACGGTCTGGGCGCGAAGGCTGACCGACCGGTCCGGTTCCGTGCGGCCGAATAGCTTGCGGATGCCCACGTGGTCCTGAGCAGTGAGCGTGCGGACCCGGACCGAAGGCACCGGCACCTCTTCCGACTGGGCGGTGGGCGGCGGCGCCTCGTCTTCCGGCAGCAGGCCGGAGGCCAGCCAGCCGGCGATGACCAGGGCGATCACAAGGGCGATGATGAAGGAGCGTCGCATGGGGGAGTTCCTACGGTTGGCCGCCTACTCGGCGGCGCTCGCCTCGTGCCGATCCACGGGCGCTTCGGGCTCGTCGTCGTCGCCCAGTAGCAGTGCCCGGTGCTCCGCCAGATAGTCGGCGCAGGCTTGATAGACGGCCATGCCGAAACCATGCACGAACCGGCGGCTCGGCGGCGAGTTGCTGAGATCCACCTCCCGCATCCGCTCCATCTTGGTGCGGTAGTCGTCGAGATAGTCCTCGAACACGTGCGTCAGGTGTTGTTGATCCACCAGGTGGCCGAAAAACATGATGAAGGTGGATTCGGAGCGGAAGGCGTCCTGAAGCGGCCGCTTGTGCAGGGCGCGGCGAAAGGCCGCGCGGCCGGCGGCGGTGATGCTGTAGACCTTCTTGTCCGGCCGTCCCTCCTGCGCCAGCTCGGTGCACAGCACCAAGCCGTCGCGGTGCAGCCCGTTGAGCGCCGGATAGATCGAGCCGAAGCCGGCGGCATGGAAATGGGCGAACGGCCCTTCCTCGACGTGCTTCTTGATCTCGTATCCGGTGGCATCGCCCAACGTCAGCACCCCAAGGCATAGCGTTTTGGCATCCATTGTCGACGTCTCCCCGCCCGTTCCAGGGCCATTTGGTATCTTCCGATCACGCCTTCCGCCGAAACCGAAACATCGCTTCGTTCGACGGACCCGCGACGAATTTATATATCGACTGGATATATATCATTTCGATATATACATGATCCGGCCGACGAATCAATCCCGGCCGGCCTTGGGGACTGGCGGTTCCGGGCGCAACCGGCCATAGTGCTGGGTAACAATGTCTGCGGGGGGCGTGTCTTGAGGATCGCGGTGTTCGGCACCGGCGGCGTGGGTGGTTATTTCGGTGGGCGCCTGGCTGCTGCCGGTGAGGACGTGCGATTTGTCGCCCGCGGACGGCATCTGGAAGCGTTGCGGCAAGGTGGCCTTCGGGTTCGCAGCGCTCTCGGCGACCTTCACCTGGACCCGGTGTCGGTGTTCGACAATCCGGCGGACGCCGGTCCGGCGGACCTGGTCATCATCTCGGTCAAGCTCTACGACACCGACGCCGCGGCGGCGGGCTGCCGGCCGATGCTGGGTCCGGACACCGCCGTTGTCTCGCTGCAGAATGGCGTCACCGCGGCCAGCGAGCTGGAACCGGTAGTCGGGGCCGACCGGGTGTTCGGCGGCACCGCCTACATTCAGGCGACCATCGCCGAACCCGGCGTCATCGCCCACGCCGGGACGCTGGCGAAGCTGGTGTTCGGCGAGTTCGACGGTCGCCGGACGCCACGGGTCGAGGCGTTTGTCGGCGCCTGCGAGCGGGCCGGCATCGACGCCGCCATCAGCGACGACATCTGCGGGGCGATCTGGGCCAAATTCACCTTTCTCACCGCGCTCAGCGGCGTTACCACGCTGCTCCGCCTGCCCGTGGGCCCGATCCGCAGCGACCCCGACACCCGCGACATGTTCCACGACGCCGTGGACGAGGCGGTCGCCGTGGCCCGCAGCCAGGGCGTGTGCCTGCCCAACGCCATCGTCGATCGGCATATGAAAACCCTGGATACGCTTGCCGCCGAGGCCGGTTCGTCGATGCTGCATGACCTGTCGGAAGGAAGGCGGCTGGAACTGGCTTGGCTGTCGGGCACCGTGGTGCGCATCGGCCGCGCGGCGGGCGTGCCGACGCCGACCCACGCCGCGATCACCGCGGCGCTGAAGTTGCACGCCGGCGGCACATCCTGAGTTACGGAAAGGACGGTTCGGCGAAGCCGCCTTACAGATACGTTCGCGGCATCGGGACGATGATCTGGACTCTCCGCCGAGGCTCGAAGCCCAGCCGACGGACAACGGCGAAGACATAGTGGCTCAACCGGCTCACGACGTTGGCTCCCTGTTGATGCCCCGTTACGGGGCTCGTTATTTGCGCTTGAGCGCGCTTTCGTTGGGCTTGAACCTGCCAGAACCGTGTTTCAGTCCGATGTCCGGGTTTCAGGTCGTCCTTTTCAATTGTTTCAGCTCAGTTGTTTCAGCGGGTGCCGTCGGCTCTCAGACGCTGGTTCTCCGGATCGAACGGGGACTCGGGCACCACCGTCGCCGAGTAACGCTCGCCCAGGATCTCGATCTCGAGCGCGGTGCCCACATCGCTTAGGTCGGGGCGGACCATGGCCAGAGCCAGGGATTTCCCCAGCCGCCAGCCGTAGTTGCCGCCGGTGGCCCGTCCCACCAGATCGCCATCGGCGAAGATCGGGTTGTTGCCCAGCGCATCGGCGTCGGTGACGCCGGAGACGTCGAGGGTCACGAAGGCGTTGGTGAACCCGCGGTCGCGCCATGCCAACAGGCGGTCGCGACCGAGAAAGGCGCCCTTCTCCGGATGCACGAAGCGGTCCAGACCTGACTCGTAGGCCGCGTACTCGATGGACATCTCGGTGCCGATCATCCGGTAGGACTTCTCCACCCGCAGCGAGTCCATGGCGCGGATGCCGAAGGGTTTCAGGCCCAGATCCTCACCGGCGTCGAACAGCGCATCGAAGATGTGATTCTGGTACTCCAGCGGATGATGCAGCTCCCAGCCGACTTCGCCGACGAAGTTGACGCGCAGGGCCCGGCACGGCGCCAGGCCCACCTCGATGTCGCGACCGGAGAGCCAGGGGAACGCGGCGTTGGAGAAATCCGCCACCGAGACCCGTTGCATCAGCTCCCGCGCCTTGGGACCGGCCACCACCAGGACGCCCACCTGATTGGTGAGGTTGTCGAAGCGGACGCTGCCGTCGGTGGGCATGCGCTTGGTCAGATAGTCGTGGTCGAGGCGCTGGAAGGCGCCGGCCGAGACCAGATAGAACGAGTCCTCGGCCTCGCGCATGATGGTGAACTCCGAATGCACGCCACCGTTGCTGTTGAGCGCATGGCAGAGGCCGACGCGGCCGATCTTTTTCGGCAGCCGGTTGGCCACCAGATAGTCGAGGAACGCCTCCGCCCCGGGACCTGAAACCCGGCTTTTGGCGAAGGCGGTCATGTCGAGGATGCCCACGTTCTTGTGGACATTCAGGCACTCCGCCCCCACCGGCTCGAACCATTTGGAGCGACGGAACGACCAGTGGTCTTCCTGCGACATGCCCTCGGGCGCGAACCAGTTGGGCCGCTCCCAGCCGAACTTCTGGCCAAAGACGGCACCCTTCGCCTTCATCCGGTCATAGCACGGCGTGGTGCGCAGAGGCCGGGCGTCGGCGCGCTCCTCGTCCGGATAGTGGATGGTGAAGACGTTGCGGTACGCTTCCTCGTTCTTCCGTTGGAGGTACGCCTTGGTGGCGTAATCACCGAAGCGCCGCGGCTCGACGCCAAGCATGTCGACGGTGGGCTCGCCCTCGACGATCCACTCGGCGAGCTGCCAGCCGGCACCGCCGGCGGCGGTGATGCCGAAGCTGTGGCCCTCGTTCAGCCAGAAATTCCGCAATCCCCAGGCCGGGCCGATGATGGGGCTGCCGTCCGGCGTGTAGGCGATGGCGCCGTTGTAGACTTCCTTGACGCCCACCTCGCCGAAGATGGGCACCCGGTTGATGGCTGCTTCGATGTGTGGCGACAGGCGGTCCAGGTCCTCCTGGAACAGCTCGTACTCGGCATTCGCGTCGGGGCCGTCCACGTAGCAGCAGGGTGCGCCGCGCTCGTAGGGGCCGAGCAGCAGCCCGCCTGCTTCCTCGCGCATGTACCAAGAGCCGTCGGACTCGCGCAGCACGCCCATCTCCGGCAGGCCTTTGGCTTGGCGTTCCTGAATCGCCGGGTGCGGCTCGGTGACGATGAACTGGTGCTCCACCGGGATCACGGGAATATCCAGGCCCACCATGGCACCGGTTTGACGGACGAAGTTGCCGGTGGCGCTGACCACGTGCTCGCAGGTGATGTCGCCCTTGTCGGTCTTCACCAGCCACTCGCCGCTCGCCGTCTGTTCGATGCCGGTCACCGTGGTGTTGCGATAGATCTCCGCGCCGCGATTGCGGGCGCCGCGGGCCAGCGCCTGGGTTAGATCCGCCGGCTGGATGTAGCCGTCCTCGGGATGGACGATGGCACCGACGATGCCCTCGGTGTTGCACAAGGGCCAGAGCTCCTTCACCTCGTCGGGAGTGATGAAGCGGACGTCGACGCCGATGGTCCGGGCGGTGGCGGCGTACTGATGATACTCGTCCATGCGGTCCCGATTCATCGCCAGCCGGATGTTGGTGACGTTGCGGAAGCCCACGTCCTGGCCGGTTTCCTCCTCCAGCTTCTGGTAGAGGGCGACGGAGTATTTGTGGATCTGCCCCACCGAGTAGCTCATGTTGAACAGCGGCAGGAGGCCGGCGGCATGCCACGTGGAGCCCGAGGTCAGCTCCTTGCGCTCGATGAGCACCACGTCCGACCAGCCCTTCTTGGTGAGGTGATAGAGCGTGCCGACGCCTACCACGCCGCCGCCGATCACCACCACCCGCGCCTGCGTCTTCATCGCCTTCTCCCCTGATCCCCTGGCCTGATCCCCTGGCCTGATTTCCTGGCCCGATCCCCTGGCACCCAACCCCGGCCCGCGGCATCCATGATCAAACCGCGCGGACGGCCGCGGCATCATTCCATCATTACGCCCGGCGCGCCGCCGATCTGTCGAGGATGCGACCGTTGACGACGCAGGCGCGCCAAGGGGCGCCGCGACGCGACGCGCACGGACAACGATTTGACGCACCCTGAGCAGTTGCCGGCGGCGATCGACGCTATACTGGAAGCATGCCGAACCACGGTTCGAGCGCCGGAAGGCGGGGAGGACGGTTATGAACATGCGTGAAGCCCGCTCCGGGCGGCGGGGCCGCGAGGCGCGCCGCGCCGCGCGCCAGGAACGCAAGGTCGCCAAGGCACCGTTCATCACCCGCAAGATCCCGCTGACCGAGGTGTTGACCAGTGAGGGCCTGGAGATGATCGAGGCCAACGCCGACACCATCCTCGAAGAGATCGGCATCGAATTCCGCGACGATCCGGACGCCCTGAGCCTGTGGCGCGAGGCCGGCGCCGACATCGACGGACAGCGCGTGCACGTGCCGCGCGGGCTGGCGCGCTCGCTGCTCAAGACGGCGCCATCCCAGTTTGTGCAGCACGCCCGTAACCCGGCGCGCAGCGTCCAAGTGGGCGGCGATTCCACGGTGTTCGCGCCGGTGTACGGACCACCCTTCGTGCGCGACCTGGACGGCGGCCGGCGCTACGCCACCATCGAGGATTTCCGCAACCTAGTGAAGCTGGCCTATCTGGAGCCGGTGATCCACCACTCGGGCGGCACCGTGTGCGAGCCCGTGGACCTGCCGGTGAACAAGCGCCACCTAGACATGGTCTACAGCCATATCCGGTATTCGGACAAACCGTTCATGGGGGCGGTGACGGCACCCGAGCGTGCCGCCGACACGGTGCGCATGGCGGAAATCGTGTTCGGCCGCAACTTCGTCGACGACAACTGCGTGCTGCTCAGCCTGATCAACTCCAATGCCCCGCTGGTCTACGACGCGGCGATGCTCGGCGCGCTGCGCACCTACGCCGCCGCCAATCAGGGCTGCGTGATCTCGCCGTTCATCCTCGCCGGAGCGATGAGCCCGGTGACCGCCGCCGGCACGCTGGCGCAACTGCTGGCGGAGGCGCTGGCGGGCATGGCGTTGACGCAGCTCGTGCGGCCGGGGGCACCGGTGGTGTTCGGCACCTTCGTCAGCTCCATCTCCATGCAGTCGGGCGCACCGACGTTCGGATCGCCCGAATCGACGCTGATGCTGACCGCGGCGGCGCAGCTGGCGCGCCGCGTCGGCGTACCGTTCCGCACCGGCGGCTCGCTCACCGCCTCGAAAACCCCGGACGCCCAGGCCGCCTACGAAAGCGCCAATACGCTGCTGCCGTCGCTGCTCGCCGGGGTGAACTTTGTGCTCCACGCGGCGGGCTGGCTGGAGGGCGGCCTCTGCTCCAGCTACGAGAAGTTCGTCATGGACGCCGACCAGCTCGGCATGATGCAGATCGTCGCCGAGGGCATCGACCTCTCGGAGATGTCGCAGGCCATGGAAGCTATCCGCGAGGTGGGTCCCGGCTCCCACTTCCTCGGCTCCGCCCACACCCAGCTGTACTTCGAATCGGCCTTCTATCGCTCCACCATCGCCGACAACAACTCCGTCGAGCAGTGGGAGGCGGAAGGCAGCCTGGACGCCTACCAGCGGGCCAACAAATTGTGGAAGGAAATGCTGCACAGCTACGAGGCACCGGAGATCGACCCCGGCACCGATCAGGCCCTGCAAGCCTTCATCGCCGAGCGCAAGGCGTCGATGCCGGATTCCATTGTTTGACTTCGCCCGTGCACGGCTTATCCATGTGGTCCAACCATGTCCGACCGAACCTGCCGAACTGAGCCGCTCCCGCCGCCCGCATTGACATGAAGCGCTACTCGATCCTCAGCCTGGCGAGGAACGCCCTCGACGGCCACCGCCGATGGCCGCCGGCGTGGCGAAGCCCCGATCCGAAGGACGCCTACGACGTGGTGATCGTCGGCGGCGGCGGCCACGGGCTGGGCACCGCCTACTACCTGGCGAAGGAGCACGGCATCACCAACGTGGCGGTGCTGGACAAGGGTCCCATCGGCCTCGGCAATACGGGTCGCAACACCACCATCGTGCGCTCCAACTACCTGTGGGACGAGAGCGCGCACCTCTACGAGAAGTCGCTGCAACTGTTCGAGGGCCTGTCGAAGGACCTGAACTTCAACGTGATGCTGAGCCAGCGCGGGGTCATGAACCTGGCGCACACGCTGCACGACCTGCGCGAGTTGCAGCGCCGCGTCGCCGCCATCCGCCTCAACGGCATCGATTCCGAGTTCCTCAGCGCCGAGCAGGCCAAGGCCTTCTGCCCGATCCTCAACACCTCGCCGGACGCCCGCTATCCGGTGCTCGGCGCCTCGCTACAACGGCGCGGCGGCACGGCGCGCCACGATGCCCTCACCTGGGGGTTCGCGCGGGCGGCAGACGCCCGCGGCGTGGACATCATCGAGAACTGCGAGGTCACCGGATTGCTGCGCGAGGGCGACCGTGTGACCGGCGTGGAAACCACCCGCGGCACCATCCGCGCTGGCAAGGTGGGCATCGTCGTCGCCGCCCACACCAGCGTGCTGGCGGACATGGCCGGCCTGCGCCTGCCGATCCAGAGCCATCCGTTGCAGGCGCTGGTGTCGGAGCCCATCAAGCCGATCATCGACTGCGTGGTGATGTCCAATCAGGTGCACGTTTACGTCTCCCAGTCGGACAAGGGCGAGTTGGTCATCGGCGCCGGCATCGACGCCTACAACGGCTATGCCGCGCGCGGCTCCCTGCCGATCATCGAGGAGCAGCTGGCGGCGCTGGTGCAGTTGTTTCCCATCTTCAGCCGGCTGCGCATGCTGCGGCAGTGGGCGGGTACCGTGGACGTCTGCCCCGATGCCAGCCCAATCATCTCCAGGACGCCACTCGAAGGGTTTTACATCAACGGCGGCTGGGGCACCGGCGGGTTCAAGGCCACGCCGGGCTCGGCGTGGGTCTTCGCCTACACCATCGCCCAGGATCGCCCGCACCCGCTGAACGAACCCTTCTGTCTGGAACGGTTCACCACCGGCGCGCTAATCGACGAGCACGGCGCCGCCGCGGTGGCCCACTGAAAGCGCCGCCATGCTGTTGATCCCCTGCCCCTGGTGCGGCGACCGCGACGAGACGGAGTTCAAATACGGCGGCGAGGCGCACATCGCCCGGCCGCTCGATCCGGCCTCGCTGAGTGACGAGGAGTGGGCCGACTACCTGTTCATGCGCAAGAACACCCGCGGCCGGTACCTGGAACGGTGGGTCCATGCCGCCGGCTGCCGGCGGCATGGACCCACCGTTCCAGGTACCGGCCGCGGGTGTTC